>LKMJ01006907.1_pt1 | contig 10693 bp, 12 predicted proteins | sample 643391 | NCBI WGS metagenome assembly LKMJ01 (sample SAMN04112250, study PRJNA286221) | soda lake metagenome | biome: soda lake; feature: Kulunda Steppe; material: water; isolation source: sample PL-Br10 brine of Picturesque Lake | place: Russia: Kulunda steppe | collected 2010-07
ATGAAGTTCTCGATGACGACGAAGCCGAGCCCGGCGATGGCGCCGTAGACCGCGCCGTCAATGACCGCGTCGAACCGGTCGTCGTTGTAGGCGTACAGCCGCACGGCGAGCAGCTTCACCGTCTCCTCGACGGGACCGACGATGATGAAAAAAAAGAGGACGAGCCCGAGGTACCCGAGCGGGGCGAAAAGCGGGCGTGCGAGGCTGTTGAGCACCGCCGCGAACGTCGCCGTGAGGATCGACAACAGGAACGTCGCCACGAGCAGCGAGAGCGGCTCGCCCGTGGTGACGTCGGAGACGTAGACGTACGCTGCGAGCCCAAGTGCGGGGATCGCGGACAGCGCGACGAGCCCCGCCATGACGGGATCGAAGACGAGCCCGAGCCCGACGGACGCGAGGATGGCAAGCAGGATGGCGAAGGCGACGACCAACAACAGCAGCTTCGCCGATCGCGTGACGAGCCAGTGGACCGCGACCGAGAGGCCGTCGAGGGAGGTTCGCTCCTCCCAGGTCGCGACGTCGTAGAGGTCCCGGTCGTCGTCCGCGGCGGTCTCGATCGGGTCCGACCCTGAGGACATGCACGCCGGTTCGGGCGGGGGCGCCAAAGTCCTTACCGCCGCGACGCCGGTTTATCGCCCCCACCCGATCCGCCCGCACATCGCGGCGAGTCGCCACTCTTGAAGCCACGGCGGCCGAAGGGCGTGCATGCACTTCGACGGACGAACGCAGCGGGCACTCCGGGAGGCGGGACTCGAAACCGCGGAGATCGAGTCGATCTCCGACCGCGTCGCCGAGCTGGTCGCCGCCGACGCCGAGGCGCTCGCCACGTTCTTCGACGGGACGGATCCGGTCCACTCCGACATGGAGCTCGCCCACGGCACCGCCGACGTCCAGGAACACCCGGTCGCGGACGTCGACCTGTTCACCCACGGTGCCGACCTCCGCGGCTACCTCTCTTTCGACGGCTGGGGCGTCCCGGTCGAGGACGGACGGATCCTCCGAACCGACGCGGCAGACGATCCGGTGCTCGTCGAGTTGACCCTCGGCGACACGATCAACGACCGGATTCGGTTCGCTCGGGACCCGGAGGCGCTATGACCGGCCGCGTCCGCGTTCGCGGCATCTACACGACCGCGCTCACGCGGCTCCTGCTCGACGCTGGCCACGACGTCGTCGACGCCTCCGATCCGATCCGCCGCCGGTTCGACGCCGACCTCCCGGACGCGCCGCCCGACGCGACGATCGCGACGACCGAGGACCGACAGGGCGTGGGCGTCCACGGCGACCCCGACGTGGTGGCGGCGATCGGCGACGAGCTCGCCGGGGTCGCCGTCGACGCGCTCTCCTGGACGGATCCGACTCCGCCGGGTGCGGTGCTCGACGGCGAGGTGCGGGAGACGCTGGGCGGCGGGGCCGTCGTCGACCTCGTCGTCCACGCGCCGGACTCCGACGGCGACGCGGCATCGTCAACGGTCGAGGGGTACCTCCCGTACGATGCGGTCGACGCCCACGTGGAGACTGGCGACCGCGTCCGGGTGCAGGTCCGCGAGTCGGCTCCGCCGTGGGGCGACCGCCGACCGGCGCTGGACGCGTCCCTCCGGGTCGGCGGCGGACTCGTGACGCTCGAGCCCGGCTCCGGCACCCGCGTCGACGCCCGCGACGACGCCGCGGCCCGCGAGCTCTCGGGGATGGTCGGCCTGCTCGGGCTGGAGCCGCCGGCCGGCTGGCGGGCCGTCTGGAGCCGGACGGCCGTCGACGCCGACGGCGACGCGCTGGCCGACGCCCTCGCGGCCGCGACCGACGAGGCCGAGCGGCTTGCCGACGACGTCGGCGAGCTGGGCGTCCTCGGGGCGGACGACGCGGACGCGACGGCCGCAGCGACCGATCGGACGGACGGGCCCATCGCTCTCCCGAATGCCGGGGTATGGATCTGGTTCGGCCGCGAGTGCCGGTCCGCGCTCGATGACGTACGACGGCGGGTGACGACCACCATTCCCGGCCATCATCGGATCAAGGCCGGCTCGTCGGACGCGTCCGCCGGGGTCGATCTCGCGGAGGCGCTCTGTGAGCCCGACCCCGACGCAGATTTCCCCTTCGCCGCCGTCACGGGCGCTCTGGGTCCGGCTACGGGTGATTCGCTCCGGCTCGAACACGGGAAGCCGGACGGCCGGCTGATCGTCCTCGGGGAGGGCGAGGTGACGGCCGTCGAGCCGGACGGCTCCGTGACGGTCGAGCGATCGATGACGGGCGGCGGCACCTACGACGGGCTGGGGATCGCCCGCGAGGCGGGCGACGTCGCGGTCACGAGTCTGAAGGAGGGCCGCTGGTGGTATCCGACGACCTATCGCGGCGCGGACGGCTCGGTGAAGGGGACCTACGTCAACGTCTGCACCCCCGTCGAGGTGTTCCCGGACGCGGCTCGCTACGTCGACCTCCACGTCGACGTGGTGAAGACCCCAGACGGCGACGTCGAGCGCGTCGACGACGACGTCCTCGACGAGTCGGTCGCCCGTGGCGACACGCCCGAACCGCTGGCCGAGAAGGCACGGAGCGTGGCCGGCGCGCTGGAGAACGCACTCTGATCGGGCAACCGATCGACCGAGCCGACGACCGACCCGAGCCGTCAATCGATCGACGCCGCGATATCGTCGAGTGCGACCTCGACCTTCGGGCTCGACACCTCGTAGCTCAGGCCGTTGCTGGTCCAGAACAGCGAGTCGATCCGGCCGTCGCGGCGGTAGACGGTCCGTTCGTCGATCGTCTCCTCCTCGAGGACGTCCTCGTCGAACCGCTTCTCGTCGCGCACCTCGACGTAGAGCTCCCGCTCCGCACGCTCGGGGTGGACGTACCAGAGCGTCGCGGTCGTCACCTCGTCGTTCGGCTCGACGACGGTCACGCGATCGAGCTCGTAGGGCTCCGGAACCGTCGGCCGCGGCAGCGGATAGGGCGTCATCGACTCGGCCTCCTCGATCGTCTCGAGGACGCCCGTCGGTTCAGTTCCGCGGGTGTCGACCTCGGCGTCCTCGGGCGGATCGAATCGAAAGGTTCCGGCGGGAAGCGGCTCGTCGAGCGTCAGGTCCGCGAAGGTGAACGTTACGCGGTGGCGGACCTCGTCGTCGACGGTCACCACGTCACGCTCCCTGACTGGATGCCGCTCGTCGTCGTCGATCCAGAGGGTTCGCGTCACCGACGCCGCGTCGAGCTCGTCGCCCGACAGCCCGTGAACCGGGAAGACCAACTCGTCGCTGCCGACGGAGACGTTGATCGACGCGCCCATCGCGTCCTCGACGGTCGGCTCCGCCACGATCCGATGGGCGGTCCGCCCGTCGATCGCGTCCGTTCCCTCCAGGGTCAGCTCGTAGTCCGCGAGCAGTCCCTCCAGCACGAGCCGCGTCCGGTCGGCGACGATCCGATTCGGGTGGTGCCGCTTCGACACCAGCTCCATCGTCGGATCGTAGTCCCACCGCGTCGTTCGGTTGCGCACGACGACCGCCCCGTCGGGACTCGTCGAGTCGGTCGATTCGAGCACCTCACGCCGGGTCGCCGCCGGGGGGCGCCGTCGGATCCGCTCGGTCCGCTCGGCGGTGCCGGAGTCGGTCTCGATCGTCACCTCGCGGGTGGCCGCCAGGGTTCGAAGCCGGGACCGTCGGTCGAGCGACTCCTCGATCAGCGCGGAGGGGGATTCGGGTCCGCCGCGATCGAGGCAGCCGACGACGGAGAGCGTGATCCCGGCGGCGAGGACCTTTCGCCGGTTCATCAGTCAGGGATTAGCCGCCGTGAAAATAAGTGGATCGGAGCCGCGGTCGAACGGAGAGGCGCCGCCCCGTCGACCGAGCGGGTCGCGGCTCGTCTCGCCGATCGTACGGATCGCGGCTCGTCCCACCGACCGGGCGGATCGCGACCCGTCTCACCGCTCCCTCACCGCTCACCGTCACGGAACGTCTCGACGACGGCCCGTCCGACGCGCGCGGCGTTCTCGATGGCCAGCTCGAACCGGATCGTGTCGATGCTCTCGTCCGGGTCGCCGCCCGGCGGCTCCCGATCGAAGTTCGAGACCGCGCGCACGCTGACGTAGCGGTCGAGCAGGCCGAACCGTTCGAGCGCCGCGGCCGTCCCGCCGCCCTCCATCTCCGTCGTCGCGTAGCCGTCCAGGCCGTACCAGCCGCAGAGCCGTTCGACGGCGGCGGTCACCCGGCCGCCGTGGTACAGCTCGTCGGAGCCGACCGTCGGGCCCACCCCGACGCTCGGCGTGCGGTCGTCGTCGTATCGCGCTCTGAGATCGCGTGCGCCGTCGTCGTCGGCCAGTTCGACGGTGCGTGCGGCCTCGGCGGCCCGCTCGACGAGATCCTCGTCGAGCGTCCAGACGTGGTCGGTCGCCCAGCGGGGCGGCGCGACCTCGTCGTCGATCCGGAGCTTCGGGTCCCAGTCGACGACCGCGTCGGCCACGAACACCGAGCCGATCGTCCCGACCGAGGGCGGCGCGCCGGCGATCCCGACGGTCACCAGCGTGGCGTCCGTCAGGTCGACCGCGTCGCCCGCGGCGAGCGCGGCGACGGTCGTCGCCGCGGCCGCCTTCCCGATGCCGGTCGGCGCGAGCACGACGTCGTCGTCGCGGTACGCGCCGTGTGCGAGTCCGTCGACCGCGATCGGCTCGAACTCGTACGCCTCGAGCCACGGCGCGACCTCGGAGACCGTCCCCGCGTTGTCCTCCTCGGCGAAGGCCGGCAACACGACGACGGACGGGGTGAGTGACACGGGCGCCGATGCGACGTGTGGAACGAAAAAGCGTCCGAAAACCGTCGCTGATTTCCGGCTTTCAGCGATCGTGGAAGCTCCTCGATCGAATCCAACCAAATCTTCGCTCGCTTATACCCTCTATAAATGATCGAATGTTTAAATACGGCAGGTCGACCGCGGTGCGTCCCGGGACGTGGGACGACGGGTTTCCGTTGCGGGCGTCAAACGAAGAGCGTCGGACGAAGGGAGTCGAACGAGGAGGCCGGACCGGGCCGCCGACCGATTTAAAAGTGGTTCGAGGACTCCGTCTCGTACTGGAGGTCGCCGCCGCGGCCGCCCTCGACGGTCGAGGCGCCCTGGTCGCCGGTCGAGGGGACCTTCACGTGGACCTCCGTCACCTCCTCGAAGTCCATGATGAGGTCGCGGCGGATGTTGTCCGCGGTGACGTTCGAGATCCCACAGCCCGAGCAGGTGCCGCCGAGCTCGACGACGACCTCGCCGGTCTCCTCGTTCGCCTCGCGCACGACGCTCGTTCCCCCGTGCATCTGGATGATCGGCATCTGGCCGACCATCCACCGTTCGATCCGCTCCGCGAGGCTCTCGTTGCTCATTGCCTGCCCTTCGGGCCCGAACCTTTGGAAGCTTGTGGTTTGGGACCCGACGCCCGCCACGAAAGGAACTGTATCACGATCTCACGTGAGGGACCGGCACGCGGTCTCACGTGAGGGATCGCCACGTGGACGCGCTCACGCGGGATGACGGCGACCGTCACTCCGGTTGCGTCGCCTCGAAGAAGACGTCGGGGTCCTCGAGACGCAACTCGACGACGTCGCGGTCGTCGAGCGGCCGCAGCCGGATCGTGAGATCGCCCCGTGAGTCCGCGGCCGTCCGCAGCGGCCCGGCGTCGCGATCGAAGAGGAACGTCGGGATACAGAGCGCGAACCCGGCGTCGGCGTCCTCGCCGACGACGAGCCGGAAGGTGACGCCGCCCTTCGCGGCCGCGTAGACGCGGAACGCGTCGATCTCGACGTCGGCCATCCGCTCGCTGACGGCGTCGAACTCCGAGCCCGGAACCAGCACGTCGAGACGCGCGTCGCCCTCGATGGGGTTGACGTCGCCGGGTCGAACGCTGAGCGCGTCCCATCCCTGCTCGCGGTACTCCTCGACGGTCGCCTCGGTGTCGGCCAGCACGTCGCCCCAACGTTCGTCCATCGCGCGGCGGTGGCGATCGCTCATACACGCATGCGGTCTCCCGGCGGGTTAAACGTTCGTTCGTCGGCTGGCGGTCTCACCGCTCGGACGCTGGCTGCGAGGGACGGCGGTCTCACCGCTCGCGGACGACGACGAACTCCGCGAGGTCCCGGAGGTACTCGACCGCCTCCGTCTCGGACGGATTCGCGTCGTCGAGCGCCGCGAGCGCGAGCTCCGACTGCTCGCGGGCGCGCTCGTTCACCTCCTCGGGCGACAGCGCGGTGACCTGCACGACCGACGGACGGTCCATCTCGGCGTCCTGGCCGGTCGGCTTCCCGAGGTCGGCGGCATCGGCGGTGGCATCGAGGACGTCGTCGCGCATCTGGAAGGCGACGCCGACGCGCTCGGCGTATTCGCCGAAGGAGTCGACGGCGTCGGGATCCGCATCGCCGGCGACCGCCCCGAGCTCCGCGGCGGCCCGGAAGAGCGCGCCGGTTTTTCGGCGGGCAAGCTCCATGTACTCCGCCTCGTTCGACGGGCGGGCGGCCAGCTCCGTCGCCTCGCCCTCGCCGAGCTCGACCATCGCCTCCGCGACGATCCGCATGGCTCGCTCGTCCGACGAGAAGAGCGCGAACGCCTCCCCGAGGAGGCCGTCGCTCGCCACGATCGCGGGGCCGTATCCGAACGCCGCCCAGGCCGATGGGGTCCCCCGACGGACGTCGGAGCGGTCGATGATGTCGTCGATGACGAGCGAGGCGTTGTGAACGAACTCGATGCCGGCGGCGAAGTCGACGGCGTCGTCGGGGTCGCCGTTACAGGCCTCACACGCGAGGATCGTCACCGCGGGTCGAACCCGCTTGCCGCCCGCGAGCACGACGTGTTCGAGCTCCGCGGAGAGCTCGTCGGGCTCGACCGCGTCGATGGCCGCCTCCAGTCGGTCGTCGACGAGGGCGACCCGACGCTGCAGATACTCCATTAGGTTATAAGTGGTGCCGACGGCGCAAAGGCCTGACGGAACCGGCCGCGGATCGGACGCCGCCGCGGCTCGAACGAGCCGCGTCGACCGTCAAAACAGCGTCGGGAAGAGGACGTACGTCCCGAGCGCCGTGAGGAGCCCGCCCGCGACCAGGTAGTAGCCGATCGGCAGGAGGTTGAGTCGGATCACGCGGCCGGTGGCGCCCGTGAGCCCGACGGTGGCGAGCGCGGCGACGACGTTGTGGATGGCGATGAGGTTGCCGACGGCCGCCCCGACCGTCTGCCCGGCGAGGAGCACCGTCGTCGACAGCCCGAGGGCCGTGCCGATCTCGAACTGGAAGGCGGCAAACGTGACGTTGCTGACGGTGATCGAGCCGGTGACGAACGAGCCGACCAGCCCGACGGCCGGCGCCACGAACGGATAGGCGGGCCCGAAGACCGCCGCCGTTCCGTCGGCGAGCACGACGATCATGCTCCCGTCGATCGGCCCGCCGTGTGCGTCCGTCTCCAACATCACCTCGACCATCGCGATGACGAACGCCAACACGACGGCGGGCGTGGCGACGGTGCGGGCCGCCTCACGCCACGCGCCGACGACTTCGTCGCCCTCGAGCCCGAAGAGCGGAACCGCCACGAGCGCACTGACGAGCAGCCACGTGCCGGGCGCGTACGCCCACTCGATCTCGCCGACGATCCCCGTTCCGAGCACGTCCCATGCGATCGCCACGAGCGGTCCGTCCCGGAGGAACGTCGTTACGGGTTCGATCACGCGGGTCGTCACGAGCAGGCCGACGAGGACGAGGTACGGCGACCAGGCCCGAAGGAGACTCATCGACGGCGCCTCGGACTCCGCGGAGGCGTCACCCTCACCTCCGGGTTCTATCGTCCCGACCCAGTGAGTCGGCCACTCCTCGCGGGGCGGAAACGTCCACTCCTCGTCGGGTTCGAGGTACCCCGCACGCAACGACAGCACCACGACGCCCCCGCCGATCATGGCGGCAAGCACCGACGGAAGCTCGGGGCCGACGAACGCGGCGACGGCCACGTACGGGACGGCGAAGGCGATCCCGGAGACGACGGCGAGCGGCGCGACCGCCAACGCGGGCGCGATCGAGCGCTCCGCGCCGAAGAACCGAACGACCACGGCCACGGCCGCGAGGGGCATGAGTACGCCGAGGAGCCCGTTAAAGAGGGCGGCGTAGACCGCGACCTCCGCCGCGAACTCTCCGACGGTCAGCCCGGTCCCGTCGAGGATTCGGTCCTCGACGGCGGACAGCGGCGTGGCAAACCCCACGAGCACCGGCGTCCCCACCGCGCCGAAGACGGTCGCGACCGCGTGGCCGATCAGCGCGGCGACGACCGCCGCGAGCGCCGGAAAGCCGAGCGCGAGGAGGAGGGGGGCGACGACCGCCGCGGGCGTGCCGAAGCCGGCGACCCCCTCGATGAACGTCGCGAGGAAGAACCCGAGGAGGATCACCTGCACCCGTCGATCGTCGCTGATCGCGGCGAAGCCGGCGTTGATCCGGTCGACGGCACCCGAGCGCATGAGCGTGTACAACAGGACGAGCGCGCCGAAGACGATCCAGAGGATCTCGATCGCCGCCATCACGCCCGAGAGGCTCGCGGCGGCCACGAAGGTCACGGGAAGCTCCCAGACGGCGAGCGCGATGCCGGCGGCCGCGCCCCACGCGATCGGCATCACGCGCTCCGCTGGCCACAACAGCCCGACCAGCAGGACGCCGATGATCAAAAGCGGCGTCGCCGCGAGGAGGGTCTCGATCACCGGAGCCACCCAGGCGGACGCGTCGACGCGTCCATCGAGGTGGCCCTCGGTACCGGCCTACGTGAACCGGATCCCGAGGTCGTGGAGTCCATCGTTGTGTCGGGCGACGTTGATTAAAAGCGGAGTGACGGCCTCGATCTCGGGGGCGTTGGCGAGCCCGCCGGCGTCGAGCGCGCGGAGCCCCTCGATCGCCTCCGCGAGGTCGGCGACGATCCCCTTTGCGTCCTCATCGTCGCCGACGAGGAGCGTGTCGATCCCGAGGTCGGCGTCGAGATTCGCGAGGCGAGCGGCCGCGAGGTTGTGGAACGCGCCGACGACGGCGACGCCGTCCGGCGCGGCGTTCGCGGCGATCCGGGTCACGGAGCCGGCGCCCGGCTTGTGGTAATGAAAGCCGTCCTCGTCGCGTTTCATGCCCGTCGCCGGGGAGACGAGGACGTCGCCCTCGTCGAGGGCGTCGGCGACCTCCTCGACGGTGTCGCCGACGTGGTACGGCGGCACCGCGAGCACGACGACGTCGGCGCGCTCCGCGGCCGCGACGTTGCCATGGCCCGCGATCGAGACGTCGTCGACGCCGCGACTGTCGAGTTCGGTCTCGTACTCCTCGGCCTTCGTGCGTGCCTTCTCGGGGTCACGGGAGCCGACGATCACCTCGTGCGGGGTGTCGTACGCCCACCGCAACGCGAGTCCCTCGCCGATGTCGCCCGTGCCGCCGAGCAGCGCGATTCGCATAGTTACGCTGGGGTCGGCGCCGTCTTAGGGGTTGCGCGACCGGCCGTCCTCGCCGCCGTCGCACTCGCCCGATGATATTTATATACCGTTCCGCGATCGATCGCATGGACGAACAGGACCGCGTCGCGGCGTTCCTCGCCGAACACGACATGGAGAGTCCGCTCGCGTACCGGGTGCTCGATCTCGAAAGCGAGGTCGGCGAGATCGCCAAGGAACTGACCACGTCGACCGGCTACGGAGCCCGCCCGGACGCGGCCGCGGTGGCGACCGACGAGATCGGCGACGCGCTCTTCGCGCTGTTGGCCGTCGCGGACGCGGCCGACGTCGACGCGGGCGAGGCGCTCGACGTCGCCCTCGCCAAGTACGAACGACGGATCGACGAGTCCGGCGACGCCGGGTCGGGGTGATCGATCAGCATATTATTGGCCGTTCGATTACGAATAGCCGCTCGAAATATCTCTTCTTCCAACTCTGGGCGGCTTTCTCCGCCATCGGGCCTCAATTCGCGGCACCGATAACACATCGCGGAAAGATACTTATAGAGGGATGTCATAGCATGACATGCATGTCTAGCGCACCCAGTACGAACGACGACGTGTTCGACGAGTTCCTGTCCGACCGCGGTCACGAGACGGAGATCGTACACTGGGAGCGATCGTATAACAAGCTTCAATGTCCGGAGTGTGGGGCGCTTCACGAGGAAGGATCGGCACGCTGTGGCGTCTGCGACTGGCGGCCGAACTGATCCGCTCGCTCGACGATCGAACGGGACCGATCGGCCGGCCGATCGACGCTTTCTTTCGGTGAAAACCCGCCGGTAGTATTATTTACTATTATCGATTAGGTCCGATCATGCCGACCTGCCAGAACTGCGATGCGTTCGTGACGACGGACTACGTGCGGGTGTTCACGCCCAACGGGGTGGACCGTCCCCGCGTCTGTCCCTCGTGTGAGGACCTCGTTCGCGACGGCGCCGACGTCCGCGAGGCTCGAGCGACCCGAAGCAACTGATCCCGCCGACGCACGACGCCCGCCGGATCGAACCGTCATCTGCGTGCCCTCTCCGTGTGTTGCCCCCGCTTCCCTCGTGTGCTCCCTTCGCACGCCCCGGCTCGTTCACCGTGACCGCCTCCGGAGCCGGCTCGTCGATGCCGGTTCGAGCCACGCCGCTTAAGGAGAACCGTGCTCATTAGGCCACAATGACCGATCCGACCGTGACACGCCTCTTCGGCGGTCCCGGGAGCGGGAAGACGACCGCGCTCCTCGACCGCGTCGAAG
>LKMJ01006908.1_pt1 | contig 10692 bp, 10 predicted proteins | sample 643391 | NCBI WGS metagenome assembly LKMJ01 (sample SAMN04112250, study PRJNA286221) | soda lake metagenome | biome: soda lake; feature: Kulunda Steppe; material: water; isolation source: sample PL-Br10 brine of Picturesque Lake | place: Russia: Kulunda steppe | collected 2010-07
AACCAACCCTCAGCCGGACGTAATTAAAATTGACGTCGAAGGAACCGAAGCATCCGTGCTCCGTGGCGGGGCTGAGACACTCACACAACACCGCCCGATCGTATTTATCGAACTACATGAGGACGGATTCAGATCAGATACGGGCGAAGCCTGTCGTGCACTGCTTTATTCGTACGGCTACGACATCTCCGAACGATCGGAATACTGGATCTGCAAACCAGTGTAATCATCAAACTCTATCGGTGTGGATGCCGTTGCAGATCCAACTCTGGGTACTCATCCATCCACGACTCCCCTTCTGTGGCCGCGACATTATATATACGAATAAGTTCGGTCACTGCATCGGTATGTTCGTCAACTCGTAGATCGTGCTCGATCCGTGGGTGATCCGGATCATACACAGCAACGGCAGCACTTTGGGCGTTCGGGCCACGTTTATCCCCACCCGCCTTTTCACCAGCGTTGAGTGCTGCCAACAACCGCTCAATGAGTGGTTTTCCCGTCTGTTCACGGAATTTGTCCTCGACCGCTTCCAGTACACACTCTCCTGTGAGCATATTTCCCGCTATTGTATAGTTTTCGCTTGTGCGATCGCCTGCGTATTCGATACACTCAGTTCCAGTTTTTGTAACTGTTGTTCCGTGCTGATCTATTCCGTGTACCTGCCGAAGATTTCGATGCTCATCCGCAGCTAAGAGCTGAGAGACGACTGAATCAATTTTTTCGTCGTTCTGTAGCGCGCTGACTGTATGGACGCCAATTGGCGTATTGGTCATAGCTTGTGTACAGACTGCACCATGTGGACAGACAAATGGTGCTGTTGATCCGACTGCAATTGCGTATGTTGCGATTGCCACACCATAAGCCCCTTTATCAGTTGCGCAGATCGAAAATGTCATTTTTATATACTAGTGTTTTATCTTATATATCTCGTCATACATTTCTTCTTCCGAAAGGTGGCAAGAAATAACATGACTATCATCATCAGCAACTGGTTCCGATACTGGAACATCCGTTTCGCACTCCTCACCAATCTTTTTTGGACACCGTGTGTGGAATGGGCATCCATTTGGTGGATCCAGTGGACTTGGAACTGTCCCTTCAAGCAGGATTCGATCTCCTTGTTTTGTTGGGTCTGCGTGTGGCACCGCCGAGAGGAGACTTTCCGTATATGGATGGTATGGCGGCTCAAATACGTCGTCTACGGACCCGAACTCGACGATCTTCCCGAGATACATCACTGCAACTCGATCGCACAAGTGCTGGACAACGCTGATATTGTGCGAAATAAAGAGGTATGATAACCCAAACTCTGCTTGGATGTCATCCAGTAGATTGAGAATCTGTGCTTGCACACTGACATCTAGTGCAGAGACCGGTTCGTCGCAGACGATGAGGTCTGGCTCTACTGCAAGCGCATTTGCGATCGCGATGCGTTGTTGCTGTCCACCGGAGAACTGGTGTGGATATTTCTCTATATCTCCTCTCTGTAGACCGACACGTTCGAGAAGCTCTTTGATGCGCTTACGCTTTTCATTACCGCTTGCGATACCGTGCTTTTCCATTCCTCGACCGATAATCTGTCCAACTGTTTTCCGAGGATTAAGTGAACTTTTTGGATCTTGGAAAATAATTTGCATCTCTTGTCGTAGGCTTCTGATCTCCTTTTTTCCAAGCTCATGCAGTGGCTGCCCATCAAAATAGACCTCCCCGCCAGTTGGTGAGAGTAGTTGCATAACTGTTCGTGCAACAGTTGATTTTCCACAGCCACTTTCACCAACCAAACCAACAGTCTCTCCACGACCAATCGTGAAATCAACACCGTCTACCGCTTTCACATACCGACGCTCCAGTGATAGCCCGCCACCATTTCGGGTTATTGATAGGTTTCCGAAGAGTCCATCACCCGCTGGGAAGTATTTTTCAAGTCCAGATACCTCAAGCAATGGCTCTCCGGAGAGGTGCTTTGCTTGTCGAACGTCTCCGTCCTCACGAGCAGGTTCGGATAAATCCAACTCATCCGATCGGATACAGGCTGCGTAGCCGCCAACTCCGTCATCAACAACTGGTTCCAATGCTGGATCGCTTCCGGTTTGGCACGCGTCGATCGCATACTCACATCGATCGGCAAAGTTACAGCCTGCAGGGAGAGCCTTCAGATCCGGCATTGATCCGGCTAATGAGTAGAGCCGATCGCGATCGGAATCTACCTCCGGAATTGCATCGATCAGTGCACGGGTGTATGGGTGTCGCGGCTGTTCAAAAATACCGGTCACTGTGCCCGTTTCTACGAGGTTACCGGCATACATGACCCCAACTTTGTCACATGTTTGTGCAACAACTCCGAGGTTGTGTGTGATCATTAGAATTGACACACCACGCTCCTCTCGTAGATCATTGAGAAGTTCGAGAATCTTCGCCTGTGTCGTAACGTCTAGCGCTGTTGTTGGCTCATCGGCAATAATGAGGTCCGGCTCACATGCGAGGCCGATCGCAATCAGAATCCGTTGTCGCATTCCACCTGAGAACTCGTGTGGATATTCGTCAATCCGTTCTTCTGGTGCTGGAATCTCGACTTCCCGCATCGCTTCGATTGCTATCTCGCGGGCCTCATTCGATGAGACGTCTTGATGGAGTTCGATCGTCTCAATAATCTGTGTTCCCACCGTGAGAACCGGATTGAGTGATGTCATCGGATCCTGTGGAATGAGTGCAATCTTATTCCCACGAACACCACGAATTTCCTTTTCGGTGTACTCTAAGAGGTTATCGCCGTCAAAAACAACCGAGCCACCGGCAATTTCGCCGGGGTATCGAATAAGCCGCATAATCGACTTTGCAGTGACGCTTTTTCCAGCGCCTGACTCGCCAACAATCCCCATTACCTCTCCATGGTCGAGGGTAAATGAAACATCGTTAACAGCCGTTACAGTACCCTCCTCTGTGAGGAACTGGGTTCGAAGCGATTCAACAGACAACAACGGATCAATAGTATGGGTCGTCATTCGATTATCTCTCCTTTTGGATCCAGTACATCTCGCAAGCCATCACCGAGAAGGTTGAACCCGATGACTGCAATTGCGATTGCCAATGCTGGGAAGAATACCATCCATGGTGCATCACCCATGAATGACCATCCCGAATTAATCATTAATCCCCAAGACGGTGTTGGTGGCTGCACACCAAGTCCAAGGAACGAGAGGCTTGCCTCAAGCAACATCGTGAACGCAATGTTGATTGATCCTTGAACAAGTAGTGGCCCAACACAGTTTGGAAGAACTTCTCTGAAAATAATATACAGATCACTTTCACCGCGTGCAACCGCCGCTTCAACGTATGATTCGTTTCTCACAGAGAGTGCTGCACTTCGAGCAACACGTGCAATAAATGGTGTATAGACGAATGCTAATGCGATTATTACATTGTTGAGGGACGGTTCCATGACTGCCACAATTGTCAATGCAAGTAAGATCGGCGGGAAGGACATCATGGCATCCATCGCCCGCATCAATGATTCATCTGTTAAGCCCTGATAATACCCTGCAATAATACCAATTGAGGTACCCATAATCATCGCTGCAGAGATCGATACAAAACCAACATAGAGGGAAATCTGCGTTCCCATCATTACACGGCTAAATATATCTCGTCCGAGATCATCCGTTCCCATTGGGTGCTCAAGCGATGGCCCCAACTCTCGATCAGGAATATTCGTTGCTTCTGGATCGTGTGGCACCAAAAGCGGTGCAAAGATTGCGGTCATGAACAGCAGGACTACAATCGTTAGGCCGATCATCGCTTTTTGATTGTTTCTAAACTGACGGATAAATCGCCCATAGTGCGCTTTCCGTTCGTCAGTCAACCATTTGTCTTCCGTTGAATCCGTTGCTGTCTCTGGAACCATTATTCGGACCCTCCGTATCTGATCCGCGGATCAACATACGCATAGAACGTATCTGCGAGGAAGTTTGAAATCATGTAAATAAGTGCAATCACAATAATACATCCCTGAAGCAGTGGGATGTCTCTGTTCTCAATCGCAGTGAGAGTTAGCCGTCCGATACCTGGCCACGAAAACACCTCTTCAAGCACAACAACACCACCAAACGCATAGCTAAATTGGAATGCAACAACCGTGATAACTGGAATTGCAGCATTCTTTAGTGCGTGTCGGAGGACAACTGCCCGTTCGCTCAAACCTTTCGATCGAGCAAACTCGACATAGTCCTCACTAAGTTCGTCAATCATACTTGATCGAGTCATCCGCATAATATACGCCGTAAGCGCGACGCCCATTGCACTCGCCGGAAGTATGAGGTGATGAGCTGCGGCAACAGGATCTTCCCACGGAGAAATATAACCTCGTGTCGGGAATCCCCCCAGTGTGAGAGCAAACACGTAGATGAATACGAGCCCCCACAGGAAGATTGGCAGCGATAGGCCAATGAATGCAAGCATTGACGCGGTCAGATCAGCCGGTGTGTTCTTTTTTACTGCTGCAATGATTCCAAGCGGAATCGAAAGTGAAACCGAAATTAGCGTTGCAGTCACTGCAAGCAGCAGCGATCGTGGGAGACGGACCATGATCTGATCTTCAACTGGGGTACCATAACGCAGTGATGTACCCATATCTCCTTGTGCAAGGCCAACAATCCAATCGATGTATTGGACATAAAGTGGTTGATTAAGCCCGAGCTGTGCCTCTAACGCTGTGATCGACGACTCAGTTGCATTTGGCCCCAAAATCAATAACGCCACATTCCCCGGGAGAATATTCGTTAACCCAAAGGTGATGAGCGTCACCAAAAACAGTGTGACCGCCATGAATCCGAGCCGCTTGAAAATATAGTTGACAAATGCCATGTATACACTACTGTATGCGGTGGTCTACCATCTGTGCGGGTGAAAGTTTCGTCACGATACGATTACTCTAACGTTGTATCTTCAAATCTGAAGGTTGATCCATCAGGCGACATTACTTCCCCTTGGAACGATGGCGTACTTGCCATCAGCGTTGGTGTCCAGTAGAGGAAGATGTGTCCCGATCGTCGCTCTTTGAGCATCTCCGCAGCGTCGTGGAACATTGGTGCCCGCTCTTCCATATCGTACACCCGTCGGGTCTCGTCGATTAACTCGTTGTACTCTTCGTCTTCCCAACCAGTAAAGAAGAATGCACCATCGCTGTGAAGTGGGCGATGGAATCCTGCATCAGGGAACCAGAGTGCAAGGTATGAGCTTGTTGTGGCTTGGAAATCCTGATCGGTGTACACATCACTAAGCCAGTTCGACCAAGTGATGAGTTGGATGTCCAAGTCGATGCCAACCTGTGCTGCTGATGCTTGGATAACTTGTGCTGCGGTGACTTGATCGTTGTATTGTTCCGGGATCTGGAATGTGGCTTCGAAACCATCCGGGTATCCCGCTGCTTCTAAGTGTTCTTGAGCTTTCTCGAAGTCTTGTTCTCGTGGCTCCAGTGTTGGATGCTCCCATTCGCTGTCCGGTGCTGCTGGACTTGCAGCAACTCGCCCCTGGCCGTAGAGTGCTGCTTCCATAACTTCATCTCTGTCGATAGTGTACTCAAGCGCGATTCGTGCATCGCGATTGTCAAATGGTTCTTCGTTACAGTTGACACCCAAGTAGACAAGCGATCGTGGGAACCGCTGTTCAAAGTCAACATCAGGATCATTTTCCAGATCCTCTGCGTGTCGTGGTGGAACTTCGTTGATGAAATCAAGCTCTCCGGCCTGGAACGTATTCAGGCGGTTATCGTCGTCAGAAATTTCGAGCTTTGTGACTTGATCAAGATGAGGGAGTCCATCATCCCAGTAGTCATCAAATATCGTCATGACGAAGTCAGTGTCGATCTCCATACTCTCAAACTGGAACGGCCCGGTTCCGATCGGTTCGCTTACCGTATCTTGATCTGTCTGAGACTCCGGAATAATGTGCATGTGAGAAGTTGCCATTCGCGAGAGCATCGGTGCGAACGGTTCTGAGAGCGTCATCTCAAACGTATACTCATCTGGCGCATCCATCGAATCTACAAGCTCCATGTAATCTGCTGCAAGCCCTTCTCGCTCTTCAATTCGGGTAAATGATGCAAGCACGTCGTCAGCTGTGAGTTCGCTTCCATCGTGGAATTGCACACCCTCTCGAATATTGAATGTAAGCTCTAGATTATCATCAGAGGATTCCCACGATTCTGCAAGTAGGGGTTCGAGTTCGTAATCCCAGTTTACTCGGACCAACCCTTGTGTAATGTTTTCTAGTACACGAGCAGTGGCTGCTGCGCTTTCAAAGTGTGGGTCAAGACTCTGGACCGGAACGCTTCCACCCCAAAGCAGTTCGTTTTCACCTGCGTCAGGGACATCTTCTCCATCTCCTGTGCCGTTTCCGACACCGTTTCCATTTTCGTCTCCATTACCACCGTTTCCGGTACATCCTGCGAGTGCAATTGGAATACCCGTTGCGGCTGCTTTTAAGAGTGTACGGCGACTCGGACCTGAAGATGACAGCGAAGCATCTTGATTACTGTTATTCCTTGTCATGGGCTATGTAACTCGTAGCAAACAATCTGATATAAATCTATGCATTATGCTTACTTCCTACTCGTTCATTCATTAAAACACATATTAGGAATATGATTGAACAATATCAAAATACTACTTTGCAAGTTTGGCAACCGCTCGGGCGAGTACTGCGGTTGCGTCAGCACAGTCTTCCCATTCAGTCCACTCTTTTGGGTTGTGTGAGATTCCTGCTTTCGATGGCGCAAACAGTAAACCAGCATCAGTCACGCGAGCAATATTCATCGTATCATGTGCTGCACCTGAATGTAGTGAACATGTTTTAATGTCAAGCTCTTCACCAGCCGATATTAATGCTTCTTGACATCGAGGTGCCATTGGCTCTGGAGAGACCATGTACGGACGCTCGATCGAGATCTCAACCGGTCGATCAGCCGAAACCCTCTCAACAGTGTTTTGTAGCATATTGACCAGCGTCTCGATCGCTTCTGGTGAGATGTCTCTGATATCAATCCCAAGCCGTGCGTGTCCTGGAATGACGTTTGTAGCGTTTGGCGAGATGGTTAGCTTTCCAACGGTCCCAACCACTGACGGTGAAATAGTTTCAACAGTATCGTTCGCGTCAGATTCGATTGCGAGCACGACCTCGCTTGCCGCTGCAAGGGCATCTGCCCGACAATCCATTGGTGTTGATCCGGCATGATCTGCATCTCCCTCAATATCAATATAGCAGTGGGTTATACCGGTGATGTCCGTTACAACCCCTGCCGCCGCTCCAGCATCCTCGAGTCGAGTCCCTTGTTCGATATGTAGCTCTAGCCACGAATCCCATTCACTCGCATCAACAACACTATCCCCACGATAGCCAATCTCTTCAAGCGCTTCTTCCAGCGTTTTGCCATCTTCATCTTCGTAGGATAGCGCTTCGCCGGCTGTCGTTCGACCAGTGGCAACTGATGATCCTAACAGTCCATTCCCGAATCGCTGCCCTTCCTCCTCGGTGAAACATACAACGTCGATTGGGCGCGAAATCTTGTGGTCAGACGCTTGAATCGATCGGACGGTTTCCAGCGCACCATACACACCGAGGGGGCCATCGAAAATACCACCCTGTGGGACCGAATCAAGATGACTACCAACTGCGACTGGCTCCGCGTTAGGGTCCGCAGATTTCGGCACCCATCGACCGACGATTGTCCCAACTGCATCGATCGTAACTGAGAGCCCAGCAGATTCAAGTTTAGAAACAAACTGATCGCGCGCCTCCTTATTTGCCTGTGACCCTGTCAAGACTGTTCGCCCAGTTCCCTCTGATGATTCGATCTGTCCAAACGTAGCATTTGCCTCGATATCTCTCCGAAGCCTCGTCTCAGAGATTGTTTTCATCAGTACGGTCCTCTGTAGTAGGGTGTGTTAAATATTTGCATTCTATCGGTATCTGTTAACATACCTACTGTTGTCCTCAGTATGCGAACGATTATATTTTGATCCTCAATTAGTTGCACCCTTGGGCTGCGTGGCTACGTACTAACATCATCCATCTGTAGTTATTATTGAGTTGAGTTCGCGTGAATGGCTGATTACGGGCTCTCACAGGTCACTAAATAGAGAAATAGTATTGTTCTCACTATGAGAACAAATTTATACCTATCTTGTATTATACCAATATGGACAATCAACCGAGTTCCCCTCGAACACTTGCGACAGTTTCTCGCGCATGTGAAGTTATTTTTACACTGGACGAGCTTGATGGCGCAGGCGTTACCGAAATTGCGAATCGCTTAGATATCTCGAAAAGCTCTGCACACTCTTATCTAGTAACACTTGAAAAAAACCACTACGTTGTCAAAGAAAATGGAAGGTATAAACTCAGTTTGGAGTTTTTATATCTTGGAAAATCAGTTCGCCACCGACATGTATTATATAAGCATGGTAAATCAGCCGTTGAACAACTTGCAGAGGAAAGCGAAGAGTATGTCCATCTAATGTGTGAACAGCATGGGCTTGAACGGAATATATACAAAGTAGCTGGAGATAACGCAGTCGGTGATGAATATCATACAAGAAAAGAACAAACGGCCGACTATCTTCACTTCACTGCCACTGGGAAAGCGGTGCTTGCTCATTTGCCGGTCTCTCGAATAACTGAAATAATTGAGGAGTATGGACTTGTAAAAAAAACACCACAGACAATTACCGATCGCGAGATGCTGTTGTCTGAGCTCGAACAAATACGCGACTGTGGGTATGCTGTGAATGACGAGGAAGAAGTGATTGGTATTCGTGCTGTTGGTGTTCCGATCTGTCGAGGGGATGGGACTGTTCTCGGTGCAATGAGCGTCTCTGGACCAACGAGTAGAATGACTGATGAGCTTTGTTACGAGAAACTCCCGGAGATGCTCATTGAGCGTGCAAACGTTACCGAAGCAAGTATTAATATGTCTGATGCAAGCCAATCATTGTAAGATTGAAACTAAATCTGATAATATTTAAACAATGTTCGTTCTCCAAATGAGAACGGACTCCCCCAGAAATTACAAACATAATTTTGTAATGGTTTTTTCCTCACTACCTACAGTAACCTATTCAACAGGAGCTTCTGCACCATCTCAGAAATAATAGAAAACCAATATTTTGAATTATTAAAATATTCAGGAAAGGTATAAATTAATAGTTTGTACTTTTCAGCGTAAATATCTGATTTAATATAAAACATATAGAATATTATAGCTAATAGTAAAATATACAATTTTTGGTATTTTAGTAATATAACAAGACTACCAACACGATAGGAGAACACAGCGGGCAGGGTGTGAACCGTTGACCGATCGAACCAGACCAATAGTTCCACTGTGCACGGAATTGATTGCCCTAACTCCACACAAGAGCAATCCACCAGATAGCGAACGCAGAAATAACAAGTATTGTTGGAAGTGTTAGTACCAGTCCAATCTTTGCCATCTGTGGGATTGTTATATACTTACTTCGAAAGACGATGGTATTCGGTGCAGTCGCGATCAAGTTGACATCCTCCACACGACTGAAGTCGTGGGCTTTCTCCTCGATTTCGTGTAAATACCAAGGAACACTGGTGGGCCGAGAAACAGTCCGGCAGATCGTCGAGATAGTTCTATATTTGAAAACATATTTGTCACATTGAAGATTTAATATATGAATGGTTGGACTCGTTGAGAGATATACCAATTCGCATTTTGAGCGATTCGACACTATCTGGTTAAGAACCTCCTTAGCTGACGTGCTATTTTCGAGCGATTGATGCGGTCGCTGGTGGTTATAATAGTGCATAAAAAGTTCAATTTATTGGCGAACGTTTCTCCGACTACCCACACATGAGTGATAGAAGCGGACGATACATTTTTTGAGTGTTTAAAACCATTTTCAATGCGAGTTCTGTCAGTATATCTTCGGCGACCGTGTAATCTTAATTGGGCAAGAGTAGTCTTATAACTAAATTTTCCGGCGAGGAACACGGTATCGGAGAGATCGTGTTTCTCGGTAAGATGATGAAGGAATGCAGCCGCCGGATCAATGTCATGCCGTCCGAATAATTCAGCGTCAAGAGTCAATCTTGCCCCAATGTTTATTGTACTTTATTTCCAATACTGTCCACCGCTAATTTTGACAGTGGTTTCGTCAACCGCGACCCGCTTCGGCTTCACCAATATCAGAATATGTTCTGACTCGCCCACAGAAAGTATTCTATGGCCCAGACGGGTCTAGAATGCCATCAGAAATTTGATCAATCTACTACCAAATCGATTTGTGAGACCGTCTAACGCCGAACAGCCGAAGAAATTCTTGTATATCTCTGGAAGAACATCAGGCCGTGTGGAGGCGAACACCCTGGTGTGCGAACGAGACGCCGCGCGTCTCGTCAATGTCGCAGTCCTCTCACGCTCCCAACATTCAATATTTACCATGTCTAATGCTTCTTCGATCAAATCTCTGGGTAGCATGAATATCTAAATCATTAATCTGCTCGTTTCTCAAACTGGCTTATCTAGACAGTGCCCATTGCAATTTATCATCACCAAAGCTATCAAATAGTTTACTCACGTACACTTTTTATGGGCTCTTCGATCGACGTCTCCTCTATAACGTCACTCCAATGGATCGGCATTAGTGCAGCAGCAGTAAGCGCAGT
>LKMJ01006909.1_pt1 | contig 10691 bp, 12 predicted proteins | sample 643391 | NCBI WGS metagenome assembly LKMJ01 (sample SAMN04112250, study PRJNA286221) | soda lake metagenome | biome: soda lake; feature: Kulunda Steppe; material: water; isolation source: sample PL-Br10 brine of Picturesque Lake | place: Russia: Kulunda steppe | collected 2010-07
GGTGGTGGTGGTGTTGGTTAAAACGAAGCTTTTTAAGGTCTGCACCAAGCATGCATCAAGCAGGGTGTAAGGTGAAGCCAGGTCCATGAAGCGCCCGCCAGATCATCATCAGCTGTAAGCCTGAAGCAAGCCAAGGGTAAAGCTGAGTCAGGCGCGTTTCCTGAAAACACCAGCACACCATGCGAGGCTCGCAGACGTCCTGGCGTGCAAGCACAGCCATCCCGGGCGAGCCACCGTAGGCCACAGACAGGCACAGCCTGCAAGGCTCGTCCAGCCCTGCAAGGGCAGGCGTTAAAGGTGGGTTTACGCAGCCGCACCTGGCATCCAGGTTAAGGACAAGGGTGGCACGGCTGTGCCTGCCAAACAAGGGCAGCATTGCTGGACAAGCTCAACCTTAATTTAGAAAGGCACCAAGGCACTAAGCATCCAGGACAGCGCCAGAGGAGGGAGCAAAACCGGCTGCAAAACACCTGCAGGCTAGTACTGCGGCTGTGCGTGAAGGAAGCGTGAGCAAAGGTAAAGGCATAGTGTGCTGGCAAGAAAGCCCACACTCGTGATTGCCAGCCAGCGAGCTCAAAAAGTTTAATGTTGTTTCCAAAAGGTGATGCCTGCAATGCTGCAGAGATTGGTCCACTAAGAAGGCTGTCTGCCTTGGACACAATGGTGATGCCCGCGACAATTCAGTGATCATTGCTTGTAACCAATTGAATTGACTGTCTGCTTCGTACACAGCTTGCTGGACAGCAAGCACTTCTGGATGGGAGGCAAAAATGCAGTCCACTGCAGCCAATGGCTTTATATCAGCACATTGACTGGACCGGCACCCCCTCACCAGAAGGACAGGACTTGCAAGACACCATATGCTGCTCTCCATGTAGGCACACCTGCAGCCAGCCTCCCCATCCGCTCCCTTTACTTTGCCCATCCTAGATCCACAGGTCATTGGATCTGGACTCCAGAGCGCAGTCCCCACCAACCACATCCACATCTGTCCCGACACTCAGACCACCCTACATGCCCACTCCCACTCGAGCCGTAAGCCCTCCCACTCAGGCTTCTCTTTGTCAGAAGATCACCTCGCCAACCTGCAACAAGCCCAGATGCCTGGACTTTGTGCCCTTCTCACCTGCAACAAGCCCAGATGCCTGAGCAGCGTGCCCCCCAGGGCTAGGTCCTAGGCCAGCCCCCCGCCCCTCGCGTTGCATCTTGACATATGCATGTGCGTATTGCATCAGCCTGTCCCTGCAGTCGGCCACACGTATTGATGACTCTGCAATTGCAAGGCGGGCAGAAGCATGCGCATCGATCATCAGCAATGGCATCTTGAGATGCATGCCAGATGGCGCTCCTGTGGGGTCCACGCAGCAGCTTGCCATTCAGTGGATACATCAGCTTGCGATCCAGTGATTCCTCTTCTGAGTTACCTACATCCACACCAGTGAGGCTTCCCTCAGGACTCGAGGCTGCACCCACAAGAGACCCGCCTCCTTCCCTAGGAGCCCTGCTTCTGGTGACAAGCTTACAGATGATCCTCCAGGAAGCATGGCAGCGGGTGCACATTAGTGGCAGGCACACCACGAGAGCAGGCCCACAACATCAACTGCGCGGCGACCTGTCAGCTTCTCTGGCCTGCTGCGGGTCATGCCTACTGCCTTGCTTGTGTTAACGTTTGTCAACGTTAGCAGCCTACTGCAGGCCCCCAAGTGTGCGCCTGCACCTGTTGGGGCAAGCAATAAGCAGGAATGCATGTATGCGGAAGAGAAAAAGGGGGGCCATGGGATTGGCAGGGAGGGGGGTGCGCTCATCAGCGTACCAAGGCTTGGAGCACTCTGCCCAGAGCCGATTGCCTCTGCAGCGTCCACAACCTCGTTGCGGATCTTGGCGTCGCCTAGAAAAAGGGCCTCCCCCCACCACAGCGCGGGTTCTGCGGCAACCTGGGCACATTCAAATGACACAGCATGAGCATCTTACAGGCCACAGGGGCAGGATGCAAGCATGGTGTGCACGCAAGGCCATGGCGGCAAGGTAGTTGGCAGGATTGATCTTGAACCAGATGGGATGCTTTCAGCGCATAAAACTTCCTCCACGTGTACAACCTTCCTCCATGGTTCCGCGCAGGCTATACCTCTGATTGAAGACGCACACACACATGCACCCAATCCTGTTGGGCAGGCAAGCAGGCAGGGATACATGTGCAGGTACAGGCAGAGATACACGAGGAGGGAGGGAGGAAAGTAGAATCTTGACAGCAAAATAGCACAGAATGCATGATGCTGCAATGTTTTACGTCAGAACATCCCAAGCATGATCACTGCACCAGCTGCTAGTGCATGCTTCAGGCTATGTCAATGAAGCTCCGCAAAAACACGCACATGGCAGCTTGCAGCAATGCACACACAACACTGGCACCTTGCAAACAGAAACTCACAGCCTACTCTGCACAGCAGCTCACCACCTTGCAATGCACCTGCCATGGTGCATGCGTACACACTCTGCCATGAGGTATGCATGTGTGTCCTGTCTGCCTGCTGCACAACCTCCCACTTGCAAGTCATCCTCGGCTTCATCTGCCTATGCATCTGCCTGCCCCCATCTGCCTGCCCAAATCTGCATGCCCACTTGCAACTCGTCCTCTGGCACATCTGCCTGCGCCACGTCCACTTCCGCAGGCCAGTGCCTGTGGGGCTCAAAGGCGTCCTGGTCTGCCATCCCTCGTAGCTCCTGGGGGTCATTAGGCACCTGCAGCACCAGCCGTAACCACACAAAGTGTGGGTGGGCAACCTGGGACTGCGCACAACAGCCTTCAGGTAATGCACATTATGTGGTGAACAACTTACGATAACAATTAGGGCATCAATTGGCTGCCCTTTTGGACACAAAAATGCACAGTTCAGCAGGGCTTTGAATGGTATCGCAGCCTGTAGATAGCCTCAGTACATATACTTGCCCAGCAGTGCCTTAAATGGCACTGGGGAGTGTGCATTGTTCAAACCCCTGCATAGATCTTTTCATATGCACAGGGTTGCAGCCTGGCAGGGACTTTGGGGTGTATGTGTGCGTGTGTATGTGAGTGTGTATGTGCGTGTGCGTGTGTGCGTGTGTGTATGTGCGTGTGCGTGTGCGTGTGTGTTGGGCTTGGCAGAGGAAAACCTCAATTCTCACAGTCTTTTGCAGCAGGAGTGGTAAAGAAGAAGCTTGCTGTGAAATAAAACAGGCTCGCCATGGCCAATGGCAGGACGGGGCTATTCAGCAATGACAGTGTTGGAGCCAGAACTTGATGATGAATTGCCCCCTCTTTGAGCTTTTGCAGAGAGGTAGGTGTGGGCGTGCACAAGCGCAGTGGATGTGGCTGCCACTGGTAGTTTGCACGGCTCCCAGCCATGTAAGCAAGTTTGCATACGTCAGCATGTGTGTGTGTGTGTCTGGTTGTGTTTGTGTGCGCGTGTGTGTACAGGTGTGTCTACATGTGTGTGTGTTCATGTAGTTATGTGTGCATTCATGTACATGTGTGTGTGTGTGTGTGTGTGTGTGTGTGTGAGTGCGCACGCTAGTGGAGGTGGGCCATCTGTACTATGCGGTTGTCGGGTGTGAGCTATTGAGAGGTCACAGCGAGCCGCGGACCTGTGCCTGTGCGGCAGACGCGGGGAGAGCAATGGTTGTGGGAGGGGGAGAGCGGGCGCGCTCCATCCTCTGCTGCGCCTGACGGTACTGCTGCTGGTAGACTGCGCGCTTCCAGCCCGACGCGCGCAAGGGCATCAACACGTGCACGCCCTCTGTCAGTGCAATGTGCCGCACCCGCTCACCCTGTGCATGTGTGCGTGCGTGTGCAAGTGCATGTGTGTGCATGCATATGTGTTCTTTTCAGGCATGTTAGCTTAGAGATATGTGCTCTGTGGGCCACTGCACCACAGCCAGGCATAGGGAAGGGCAGCTGTTTGTCATTCTTGACCAGGAAGAAAGTGCTAGTGCACTGTGTCTTGCAGGTTGGTCTGCCGCTGCATCACCAGCAGATGTGCTGATGTGGATTTAAAAGGCGTGCGCCCTCACGCTCACCGTGGGAGCAGCGGGGAGTGCCAGGCCATCGCCCCTCTCCACCTGAGCTTTGGTAAAATGCCAAGAGGTTTGCATGCAGTGGCCGAGGGGACGCCCTGCTTCTGACCGAAGGTTGACCTGGATGTGTCAAGTGAGGTTACAACACATAGCAGGAGGCTGCCTTGATGACACCAAAAGATGTCTTGCGGCTCGCTATTTGAGCAAGCTGCATAAATTTTGTGATTGAGAGCTGCAGTTTCCACAAATACGGCTGCATACAGGTACGCACCTGGTCCACGCAGTTGTCTTCTGTCACCCTCTTTGTGCGTAGCCACATCTGACAAGCATTGAAAAACGTCTAGCAGGTTGGCATTTGACGCAGCTTTGCAGGGAACAGCGCCTTGGCCGTTGCAAGGGATCAATGCCACAAAGTACAGGCTGGATCTACAGAAGCCGCAAAGCACCTGGCCGAACCTGGCGAAACAAGATCAACCAAAGCCTCACCTCCTTTGAGCCGGGTGTCCCTTTTTGATACTGCGTTGTGCTCCATCCGCAGAACCCCCTCCATCCTTTGCCAGGCCTATACACTGCTATCTCCCGAGCCCACAACCCGTCTGCAGCGATGGGCTGCGGCTCCCAAACCTGGAAAGTGACGGGAAAATAAGCTTAAGGCCTAGGGCAGTGGCGAGGCAAAGGAAAAAGCGGCCGGCGGCCAGGATCACACATGCCGTGATCATGACAAATCGTCAGTCACGCACCTCTGTTGCGGGGCGAGTTACGTAGTGGGCCTTAGAAGAGGACTCAGTGTGCAACATCGTGTCGATAAACAAATTTGAGGCGCTCCGTCCAATACAAAAGATACGTCAATTTACGGCAGGAACTGGAAGCGGAGTCCTGCCCCCTTATTATTTTTATCCTCTTGATTTGTTTGGTATCGAATCAACATGAGGTGTCTGGCTTTAGGACTGGTTTTCCTGCATTCGCAGCTGCCCGTGTCACATGCATACGTCATCCCCATTGATGGTCTGTCTGGCACCCTGTAAATTGTGACAGCCACAGAGACATTAAGTAGTCCGGCTGGCTCATTACGACTTCCTGGCAGCTGCCAGCTCAGATCAGTGATCAGCCTTCGAGCAGTATAGCAGCAGTTGGAGTTCAGTTTCAGTGTCAATCTCAGATGCCAAAGGCTTTGGCTGCCCTTAAACTTGCTAGTTTGTCTTTCTGAGTTTCGTGTTTTCACCGAAACCTCTAGTTTCCAGACACTACCTTTCTTCTTGAGTTTGCGCCTCTTTAGTTTAGGCCCAGGTTGCATGCCTTCTTGGTTTCAGCTCGGCTGCCCTCGTTCGGCGGATACAGCCACGTAACCTAACCTAACCAATCTTTGGCTGTTATTGTGTGCACCTGATCCTGGGCACGTTGGCGTCCCACAATGAAGTCCAATAGACACAGCACATTTGGAACCAAATTGCACGCCTGTTTTTGAGTGGATGTTCGTCCATTCAAGTACCAAGCTCTTCTTTTGATTTGGTGCTTCACCAGGCTAGCCAAGATTCCTTTGCTTCTTGTGTTTAGTATTTAAGTGTCAATTTTTTGTTCACACCCGTATAATATCAGATCAAATTTTTTGTTCACACCCGTGCACACAAAATTGTGCGTGAGTGCCAATAATAATAATAAGATGCCATGCCAAAAAAAGCCTTCTACAACATCAGCCTGACGATCAGGCTGGCGACTCATCCTAATTGGTACAGTACAACATGAAGAGGCGCAGAAAGCCAGCCAAAAAAATGAATGCCCATGAATGATGAATCAACAAAATCTTTGTCAAGGGTGGCACACCTAGCCTTGTCACACACCAGACTTCTTCACGAAAAGTCCGACATTTTCACAGAACATTTCCAGTGCAGGGCAGGATCACCCAGAGGTGGCTTGGGCCCATCAGATACACAATTTTCCTTACAAAACAAACTCCACAAATAATTTTCTTGCAAGCTGAGCAGAACGGATCCCCAGCAACAGGCGACAGGCGACACAGGTCACTGTTGCTGCTGCTGCTGCTGCCACAGGGCTCCCACCTTCACTCCATTGCCTGGCTCACTCCCCTGGCTGGGCCTGCTTGATTCCTCTTCTTCTACATCTTTTTCTTCTGGGTCTGGCCACAGCAGGACGCTGCTGATCACATGCCTGCTGCCACTGCTGCCGTTGCTTTGCGAGGGCACTCCTGATGCCTGCTGCTGCACGTCTTTGGTACCCTGCCGTTCGTGTGTTGGCCTCCCTGCACCCTCATGGCCGGCGTCTGCACTCTCCAGCCCACACCCCTCCTGAAGGCCTACCCCTGCATTTGCAACCTCAAGGCCTAGCCCCACAGCCACTCCCTTGATCCCGCCCCCTGCGAGCAAACCATCCAGGCCCGCCCCGGCAGCTACTTCTCCCTCGAAGCTGTCCGCGGCAGAACTCACACCCATCAGGCCCGCCCCTGCACCTGCCGCCCCCGCGCCTCCCTCAGAGCCTGCCGTCTCCTCCACGCCCCCCACTCCCTCAAACCCACCAGCTGCACCCCTTAAGTCCGGCATCCTCCCCATCCTGCCCCCTGCGCCCACCAGCCTCAGCTGCTCCTTACCCTCACCACCCAGGGTCTCTTCTTGGCCAGCTGCCCCCTCCTGACCAATACACCCCTCTTCAAGGCTTGCCGCTGCGCCGGCTGCCTGTGCGTCAGGCCAGAACAGGATGCTGCTGCCCACAGGGCTGCCCCCCAGTGCCAGCAGCTGCTGCTGCATGCCGCCCCCCAGGCTATTTGGCTGCGCTGACCCCAATGCAGCATCCAGTGCTTCCGCCTCCCCTCTAGCAGCTGCAACTTTGGTTGTGGCTTGCAGCGCGGGTGCTGCATCCTGGGGCGCTTTTGCAGGAGCTGTGGCCTCTGCTGAGGCAGCTTCCTCGGCTGCAGCTTGCAGCGCGGGCGCTGTATCCTGGGGTGCTGATGCAGGGGCTGTGGCTTCGGCTGCGGCGTGCAGTAGGGGCGTAGCCACTGCAGCCGGCGCTGCATCCATGGAATCCCCTGCAGAGGCTGTGGCCTCAGCTGCTGCTGCTGGCAGAAGCGCCTCAGCCTGGTGGCTGTCAGATGAGGGTCCCAAGCTGCTGTGCTGCACCCAAAGCAGCTGGACACCACCAGCTGCAGCTGCTTGCCCCTCAGGCACAGCCAGGAGCCCAGCGCCGCTGTGCTGCGCCTGCAGCGGCTGTGCGCTGCCTGCTGCACCCTCAGCTCCTGGGGAGTGCAATCCAGGAACAATTGAAGGCCCTGCCCTGGTCAGCCCCGCTGCAGGCGGCCACGCGCTGCCAGCGGCAGCCCCAGCTGATGGCGCGTGCCCATCAGGTCTGTGGCTGCGCCCCACATCCCCGGGGGCGCTCTGCAGGTCGTGTGGCGGCGACGCACTGCCTGCCGCCCCCCCAGCAGCCGCAGCTGCCGCCTTCTCCTGCGAGCGACCCCCGACAAAGTTAGGCTGGGGCTCCGTGCTGCTGCCCTGTCGTGCAGAGGGCGCGTGCGGCGCACCTGCTTGCGGCGCGGCTGCTGCGTGGCCAGGGGCGCTGCTGCCTTGCTGTGCTGGGGCCTGTGGCGCGTCAGGCTGCACACCAGGCTGGCCTGCAGCCGGGGGATCCTGCCCCTGGTGGGGCTCGAGGGGCCCGGGCGGGGCTTGCGCAGCCAAACTCCTGTTAAGTGCTCCCAGAAAGACATCGAGCAGGCCTTCAAGTGTCCCTGTGACACATACGCGCACGCACGTGTGCGCGTATGTACTGAGCCTGTGTGTGTGCAGCAGGCTCGGTTGGGGCATGGTAGTGCAAGGCGGCGCTGGCGTGCCGCTTTGTGGCGCCTCTTGGCGTTTAGAGGGGCGAAAGCCAGTGAGAGGAGGCGGAAAAGGCCCATAAAGGTAATTAAGGCAAATATTGTTACCACAGCTTGCTCGCGTCCCCATGAGCTAGCCCAAAGCGACCTTTCTCGCACCACACATACACACACACCGTGTCCTCGTCATGATCAGCTTCTCACCCAAAAGCCGGCGGCAGCAAACACAACCCACGCATGCCTTGCCTGGCCAGCACCATCTTTTGCTCCCCTTGCTTCAGCACGCGCCCCCCCCCCCTCAGCCTAGCCCATGCAATGCCATGCTGCTGGGTGGGCTGCGCGTTGTGGGCGCCTGCCCACTGAGCAACCTCTGGCACCTGTTTCCACTACCAGGCAACAGGGTAATGGCCCAGAGCCCGCGCGGAGCAGAGCACTTGCCAGCCCCCCAAGGCTGCACACCACAGCGCAGCGCCGCGCTGCAGCACAGCAACGCACGCCGCATGCCCATGAAAGATGGGTTCGCGCTACGCTGCTCTGCTGCCGCGCATTCCCCTGGCGCCTGGTCGTGCAGAAGGCAAGATGCTCTCCTGTATGAACCTGGTTGAAGCGGGGTTGCATTGCCATGTCCTCTCCCTGGATGTCCACCCCTGAGCCATGTCCTCTCCCTGGGTGTCCACCCCTGAGCAGCGGACAAAGCAGCAGACTCAAGCCCAAGCTTCCCGAGCGCCTCCCCCTTGCCGTTCACAACCACGCAGCCATCCAGCCCCCTTTCCCTGATATGTACAGCTGCCAAGCACTCCGCCCACCCCCCTTCTGGCCACACACAGCCGCACAGCAGCCAGCCCCCTCCCCCGGCCACGCACCACCACTTACCAACCTTCTTGGGTTCCCGGCTGCGGGTGCTGCTGCGGCCAGCTGCCGTCAAGCACGGGCCCCCGAGCGCCGCCTGAGGCCACGCCCCTGCCGCTGCCGCCTCCGGTGCTGCCTCCGCTGGTTGGCCCGCCGGCTGGACCAGGGGGGGCGCCTTGCGCACGGGCGCCTGCAGCACTCTGCAGCTCGAACGGGTTGGGTGGCCCCCACCGGGGGACCGTGGCTGAGCCAGAGGCGGCAGGGGGGCCGGCCGGCACTTGCTGCGCAACCGGCCCGGCACCGGCCTGGCTACCGCCGCCGCCGCCGCGGCCCCCGCGCGCCTCGTCCTCCTGCGCGGGCAGGATAAGGCCCTGCAGCGCATCCCAGTCCCCAGCCGCCCTGCAGGGCGGTCCACACACACCAAGATGACGTCCTTGGCAGAGGGCGCGTGGGGCGAGCAGCCTGGCATGTGCCAGTGGGGGCACCCCGGAGCATTCCCAGTGCGCACATGGACAGAGACATCATTTCAAGCGTGGCTCATGGCTTCTGAGGAGGCAAATTTCCCCCCGGTGCTTCTCATAGCCCCTGTGCTCTCATGCTCCCAGTACTCTTGTGGCGTCAGTGCTCTTCTTGGTCTGGACAGGAATGAGTGGTAAGGCTGTAGCAGGCCCAGTGCGTGCTAGCTGGGCTGCACCCGGGAGCAGCGCCATCCTCCAGGATGTCCATGCTGGGCTTTCTGGGGCCTTATTCTTTTGCACACAGAGCACCTCTGCAACACCTCTGCACACAGAGCACCTCTGCAACACCTGCACACAGAGCACCTCTGCAACACCTGCACACAGAGCACCTCTGCAACACCTGCACACAGAGCACCTCTGCAACACCTCTGCACACAGAGCACCTCTGCAACACCCCTGCAGCAGCCAAGCGCTCCTGCACATGGATCCAGCTGGTGCCCTCCCACATGACTACTCCATGCAGTCCTCTACCACAAAGGGAAAGAACAAAAAGCACACCCCTCTGGAGCCAACCCCACCCCCGCACTCCACACACATGCTGCGCTGCCACGCAGCGCGCCCGCCCCCCTCTACACACGCGCTGCACCGCTACGCAGTGCCCCCTGTGTTCTCCCTGCGCATGCGCCGCATCACTATGCAGCGCCCCCTGTATTCTCCCTGCGCATGCGCCGCACCACTACGCAGCGCCCCCTGCGCCCCAGCCCTCTGCGCAACAGGAGGGCCCTCACGCAGCAGCAGGCGCCTCACCTGCGCTTGGGTCCCTGAAGGCCCCACTGCATGAGGGTGGGGATGTAGCGCAGCCCAAGGCTGGGGTGCACTCGCAGGGGGTGGCGCGGGTCCAGCCACTCGGCCTGCATGCAGCACGTGCGCAGCGGCAGGTGCACGGCATGTATGCGGTGCAGCACTGCATGCTACACCACAATGCGCCTGCCTTGCCATAGTGAGCAGACCGGCTTGCAGTGGCAAGCAGGCCGCCTTATTGGTCAAGCAGACAACTTTACCGCAGCAAGCAGGTAACCTTGAAGCGGTGGGCAGACCGCCTGGCCACAGTGAGCAGGCTGTTTTGTTTGGTCAGCAGACAGCTTTGCCAAAATGAGTAGGCCACCTTGTTGCGGTGGGCAGACTGCCTGGCCACAGCAAGCACCACCTTGTTACACAGTGGGCAGACCGCCTGGCCACAACGAGCAGGCCGCTTTGTTGGGTAAGCAAACAGCTTCGCCAAAATGAGCAAACCACCTCAATGCGGTGGGCAGACCACCTGGCCACAGCGAGCAGGCCACCTTGTTACACAGTGGGCAGACCGCCTGGCCACAGCGAGCAGGCCGCTTTGTTGGGCAAGCAAACAGCTTCGCCAAAATGAGCAAACCACCTCAATGCGGTGGGCAGACCGCCTGGCCACAGCGAGCAGGCCACCTTGTTACACAGTGGGCAGACCGCCTGGCCACAGCGAGCAA
>LKMJ01006911.1_pt1 | contig 10690 bp, 6 predicted proteins | sample 643391 | NCBI WGS metagenome assembly LKMJ01 (sample SAMN04112250, study PRJNA286221) | soda lake metagenome | biome: soda lake; feature: Kulunda Steppe; material: water; isolation source: sample PL-Br10 brine of Picturesque Lake | place: Russia: Kulunda steppe | collected 2010-07
AGCCGCTGCGCAGCTGCCGGAGGATGCCGTTCGAATTCTCTTCGATCCAGCCAGCCGCTTGATCGAGAACGCCCACCATGCCCCCCAGTCTGCTGCTCCCGATCGTGGAGTTGTGAGCTGCCAGCGCCGCCGCGCTACGTTCTGCTTGAGACTTTGACCGACACTTCCTCGGAGCCATCGAGACCAGTTGGTCCCGAATCTTCCGACGCGGCGAAACTTACGGTACTGTCAGTGGTGTCAGACCCGAGAAAGCGTACCTTTTTGCAGTCGTACATCGCCCAACAGTCACATTCACGGTGTGTAGCGCAGTAAGACGAACTAGATTGGAACCGCGAGCACATTCCATCGTGGAGTCGTACGAGAAAGCACGACCAAATTGAATTAGCACCGGAACAGGACTAGCTATACCGCCCGGGTTGCTCTACTCTCCGGATTGTAGAACCTTCGTTCGGATCGCCGTGGCAAGCGCCTCAGCAAGCAGTGGTGGAACGGCGTTACCAACTTGCTGGAACGCTTGGGATCGAGACACCGGAAAAACAAACGAGTCTCTAAAGGACTGCAAACGAGCAGCCTCACGCACCGTGTATGAGCGCGCCTCGCGCGGATGGATCGACCTGTGGCCATCTTTCTGCATGTGCGCCATAACCGTCGAGGCCGGTGCTCGTGGGTCGTCTTTTTTGTACTGGTCCTTGAATATATCTGATCGGTAGGGATTGAGCTCCTCGTCAAGCACATCGAGGGTCCACCCGACGCCCTCACCGAGCAGTTTGTAGAGCGTCAAATCCGTCAGGTTGTGACCGCGGCATTCGTGATTGTGAAGTTCTACCTTTTCTTGGTCACCTTCTCCCGGCAGGTCTCTGACCCACTGCTGATATTCGGTAACGGGTGGAATCGTGTATTCTGTCGCTTCTTTCGGTGGTGTCGTACCGTCAGGGGAAACCGGTGGCAGATCCAGGATTGCATCTCCCACGGTGACCCAGGGAGCTCTATTCTTTCGGTTGGCCTGATATGACCGGAAGGGGCGATCAATATCGAGGCCGAACTCGCCCAGATTTGACTGTTCCTGATCTTCTTTCGATAGCAGATCTACATTTTTTTCTTGCTCTGAAAGTGGTTCTCTATGCGTAGCCCAGTTAGACATGACCGGATTATCACGATCTAATCGGTTGCCAATAAAGAACAGGCGGCGTCGATGCTGTGGCACCCCGTAGTCCGCCGCGTTGAGGACCTGTGCACTCACGCGATATCCCTCCTCTCGTAGCTTTCGCTTGATCCGCTTTTCCACGTTCTCACCGCTTTCAGTTTCCGTCGTTCGCATGCCGGGTACGTTTTCCATCAAAAAGGCACTGGGTCGGAGAGTTGAAACAAATCTAATGAAATCCTCAAATAGATAGTGCCGTTCATCGGTGAGTACCTTTGAGTCCTGGCCGGGCGTTCGTCGGTCCTTGAACGTTTCCTTGGTATTGGGTTCCCCGCTGGCTCCGCACTCTTCGGCATCTGTAACCGAATTGATTTTTCCGCGGCCGATCGTTGAGAAGGTGGGGCAGGGCGGTCCACCGACGATCAGATCGAGGTCTCCCGTATCGAACGGCAAATCCCCTGGATCGACATCGCGAATGTCATCGCAAACAAATTCCGTGTCGGAGTGGTTTCTCTCAAAGGTTCGTTTACAGTGTTCCTCGCTGTCGATCGCCCATCGAACATCGAATCCCGCCCAGGTGATTCCATGAGAGAAACCGCCGGCACCCGAAAATAGATCGATTGCAAGTGGCCGATTGGACATAAGCTGATAACGGATTTTGGCGGTACACAGGTGAGTATTTCCATCTGTTCCACTCATACAAATCTCCTTTTTGACAGGCGGCCGAATTGGTGCCATTGCACTGCTTGCTGCTCTGCGTCCATATCGGGATCCGTCTACACACTGGTTCTTTCTTGGATCTGCGACAGGTAGCAATGAAGGAGAAACAGGTACACTGTTTCGGACGAAATCAAAAAGACACCAACGATGGCCTCTATTGCGTGGATCGAGGAGGCATTCGAGACAATCGACGAAACAGACCTTGAGCCACTGATTGATCGGGCGGAAGCGGTTCGAATAGCACGGGAAGGACAGTTCTGGATACCCGATCCAACGCGGCAGGTATACGCGTTCGTTTCGAATCTCCCCTCACTCTTTGACTGGTTTGCCGCGAACTATCGATCCTTCCCGTGGCGACGAACGCACAACCCCTGGAAGATTATTACCGCCGAAATTTTGCTTCAACGCACACACGCCGACCAGGTCGATGAGGTTTACAGAGCGTTCATCGACCGGTTTCCGGATCCGGAGGCGGTCTACAGGGCCGAACGCGACGAGATTTTCGATGTCGTTGAAACGCTGGGATTTGGAAATCGGAAAACAAGAACGCTCGAAGCACTTGCTGGGGCAATCATCGATGAACACGATGGTGCAATTCCGGAGGATCTCGCAGCCCTACAGGAACTGCCTCGAATTGGACCGTACACTGCTCGAGCCTGCCTCTGCTTCGCATATGGGAAACCGCTCGCCCTCGTCGATTCGAACATTGCGACGGTCGTCGAACACGCGTTCGGATACCTCTCACCACGCCGTCCGCATAAGGATCGTTCACTATACACCTTTCTCGACGCGCTTGTCCCCCAACACCCCGATATTGCACGTATCTTCAACCTTGCACTTCTCGACCTTCGCGTAGGCGTCTGTGGAGTAAACCGGTGCTGCATCCGTTGCCCATTGAATGACGCGTGTCTCTATTCACCACTGGATTCGGGTTCACGGAATCATTCTATTTCACAAGATTAGCTGCCCTGCAAAGGTTCCTTTCTCGCGTTTTGAGGCGATTGACGGCCGGCGCTACCTGGTGGATTTATGTCCATTGCCCCGAAATCCTGGGGCTAACTGATGAGTCACGCAGGAGATTCCTATCACGCACCCGAAGAACTATCCACAGTTTCGGATAGAGAGCGGCAGGCCCACCGAGAGCTGGTTCTCAGACATGTCGATTTCCTTGTGACCCTGATTGCTGCCGACCAAGAACTTCAGTTCTGGATTCCAGCGTGTGGGTGTCCGCATGCAACCCCCGAGAAATTGGCGCGCAAACGCAGAGATTCCGATAGCTTTCCCTGCCTGTACACGACGGTCGAGCGCTACCAGTCCGCGTCCGATGCTCACGCCAAACCCCGTTACGAGTCCTCCTGTCTGTGTCAGGATCCTCTGGCCGAAAGCGACGAACCGCTTGATGCTGTGGCTGCCGTCGCACTCGGAAGCACCGATCGGACTATCGCCGACCGGTACTTTGACCGCCAGTGGCGTGCGGCAGTATCTGCTCTTCGGGCCCAGGAAGGAACATGGGACCAAATTGAAGAACTCTCTAGGTCCGAACTGGAAACCGCTCTTGAGCACGCCCTTGAGCAGCCGGTATCGCGGAAGCGAGCACGTCGGTTGCAGGCGCTGCTTGCTGCCCTGAAAGACGATGATCGGATCGAAGGACTTTCACTTCGGGATCTTCCGCCCCGCTCCTATTCTCATTTTCAGGCATTACTGAGTTCGCTTCCCGGTGTTGCGGAACGAGATGCATGGTGGTTATTGCTCACCGCGTTCGACAAGCCTGTCTGGCCAGCAGACCCGGCAATCGATCGGCTGCTCTGCGACCTGGGGTTGCTTGCACCCGATGAGATTGGTTCGGGGTCACGCCACAAACAACTCGAAGAGTCCCTCACCGATCGACAGATTCCCGCACTGCATCGCGCACTTGCCGGCCACGCCGCTCGTGGACGGGTCACCTTCGCATCCGATGACTGCGAAGTTCGAAAATTCTCTCTCACCTGGCGAGCGCGCAAACAGGGCGAAACCACTCCGGGAAGCAATCGTCCGGTGGCGGTAGACCTGTTTGCTGGTGCTGGGGGCATTTCGCATGGATTGCTGCGAGCGCATTACGATGTCGTCCTTGCCGTCGACAACGATCAATACGCAACGGATACTTATCGACTCAACCATCCGGAGCTGCCGCATGAACGGGTTATGTGCACCGATATCGAGGTACTTCTCGAAGACGAAGACTGGACCGCGATGCTACCCAAACAGCCGGACATCGTGGCTGGTGGCCCGCCCTGCCAGGCACTCTCTCAGGCGGGATATCGTTCGCGTCGCGCCGACGATGACAGCTATAGTATCCGTGACGATCCCCGCACGAAGCTGTATTCTCGATATCTCGATGCAATTGCCGATCTCCAGCCAAAAGCCGTTATCCTCGAGAACGTTGAGGGAATGGCAAACGAGATCGGAGACACGGAAGATCGCGTGGTCGATCAGATCATCGACGATCTCGAGACGAAGGAGGATGATGAAGACCAAGCCTATGTCGCCGATTTCCGGACCATCGACTGTTCGAACTACGGGATTCCCCAGACCCGTAACCGAATTATCGTGGTTGCCATCCGCGAGGATCTCGCCCGGAAAGGAATCAAGCCTGCATCCGTTTTCGAGAGTCTCGGCGACCGGAAGCGCACAGCGGAGGAGGAATCGCACACGGTCAAACAGGCCCTCGCCGGCCTTCCCCGGCTACGCTGGGACGAAGGTGGCGATATCGTTACTGGAAAAACTCGGGGCCCGATGAGCGAATATTTGAAACGCCACGATATCGCCTCCGGCACCGATCTGACATTCAATCACCGGGCACGAGAGCATCCGATGGAGAAAGATCGAAAGATCTTCGAAATTATGGATCCGGGCGACACGGGCTGGTACATTAAATACAAAAAGGACGGCGGAAAGTGGAGTCATCTCATCGAGTACCATGTTGGGACCGAGGATAAGCCGGCATTCACCGATAAATATCGGATGATTCACTGGGATGAGCCCTCGCCGACGATCGTGGCTCACCTCGCCAAGGACGCAAATAATTTCATCCTTCCTGATTACTACGAATATGCTAATCCGGACGAGAACCGCCGTGACCGTACTCGAAACAGGGGTGTGACACCACGAGAAGCCGCTCGAATACAATCGTTCCCGGATGATTATATCTTTCTTGGACCGTTCACCAGCCAGTTCCGCCAGATTGGAAATGCAGTCCCCCCGGTGCTCGCCTGGCATCTCGGAGACGTATTGCGTAAAATTGTTCTTGATGATTCAGAACTCGCTGATGTGAGCGCTCCAGACGGTACCACGGGGATCGCAACGTCAGACGACTGACCAAAGAATCAGGCCTCCGGGATCGAAGAGCAGCACCTACGCATCGGACACAGGACGAAGATCACGCCACCGAAAGTCGGTGGACTGCCCGCTATCTAACTGGACTCGGTAGATGTCAGAATCTCGTTCATCTCCAGTCTCTAGTCCGGCATCATCACTCAAAATCTCCGTTACTTCACCGTATTCTCCATGAAAACGAAAGTCAGGATCTGATTTGTTCGGGATGTCCACTCGAACGCGATCCCCGATTTCAAAGACCATAATCCAACACGGGACCAGACTAATGAAATCGATTTTGATCGCTTTCGGTCGGGTTCGAGCCGTATCCAGCAATATGGGACCGAACGCTTTCTGATTCTCACTATGGTATGAAGGCTAACAAAAGATTCATGATAATAACGGCCACACCGATAAGTTGTGCCAGCGGATCTCATGTTCAAGCCCGGGGACAGGATATCGTTTTTCGGTGGCGAGGGAACCGTCGTACGGGTGGAGGGAGAGCTCCTTCACATACTCACTGATGATGGGGATATTGTGAAACAAAAATCGGACCTGCCTATGGTATCGAAAACGCACACGTTCGAACGCGGAGAAAAGATCAAGTTTCCTGGTGGAAAAGGCGAAATTCTGGTTGTAGAAAAGCGAGCCGACAGACCGGACCTGCTCATCATACGCACGGAAGACGACGAAGTCAAAGAAGTCCCTGCAGACAAGAAGGGAATCGAACCGCTTGCGGGAATCGAGGATGTCTTGTTAGGCTCTCGGTTCGATACTGCATCGCGATTCGATCTTCTCGAAAGTGCGGTGAGGCTGGATCTGGCGTACCGCTTCGATCGGTTTCTGTCGCTCGCTGGAAGTCGAATCGATGTTACACCACATCAGGTGGATGCCGCTCACGAAATTCTGACCTCTCATGATCACCGGTATTTGCTCGCCGATGAAGTCGGGCTCGGGAAGACGATCGAGGCAGCGATCGTCATCGAGGAACTCATCGCCCGCGGGCGCGCCGAACGCGTCCTGATCGTCACGCCGGCATCGCTGAAAATGCAGTGGCGAGAGGAGATGAAGGACAAATTCGACCAGGATTACGTGATTTACGACGGCAACAGCGTCGCAGGGATCGAACAGGCGGTGTCGGGAGACAATGTTTGGGAGGAACACGACCGGATCATCACGTCCATCGACTTCGCCAAGCAGGAAAAGGTCCTCGAGCCGCTACGAGAGGCCGAATGGGATATTGCGGTGTTCGACGAAGCCCACCATCTCACCTGCCGGCGAAATTCAGACGGAACTCGTGATCCCACGAAGCGATATCACGTCGGTGAGGCCGTTTCACCGAATACTGATGCCCTGCTCTTTCTCACTGGCACACCCCACAAAGGAAAACCTGACCAGTTCTACTTCATGGTCGATCTGCTGGCGCCGTATCGGTTCGAGGACGAGCACGATATTTCGCCGCAGAAACTGGACGATCTGATGATCCGGCGACTGAAGACCAATCCGAACATGGTGCACTCCGACGGCACGCCGATGTTTCCCGAAAAGGAAATCGACACGCTATCCGTCGAGTTCACCGAGGAAGAAGAACGGCTCTACCAGTCTATCACCGACTATCTCCGGGATTATTACCGGCTTGGTGAAGAGCAGGAGTCGCAGGCGGCCGGATTCTCGATGGTCATTTACCAGAAGCGGTTGGTTTCCAGCATTCGGGCGATTCAAAAATCACTGGAAAAGCGAGCACAAACGCTCCGGAACGGTGAGGAGGGTCAGCTCTCGCCGGTCGTGAGAAGTTTGCTGGACCAGTACCGGGAGCGTCCGGACACGCTGACCGAGGAGCAGCGACAGCGCGTCGAACGCGAACTGCAGGAAGCCTCCTGGACACAGGATCCAGAAGACCGAAAAAAGGAGCTAAAGGTGGTCGAAGAATTGATCGACAGGGCCAGGGCCATCGACGTCGATTCAAAGTCGGAAAAGCTGCGCGAGTCGATCGAATCGTTGTTGGCCGAAGATCCGGACGAGAAGGTGCTGGTGTTCACCGAGTACACGGACACGCTCGAGTACCTTCGAGACGAGGTACTCGCCGAGCACGATGTGGCTCAGATCCACGGCGGACTCGCGCAAAAATCGCGGAGGGAACAGGTCGAAAAGTTCCGTAACGAGGCCAACGTCATGCTCGCAACCGATGCCGCACGGGAGGGGATCAATCTACAGTTCGCCCACATCATGGTGAACTACGACCTGCCGTGGAACCCGATCCGGATCGACCAGCGAATGGGTCGGCTCCACCGGTATGGACAGAACCAGAAGGTCAGCATCTATAACCTCTTCATCAAGGACACTCGCGAAAGCGAAATTCTCGAACAGCTGGTCACCAAGGTCGATCGCATAGAGGAAGATCTCGGTGTGAGTTCCGACGTTCTCGGGATGGTACTCGACGACAGCGATTTCGATCTGGAGGAGCGAATCATGAACGCCGTGGCCAGCAACGAGCCGGGCGCAACGGTCGTCGAGGACATTGATCAAATAATCGAAGAACGGAAGGAGGCAGTTCGAAAGATTCAGGAAAACTTCCTCATCGATGATCAGTTCGATGCTTCGGACCTTGAAGAGGTACAGGAGATAATCGAGGAGAGTCAAGAGGATCATATTGGACAAAGCGAGGTCCGAAAGCTCCTTGAGCTGTTTTTCGAGGAGTTCGACGGGAGGCTGAAGAAGGTCCGGATGGAGGAAGATAGCGAGGTGTTTCAGATCGATACACCGAGCGTCATCGAGCTGGCCAGCGACGACGTGCTGAGTTCGTATGACCGGGCCACGTTCGATCAGGAGCTCGCAAAAGAGGACGACCACGTGTCGTTTCTGTCGGTCAATCATCCGCTCGTTCGAACCATCGTCGAATACTGTCTGGATGGTGACTGGATCGACGGGAAGACCGCTGCAAAACGCACCAGTGATTCGTCGGTCTCGCCCGGATTGCTGTGCAATTTCCGCCTGGGGCACGAGACGGCCGACGGGACCGAGGAGATGGAGGAGTTCGTTCCGCTCTACATCACTGTTGACGAAGAGATACGGGACGAAATCCCAGACTGCAACAGAGCACTATCTCCCGATGAAGCAGAGGATCATCCCGCGGTACAGCAAGTTATCGAAAATGCGGACGTACTGGTCGAAAACGCAAAAAGCGAGGCCCAGCGTCGCGTGGAGGAGATGGCCAGCGAAGCAGAAGCCGAAAAAGAGGAAGTGGTGGCGATCAAGCGCCAGCACGCGGAGCGCTACTTCGAGAACGCCATTGAAACGCGACAAAAACGGTTGTCTGATTACAGAAAGGACCTCGAACGCGGTCGAGAAATGAAAGGGATCATCGGTCGTACCGAACGAGAAATCCAGGATCTCGAAGAAAAGCGAAAACGCGAGTTCGAGAAGCTGCAGGAAGAAGCATCGGTGCTCCCCAAAACCAACGAATTGATCAACGTCTGCGTGGTGGTTCCGGAGTAACCCTGTCAAACGATACGCGCCTTGCAAATGGCGTTTCCATTCCGCCTAGCAACCGCAGTCGCCCTCATCAAAAAGTGGATCCTGATCCGGTTCAGGAACCCCGAGGTTCCGGTCGATTTTCTCCTCCAGTTCCAGTGTGGCCTCGAGACAGTCTTGGTAGATATTTGTTCTACCCTCGAAATGGTCCAGCAAACGTTCGGTCTCCTCCGCGTCGAGCGTGTACATTCGAGGTTTATCCGTATCACAATCCAGTGCCGAACCGGGGTACGCATCCTCAAATGAATAGAGCGAGATTGGTCCCTGTACCGCGAAGTGTCCGCCCATATCAAGTGCCGTTTCTTTTTCAAGATACCCTACGACAAATCGCTCACCAGATTCTGTCATGGACCGATTTCGGCACGTTGTCTGTAAAAACAGGTACCGCTCTTTGCTTTCAAGGAACGGAACAATGTTGTTTGATTGATAACAATCCGAACAGTAATTTTCTGCTTGCTTTTCCAGGAACGGTTCAGTTTTTCGCCCCCTTCCCTGTCGATTCGTGACATCCCGGATCGGAAGTTCCGATTCAGGAGAATGGAAAAAGAACTGTAGTCGACCTTTCTCTTCGACCTTTTCGGAATCTGTGATGAACCGATCAGCGTTGACGACGGTTTCGTCATCGATATTTTCAGATTCTGACTTCCCACATCTGGAACGCGTATCCGTACATTGACCGGATGTCATAATAATTCTAACTAAACGACAGTCAATAAATGCTGGGAGAACGTCACCAGCCCACACCTCGAATTCAATCTCTGGACAGAGGGCAAGACCTACAGTCCGATAACGACTGCCGCGTTGATGAGTTCCGGTTCATCAGGGACCACCTGTTCGTCCTCGTCGAGCCGCTGGAGTTCGTTCTCGTATTCACGGCGGAGATCCCGGAGTTCTCTTTGGACCCTGTTGATCGGAGCAGTCATGTCCGTCTCCTCGCGTTGCTGCCGGTCCTGATAGCTGGCGAGTGTCTCTTCAAGTTCTTCGATGCGGCTCTCAAAGAAGCGCTTTGCGTGCTCTCGCTTGATCTCGACTTCGTGAGAGCGTTGTTCCTGGGCTTCTTCAGCGAGATCATTGACGAGGGTCCACGCCGTATCTTCAGCCCGGTCCACCAGCGAGCCAGAAATGCTGGCTATTTGTTCCACCTTCGAGAAGGAATCCAAATTCTCCGACGGGATACCACCCGTCAGGTTCACCTGATCGACGGTTGTGGTTCCGTCTGGCGTCACGTAGACGCGGGCGATTCGCTCGGTGACCGTTTCACCCTGTCCGGATAGATAGCCAATGCGGTAGTTACAGAGCAGGCCAGGAGTTTCCATGCTTTCTGAGCCGACCTTCACTGCGGTTTGTCCACCGACCCTGTCTGATTGCAGGCAGAACTGAATTATGTTTTCGACCAGCGGATGGTCGATCGAGATGAGCTCTGCATTGTCATCCTCGACGGCGACCTTTCTCGTGAACGTAGCTCGATCGTAGAAATTCTCGATATTTCCTCCGGCGATGACTCCCGGAATCGTGAGCTGAAAGACGTCCCCTTCTTTGCGTGCCGGCCCTGGTCTCACACCGCGAATTCGACCGTCGAATTCGTCGAAAAACGTGCGCACGAGTTGTTCAATGTCGTCTTCACTAACTCCTTCTTCCCGGCTTCGCTCGAGAATCTCGAGGATTTCTGCGTCCTTCTCGCTCAGATCGAAGCGATCGCGGATGAGGAAGTTTTCTTCGACGCGACGAATGGCCTCCTCGTGCTCCTCGACGACGTCGTCGACCTTGCTGTTAACGACCTCTGCCGGCTTATCTTCCGCGATCGCGGCCATGATCTGTTCTTCGAGATCGAACTCGTCGAGGACGAGTCCAAGCACATCCGAACGCATCCCGAGCGTGTTTTCGATCTCCTCGATCTTCTCCATCAGAAGTTCGAGGATCTCGCTTTCACGCGTCTCGTCGACGAAC
>LKMJ01006912.1_pt1 | contig 10689 bp, 12 predicted proteins | sample 643391 | NCBI WGS metagenome assembly LKMJ01 (sample SAMN04112250, study PRJNA286221) | soda lake metagenome | biome: soda lake; feature: Kulunda Steppe; material: water; isolation source: sample PL-Br10 brine of Picturesque Lake | place: Russia: Kulunda steppe | collected 2010-07
ATCGGGGAGTTTCGGGCGGCCGTCGATCCGTGGCTCCCGCCGGTGTCGGAGCGAAACGCTGACTGGGCAGTCGTCGCCCAATCACCCACGGTCGTCGCGACGTTTGCTGATCTCCCTGCCGACATCCGGAACGCCCTACTCCCACCGGTTCACGAGATGGTCAGCGGGATGGCGATGTTCGTCGAGCGCTACGCGGACGAAGGCGGGGTTCGCATCCGTGACCAGGACGAACTCGAGGAGTACTGTTACTACGCTGCCGGAACCGTTGGGACGCTGATTACCAACCTCCTCTCGCAGGGAGACGTTTCGGAGGAGCGCGTCCGAACCATGCGTGAGACCGCCGAGGAGTTCGGCCTGCTGCTCCAGCTCGTCAACGTTTCCAAGGATGTCCACGACGACTACACGGAGGAGAACAACGTCTACCTCCCCGCGGAGTGGCTCGAATCCGAGGGCGTCCCACAGTCAGCAGTCACCGCACCTCAACACAGGGATGGGTCGGCCCGCGTCGTCGCACGAACCGCCGACCTCGCCAGGTCGTGTCTCGACGAGGCCCAGACGTATCTGGAAACTATGCCGCTGCGGGAAGGGAACACGCTCTCGGCGTGGCTGGTTCCGTACGTGCTCGCCGTGGGAACGCTCCGGGAACTCGAAGAACGGCCGGAGGACGCGCTCACCGACACCGGTGTGAAGGTATCGCGACAGGAGGTCTTTGCGGTGCTGGAGGCCGCGGCGTCGGCTAGCCGGGACACGGTCTCAGAGTTCAGAAGGGTCGCCGAAAATATGCCGTTCCATCACGCCAACGGCGTGCCGTAGGTTCGGTTTCTATCGGCCATCAGCCGGAGATCATGACGATAGTTGTCGACCCCAGTGCGGGTCTACGGGTCGATCGGCCGGTGCAGATTGACGGTGAGCCACGTGATGCACGGCAGTGAGTTACGAGGAGGGGTTCCCGCAGTGAGCCGCAGGCTCACGAGGAAACCCGACGACGTAAAAAGTGGCATGGGACCGCCGAAGACTCGCTCTGCTCGTCTTCGTGCTCCCATTTTCGCTCCGCAAAAAGTGGGACCGCCGAGATTCGAACTCAGGTCCTACGGACCCCATCCGCAGAGGATACCACTACCCCACGGTCCCGCATTCTATCGAGAGGGTGGTCCGGGGATTAAGCCCTTCGATTCCCTGTGGACTACGCCACCTGGAACGCTGGCTCCTCGACGGCTTCGCTCTTGCACTCCGGACACCGGCTGGGGCGGTTGATGAGGTCGTCGAAGCGGTCGAAACCACAGTCGCTGCATTCGGGCGGAGCCACCAGCAGTTCCTCGTCGGTACCATCGAGCGTCTTGGCGATGTGTTCGACGTGGGTGAGCGCTGTCGACGTCTGGAGTTCGAACTCTCGTGCGAGCGCGCTCGCAGACAGCGGCTCTTGGCGCAAGCGGTCAGTCATCCGCTTTCGAGTAGTCCGGCTGGCTTCGCGCATGGTCGTTCTGGGCGCTGTTCGTACATAGGTTTTGTTGGGACGAAGCGTCTGCGGTTTATTTTTCATCCAGTCTCTGTCGGTGGGGTATTTTTTGCTGTTTCTGCCATACGTAGCTCCGACAGCCACCACTAACCAAACGACAGCAAAACCCGCAATTTCTAGTCCCAGTCGCAACGTGGAAGAACTTCCAGTCCGTCACACTCCAGTAATGAACGTCGACGCAGTGGTTCTCGACATCGACGGCGTCCTCGTGGACGTCGCCGACTCCTACCGACGGGCAATCGTCGAGTCCATCCACCACGTCTACGGTGAGACGATCGACCGCACAGCTATCCAGCAGTTCAAGGACGCGGGTGGGTTCAACAACGACTGGGAACTGACGGACGCGGCAGCGCTGTACATCCTCGCCTGCCGGGAAGGCTGTGACCTCTCGGTCGAGCAGTTCACAAACGACATCGCCGTGATGGGTGGCGGGCTCGAATCTGCCCGGGCCGTCGTCTCTGAGGAACTCACACCTGCCACCCGCGAGCAGGTCTTTACGACGTGGGACAGCGAGAAACTCAGGGACATTTTCCAGCAGCTGTACCTCGGGAGCTCGCTCTACCGCGAGCTCGAAGGCGGCGAACCCACACTCGACACGGAGGGGTTCATTCACGACGAGCCGATTATCACGACTGAACGGACTCTCGAACGCCTCAGGGAGCGGTACGCCGTCGGCGTGCTCACGGGCCGACCCGCCGCCGAGGCGGATATCGCGCTGAAACGGGTAGGTCTGGCTCTGCCCGGGGAACACCGGTTCACGATGGACGACTGGGAGGCCGGCAAGCCCGACCCGAAAGCGCTCGTCACACTCGCCGAGCGGTTCGAGGCGGACAGCATCGCCTTCGCCGGGGACACGCTCGACGACGTTCAGACTGCAGTTAACGCACACGAGAGCGACACACGAACGTACTACGGCGTGGGCGTGCTGACCGGGGGATTGACCGGCGCACACGGCCGAAAGAAGTTCGAACAGGCTGGTGCAGCTGCTGTAATCGAATCCGTCAACGACCTACCCGAACTCCTGGAGGAGTGATAACTCCTGTACTGTGAGAATGCGGCCAGGCACGAGTAGCTGAACGGTAGTGCGAGATATCGGACGCAACTCTACATTCTCCGCAAGTTCAAAAGAAAAACCAAGCAAGTTCAGACTTCAAACCGAAATAGTGTGGATTGTGAACCATTTGGGTCGCACGAGTACTGCCTCGAAACTGCTGCCGACAGGTACAGAAAGCGCCCGCTCTACAGCCCAGGTATGTACTGCTGTGAGGCCTGTGGCCGTAGTTACGAGGAGACCGCGAGTGCGCCGTGGCGCTGTGAGTGTGGTTCCCCTCTTGATTTCGACCGCACGCCGCTTCCCGACAGTGGACCGCCGGCCACCCTCGATCGCGACCGCGGCCTCTGGGCGTTCGACGAGTTTCTTCCCGTCGAGCGCCGGGCGACACTCGGCGAAGGCTGGACACCGTTGGTCGACGCTCCTGAGTGGGACTGTACGTTCAAACTTGAGTACTGCTTCCCGACAGGCAGCTTCAAGGACCGTGGAGCGGCGACGACACTCTCTCACGCCGTTTCCCTCGGTGTTGACCACGTCGTCGAGGATTCCTCAGGGAATGCCGGGGCGGCGATCGCCACCTACGCTGCTCGGGCCGGTCTGGATGCCGACATTTACGTCCCGGCCGACGTCAAGCCGGGGAAAGTTCGCGCGATTGAGCGTGCGGGCGCAACAGTCAACCGCGTCGAAGGCGACCGACGGGCGGTCACTGACGCCTGTATTGCAGCCGTCGAGAGCGGCGAAGGGTGGTACGCGAGCCACGTCTACCAGCCAGCCTTCTTCGCCGGGACCGCGACGTTCGCCCTCGAAACCTGCGCCCAGCGTGACTGGGAGGATGACGGCTCAGCAGACTGGAGCGTGCCAGATGCAGTCGTGACTCCGCTCGGCCACGGGACGTTGTTTCTCGGAGCGTACCGCGGGTTTCGCGCGCTCGAAGCGGCAGGTTGGATAGACAACCTCCCTCGACTGTACGGCGTCCAGGCCGCTGGTGTCGCTCCAATCGCGGGAGAACACAGCGACGAAGAGCCACCAGGAGTGGTTAACACGGCGGCTGACGGTATTCAGATAGCCTCACCGCCGCGGAAACGCCAGATTCTGGAGGCTATCGAGACGACCGACGGCGGCGCCATCGCTGTTGATGAAGTGAGAACGGAGACCGCACTCGACCGCCTCCACCGCAGTGGGTTCTACACGGAACCGACCTGTGCCGTCGCTCCCGCAGGGCTCGACGTACTTCGTGAACGTGGCGATATTGTGCCCAGCGAGGACGTGGTCGTTCCGCTCACGGGGAGCGGTCTCAAAAGCTAAGTGGCCATCGGTGCCACGAACGCGTCACGCCTCTCGCTCGATGACGAATCGCGTGAAATCCCGGAGGTCGGTCTCTGCTTCGGCTTCGAGGTCGAGGCCGTTGAGGTGGTGACGCGCGCTGGCTGCGAGCGCTTCGGCCCGCTCGCGGGCGTACTCCAGCGCATCGACCGACTGCATGATGTCGATAGCCTCAATAATCTCTTCTTCGGTGTTCTCGTCGGTCCAGAGAATCTCTTCGAGGCGGGCGGCCTCCTCGGGTGAGGCGTGTTCGACGGCGTGGAGCACCATCAGCGTCTTCTTGCCCTCGCGGATGTCGTTTCCGAACTCCTTGCCGAAGTCCCCTGCCTGGTCGAGCGTGTGCTCGATGTCGAGGATGTCGTCACCAATCTGGAAGGCAATCGACATCTCCTCGGCGTAAGCGGCCAGTTTCCGCTCGACGGACGCCGGCTGGTCGGTGACGATAGCGGCGAGTCGGGCGACGATACGCGCGAGACAGCCTGTCTTGCAGGCGCACATCTCGTAGTAGCGTTGCTCGTCGACGTTCACTGCCTGCTGGTTGTGCCAGTAGATGTCCATCCCCTGTCCGAGATGTGTCCGGTTGAGCTCGTGTGTGAGCATCTCGTATGCCTGTAGTCGCTGGCTGTCATCGAGCAGGTCGGCGTTCCGGTCGATGACCTTCAGCGGGATGAAGTACATCGCGTTGCCAGCGTTGAGTGCGATGTCCGTGCCAAAGACGTGGTGGAGCGCGGCTTCACCTCGACGCTTCCGTGCGCCGTCTTCTACGTCATCGACGATGATAGTGCCGTTGTGAAGGATTTCGGGGATGCAGGCGAACGGGAGGAACTCCTCGGGGTCTTCGCCGACAGCTTCTACGAACACGAGAAACAAAATTGCACGCCAGCGTTTTCCGCCACGGTCGAGCAGGTTCCAGAGGGGGTCCGACAGCGCCGCCTGAATCGCTTCCGGCTGGTACTGGTAGGTCGGGTCGCCGAAAAAATCAGCGAGATAGGCCTCGTCGATGACCCGTGGAACCAACTCCTCGATTTCGTCGTCTATCCGCGGTCGCCACTCTACGAAACGTTCACGCATGCAGTATCCTCGTCATCTGTTGTACAGTCGAGATGCTCATACTCTCCTCGCTCGGGGGTCTGTGATACATGGACATTCAGAACACCTCAATAAAAACCCACCGGGACCACACACATCCGCGGAACGGTTGGCCTGCTGATTGCGGACGAACTCGGGACGGCGCTGGACGCAAACTATATTCGCGTCGGTTAGCAACGTCACAACCGATGACCGACGTCGACCTCGGCACGTACGGGCGGTTTCACGACCTTCCGCCGGACGAGCCAGCGCCACGAGAACCGCACGGTCAGCCATCAGAGGTCCACGGGAAGTACAACGTCTGGCAGTTTGACGCCGAACACTCCGACACCGTCAGGGACACCTATGTCGTCGCCCGAGACCCGTCTCCGCTCGATTTCAGGATGTGGGTGTTCGTCGGGCGCGGACACGAGTCCCACTTCATCATGCGCGCATCTCACAAATACGGTGCTGACGAACCGATTCCGGAAGAGGACACCTGCTGTGAAGTCCTGCTCGAGGGACAGTCACTGACGGGCGAGCACTGCCCACAGGAGGTTCTCGACCTCGTCGAGGAGGTGACCGACGCTGTCGGCGTCGTCACGCCGTCTCGACCCGACAAGCAGGAAGACGACTCACCAATCAACTACTAACTCTCGAACGACAAGAAAGAGCGGTCCGTCCGCGACGCAGGTTATACCGGGGACCAGCCACAGACCGAACACTCTGTGGCACCGGATTCGTGGAGTCCCCCACAGTCAGGGCACTGTTTCTTGTTGTAGTTTTCCTCCCATCCGACGGCTCCGGTCTCGTGACCGCGCTGTGCGAGAAACTCGTCGAACATTTCGTCATCAGCCTGTGCGGACGCCATACATGGTATGCTTTGTCACACCACCATATAGTTCTATTGGTGGCCGAACACATTGCAGCAATCCATCCCAGACGAGCGCCTGTTCGGCGATACGTTCGGCCCCCCTCTCTGACTCGTGGACTCTGTGAGTCACGAGCGACGAAACGAGGCTCCCATCCGAGTGGGCGATTGTTGCAGCTTTCCATGTGAAACGCTGATATTCTTGCCGCATCTTTCGTATGAGCGGCAGATCGGCCGGCTGGCTCTTCATATACAAGTGGTCCAATCGGTTCCCGTGTGCAGGTTGTCACAGGGGGTTTTTGAACTGTCACGACGGACTGGACCCCACCGACAGTGTGAAAATAATAAAGATTCATTAAGACCTGTGCGCTCTCTTAATACATGACTGTCGTCAGCGTTTCGATGCCAGACGAGCTCCTTGAACGTCTCGATGCGTTCGCGGAAGAACATGGCTACACCGGCCGCAGCGAAGTCGTTAGAGAGGCCTCCCGTAACCTGCTCAGCGAGTTCGACGACAAACAGTTAGAGGACCGGGAACTCATGGGCGTCGTGACCGTGCTGTTCGATTACGAGTCGACCGACGTCGAGCACAAGATGATGCAACTTCGTCACGAGTACGAGTCGATCGTCACCTCCCACGTTCACAACCACGTGGGCAACCACTACTGCATGGAGCTGTTCATCCTCGAAGGCACGCTCGACGACATTTCGACGTTCGTCGGCAAGATTCGAGCCACGCAGGACACGCTCTCTATCGATTACTCGGTGATGCCGGTCGACCGCATCGACTCGATTGTGTGAACTTCGCCCTGATTGCTAATCGAGCCAGGCGTCCTCGATTCGAAGCTGTCCCCGCGTCCCGTCCCATTCGGTTTCGTAATCGAGGCGGATCGGGCGAGCCATATGCGGGCCGTCGGTGAGGAGCGTCTCGAACTCGCCACCCTCTCCGAGAAGGTGGACGCCGTACCTGTCACCCAGTTCTTCGAGTTCATCCAGCGCGTCTCTATCGAGTGTTCGCCCGAGCCAGGACTCGTCAAGTCCGCCAGCGGCGACTCGGATGACGGTTATTTCGAACCCGGCGTCCAGCATCGCCTCGCCGAGCTCTCGGGGGTCCTGTTGCCACAACGGGGCGAACACGTCGATATCGAGGCGCTCGGCCATCGCTCCGACCCGCGAGTTCTGAAACTCGCTTTCGACTGCACCGACAGTGAGCCCTGCTAATCCGGATTCGAGCGTCTCGTCCAGTTCGGCGAGTGCAGCTTCCAGTGGCTCTATCTCCATGTCGCCCTGCTCGCCTGCATCAGTGACGTTCTCGGCATCGAACGAGGATGGGCGGACGTTTTCCAGTGGAATCCCGATGCTCTCGGCAGCCAGCGACGCCAACTCGGTCGCCGGAACGTGATACATGTAGGAGTCACCGGGCGGGTGAACCGTCACCAGTCGCTCGACGGGAAGGTCGCGTTCGAGTGCCCGATACAGCGCCCACGAGGAGTCTTTCCCCCCGGAGAACAGACTGACCCACGCTCCTGTCATGGCTGGTGTTGCTCGTCGGAGCGTAAACGACTGACGGTTGGTGATGTGGGTGTTCGCAGACCGCAACTCAGCCCTGACGACGGACGGTGACGGTCACAGTGCCACAGCGACACTCGTAGGCGCGGCGTTCGCCGTGGTCGGTCTGGTAGACGAGCATGCAGTCCGTCTCCTGGAGAGGCCGGTCACAGCTCTCGTTCTCACAGGTTGCTGCCAGTTGTTCGAGCATGATTCTACGGACGACCCACGCCCCTATGAAGGCGAGCCACGGGCAGAGTGAAAGTGAAAGTACTGGATGGCAGCACGTCTGACGGCGGTCGTGGAGAATTACTGCAGAAAATGAACGCTCCGCCGAGACAGCGTCGCCAGCGACGCCGTCGGAATTTAGGCGCCGAACTCGGTCAGCAGACGAACGGTCAACGCGACCATATACACCACGCCGAGGGCGACACCAGCGATGGCCACGCTGTGTGAGTGGGGGAGCCCCTTCCTGGCACTCAGGCCGTAGGAACCGATGACGACGACTGCCACTGCGATACCGCCAGCCAGTGCGTAAGCGAGCTCTTCGACGCCGCCGCCCACGAGCGCGACGACCAGCGCCGTTGTGACGATTGCCACGAGCGTAAAGCCGATACTCAGCGTCCGTCCGTTCTGGAAGTTCATTGTTGTCCTCGTCTATCCACTCCCCGCTAATAATCGTTTACATACGACCGCTTGCGGACTTACAGAAACCACGGCCACGAATCACTGGCGGTCACGTTGTCGGGTATCTGGACAGTATCACCGCGCTCGACCCCGTTTGTGGTCGTCCAGTTTCGCTCGACTTCGAGGACGTACTTGCCCTCGCCAGTGTAGGTGTCTCCAAAGAACCCGTCTGCAGGGGATGCGTGATGGATCTCAGTAATTGTTCCGTTGGCTGCGACGAAGACGATGTCCAGTGGGAACGACATATTCCGCATGTTGTACGTGTGGGTGTCGGTTTCGGAGTGAACGAACAGCATCCCCTCGTCCGGCTCAAGTGAGTCTGTCCGACTCAGGCCAACCTGTCGCTTTTCACGCGTGTCAGCCACTCTGACCTCGGCAGTTTCGAGGAGCGTCCCGTTTTCGTCGTGAACTGTGACCGAGGTACGGTCGTACTCGCCCGGGTCGAGCAGCATCGTGGGTGGGGCGAACAGCAGGAAAACCAGGGTGACGAGGAGGCCGAATGCGGTTATACCAACAGCCCACTTGCGCATACGAAATAGTGGTGAGGGGCACGCTTGAGAATTTCGCACCAGAAAGTAAGCGTTATTCCTCCGGGTGGTTTTGCTACAGATAGGGTTCGTGGTCTAGCTGGTTATGACGCGGCCCTTACAAGGCCGAGGTCGGCGGTTCGAACCCGCCCGAACCCATACGTTCATCGTACGGTTGGTAATGAATCCGATTAGCGGGTATTAGTGCCTGAAACTCCGAATTCTCGCACTTTGGGAATCGGCGATTTTCGATTCGGAGTGGTAAGGCGTTCGGCTATTGTACGGGCCCCGGCTCCCTCTGTGGGTCCTGTTAATGACGTTGCGCGCGAGGTAATAAATGGTGGGGTTCGATACCGTCTGACAAGGCCGTTGGTATCGATTGGGTGGTAATGATGGTGCGCGAAGTGCAGTACTGGATGATCTGGGTCCTTTTGGTAGATATGTTTCAAAATACCTGAACTGTCATCTCCAAAAGTGCTATCAGATCAGAGTGCGATGTAATCTTCCAAGTCAATGGGCAAGTCCGAGGAATCTGAATATACAATTCGACCACAGGCCGGCGAAATTAGAGGTTTGCTGGAAGTAATTACTATCGCCACGGATAGTGTGTCAATGCAAGCATGGTTGAAAGATCAGGAGGAACTCGATATTCAGGTTATTGCACCGGGATATCTTGTTTTTCTTGAGACGGGTATACGGCGGTTCGTAAGTGTTTGTGAGAGTAATCCGGCCATTGAATTTGAGCACGATTATATTTCCGACCGTGCGATTAGGCAGTTGGCAGAACTGAGTGCGGTTCCACATTCTTCAGAGAAACTTAATTTCTGTCGAGGTGTAGAGGCTATCCAGACACGCCTTCGGAATATCGGTCAGCCATCCAGCACTTCTGATTTTCTCTCAGAGGTTCAGGAAATACTACGTCCTCTGCAAGAGTTGCGAAAAATAATACAAGAGGATACTATCCCTGTCGATCCATCTCTCGACGCCTCGGAGTTAGACAAGGACCTTGCTGCGCTCACGTTGTATACATATTTCCAGCAGACGCGAAAGAATAGACCTCAGGGCTATGGTCCCTCTAATTTTGATAGTTGGCTTGGTGGCGGACCCCGGGAAAACAGCATTACTGGATACACGGCAACCCTGCAATTCGTTTGGTCACAATTGCTTTCACCGGATAAGTATGTAGAGGCGTCAATCGATGAGCTAACACAAAGTGATAGATGGACTTCACGCCGTTTATATCCGCCTGTCAATGAACAGGATATCGAATCCAAAACAAGCCTCTCGGACTTCAGAGTTCAGGTCGAGCAAGCAGTTATCGATCCGATAGAAGATAAGTATGCAGAATATGCCAAGATCGGCGCAGTATATCCAGACGACTTGATTAAACTCACCAGCAGCGCAGATCTCAAAAAGTCTATCACGAGGCTCTTTTCGAGGGAGCCGAAACGGACGCAATCCGAACTTGATCCTCATGAGCGTGTCGGCTATGGATTCATTTGGTCCAATCAAGCCGAGTGGGTTAGTGCGGACGCTTCAATCAAATACTGGGTGGCAGAGACGTTTCTTCGGGGACTCGTGCAAACGTACTCAACATTCGATGATGAAGTACCCATACACATTTCACGTTTTAATCACCCAACTGACCAAGGCGATATAGTAACGTATGCCGTCCTCCAACGCGTGCCCCAGAGTTCATTCGGGGACCCGTCTTTCTGGCTAATCTTCGACAGATTCGCAGTAGATTCTCAGATTGAAGGCGAAGCAAGAATCGACAAGTTTGAGAAACTTATTGACAGGGTGAGCGATAGTAATCCTGTTGAGAGAATTGAAGTTAACGTTGGGCGGGACAAATTTATCGAATTCGTATCAAATATCCTCACAGATGATTATCTCATGCTACAGCGAGCTAACGAAGATCTACAGAAAGCTATTGATACCAGTCGTGGAGCAGTTACAGAACTTGCAGTTGTCTATGTACTCTCACGCCGAGTAGACGATGGTGAAATCTATTGGTCTACCAAAAAGCATGGCGAAGAAATAGACGTATTAGTTCGCTCCGATGAGTACATCAGATTGATCGAATGCAAAGCGAATA
>LKMJ01006913.1_pt1 | contig 10689 bp, 21 predicted proteins | sample 643391 | NCBI WGS metagenome assembly LKMJ01 (sample SAMN04112250, study PRJNA286221) | soda lake metagenome | biome: soda lake; feature: Kulunda Steppe; material: water; isolation source: sample PL-Br10 brine of Picturesque Lake | place: Russia: Kulunda steppe | collected 2010-07
ACATTCTATCAGGTTGTCAACACCAGATGACCTCTGGTATGATTACTGAGCGCCACAACATCGCATGTTGACTTATCATGAAAGCTATAGAAGCAGGCTCCTTGGGGGGGTGTTTTGTTCAAATGGATATTGGCAGCAAAGAACGCTCAGCCTTAAAAAACCTACAAATCCCTGTAGGATCTACCGACCGAACCGTCCCAGAATGGCTCTTCCCTCGCCAGTTTCCTTCTGAGCAAAGACTTACTACTAGCCGCCCGGATGCTATACTAGTAACTGAAATGCCTACTAAAAAAGCACAAAGTTTTAATCCGGATAAATTCTTTCATAATTGTTCTTTCTCTCGTAGATTGAGACGCTTTGTCAGGGTCAGATACCGTATGGTGAGGTCCATATGGTGCATGCAGAACCATAGATAGGGCCAGTGATTCTTACCTTCGTGGCAGCCGACATTCTTGGAAATGTCACAGATCAGTCCCGGGATCGTCACTGTAGTGGCCGCTGCAGCAAGGTCTAGGATAGTATGGTAGCAGTGAGACCTGATGTCTCAACATAGCGGTACATAACTGTTGTTTAACCATCGCACTTCCTGCCCCCTCCCCTTGAGTTTATTATTGTGCATGCGCTTGCAATTGACAGAAAAACAGGCACACATGCCCCTAACCATATGGATTTGCCAAGTCAACTTCTGCCATGCCTATGGAACATCAGGTCTACGGATGCCCTGGACATGTCCAAATGGACGCCAGCATCACCAAAAACTATGCCAGTCCATTTCAGACATCATGGACTACTTTTTGGCCAGCGCCGGCGATGACAGGCCGGTTAAATCTAACTTACAAAATTGCAATTGGACGTAAACGCATGTCTTTAATGAAGATGTCAAAAGCAACATTGTTAAAGCATAAGCCTAGCACATGCAAAGCTATAAATGAGAATATTCACTAACAGGGCATGAAGAAGAATGATAACACCAGAGAACACCATAAAACATAAAAATGAAAAGATCAGCCCTTCTTTCTCTTGCTTCTTTCGAAGTCCTTCATCATTTGTCTCTTTTGCTGAATGGTGATATCCGTGACGGGCACCTCTAAATGCTGTGCGATGGCTTGTTGAACGCGCTGCACACGGACAGTAATTCAGACGCAACCATGAATCAAGCTAAAGCTGAGGTTCTTGTACATCATGTCACAACTTCGCTTGCTTCCAATGCTTCCAATTGCTTTATGATATGACATGGTCTTTGTGGTGTTTTGCTTTTGTTTCTACGTGATCTGCACGTTTATCTAAGTGATCAGGCAAGAGCTGACGCGGCAACTGGATGGATTGTCGTACTCAAGATCATGAATTGAGCCATGTAAATGCCAGCTCAATGTGGATAATGCTGTCATCTTCTGGCCACAACCAGCTAACTTTTTCAGCATTAGACCATTTGTCTTAGCCCACTGGCAGTTGCTCACCTTCACAAAGGCACCTCGCCCTTCGCCATGGTGTATGCCTCCATCGCCCTCACCCTGAACCATGGCTGGAAGTATTACTGCCTCAATGTGGACTTGAGGGCAGAAACTGTGAGCAGAAAAAGCAGCAAGAGAAGTAAGTAAAACTGACAGCACGTCTGCTCTCCTCTGGAGATTTGCTTTTGAGTGGCATGCACACGTGCGCATGTATCTTCACACAAATGCATGCAAGATACCTCAGCTCTTTAAAGTTGGATCAGATGTGCACTCTGTTCAGGGCTCATGCCCAGCTCTTTCTCTAACTTTTTTGTCCTGAAAGAACTGCATGGTTTAATAACTTGCAATCTTAGTCAATGCCCACCTGTAAAGGAACAGGTTTTGGGCAAAGCTGGAGGTCAAGGTGTGTGTGCGCAACCCCCAAGGCGTGTGGGTGCGAAGCGCCACTGGAACGACTGGTGTGCCTGGTGGAGAGAACTTAGTGAACCCGCGGCTAAACTGCAGCATGCCGGAGCCATTTGTAAGGCCACCTGCAGTGCAAGTGCATAGCATTCATTTTAAACACTGCTGACTAAAGCACAGGGCAGATCAAGTGGATTTCCATCGCAACACGGTATATCTATCACGGTACTTAACTAGGAGCAATGGAGAAGGAAACTGTGATGTCAGCCTGTGTAGTTCAGCGGGTGGTCAGCCCCTAGGTATGTGTACGTGTGTGCGTGCGTGTGCATGTGCGTGCATGTGTGCGCTACTTAGTGCAGGTTGACATCTGCCTTAGTACAGGCTAGATACAGCAGAGCGAACCCTGTCCATCTTGCACAATTGCATGCAAACTTGGTGTATAAAGACTGGGGGTCGGCGCTGTCATATATAACGTTATGTTATACAATGTTATATAATGTTATTAAACGTTATAGGTTTTTTGAAACATAACAGGGCCAATTTCTGGCCCAATTCGCCCTTAGGCACCCCCTGCACCCCCGATCTTTTTCACAAGCAATTCGTTTACATACAAGCATAGCAGATACAGTAGGAGGGGATCAATATTGGATGGAATTGGCCGAGGATGGTACACAAGTTGTGTAACACAACCCTAAGTGCAAGGGCACATGCACAAGAAGGCTGAAGAGGTGTTCAGGAAGCTAACATCAGGCAAGCCTACGCAGTGGGAGGCAGTGTTTAAAACAGTGATAAAGCCAGTGTGAAGGACTATGTGTGCTGGAGTGCAAGAGGTGCAAGGCCGATGTCAGCCCCACCAACCCCTCCCAGGCAGCTCGACGCCGCAAGTGCAGCAGCAGCAGCACTGGCAGCAGCCGGCGTGCAGCAAAGCAGCCCTCAAAAACACAACCCAACGGGCAGATTGACACCCTGACCTCCCTGCTACCGTGAAGAAGCATGCTGTCAGCGCTTTTTCAGACCGTAGAAGCAAGCACCACATCCAAGCACATGTTGAAGTGTTTGTGCTTGACCCAACCAATTCATCATTGAGGAGGGTAAGTCAATTGCTCGCATAAATGTCCAGGCTTTGCGCTTAGTAATAATTTCTGAAGAAGGCATTATCATGCTTGATTTGGATGGGATGGCAGCTTATTTCAGTGTTCCAGATGGCTTCCAGAACGCCAGTAAACCACTTTGACATTTCCATAACTTCCTGCTCCCATGTGATTGCACACATGCAGGTAATGTCTGCACACTCTACGGCAAGCTGAGATGTAAGATGGCACAAGGAGGAGGTGCTCATGCTCGAAGTTTGCCTGAACAGAAGCAGGGGTGATAGCAGCATGATAGCAGCAGTCAGCAAGGAGCTCATGGAGCTGGACATGGGTGATTAGCATGAATTAGCGAACGTAGCCCGCCACCTCGTAAAGTGTGACTACTTGGCAGACCCCGTCAAGCTACAGATCATCACCCCCATTAAGCCTGGCTTCTTGCGCAACTTCTGGCTGACCAAGGCCAACAAGTTGTTCCCCCACCTGGCAGTGGCTGCCAACAAGCTTCTCTAAGCCCATGCCACATCTTGCGCAGCTGTAGGATCAGGCTTGAAGCAGTGGGCAACTTGAACGACCTTGAACGATAGCACTGGGGCAATAGAGAGTGCCATGGGGAGTGCCCAGCCAGATACGATTTAACATTATATTCTGACCTCCTAGCTGGCAGCTCACGACTGAATTATTCTTTTGACTTGCCATTTTGCAAAGAAGCAGCATTCAGCCTGCCCCACCCATCTTAAACATTTGGAGGTGAAAGTCATTGCCCTTAAGGGTGCACTGAGATCTATAACAGATCTGTATTACCATCTATAACGTTATATTGTTATTAACGTATAACGTTATAGAATTTCTCATATGACATTACATGCCGACCCCTTATAAAGACCAGCTAGGGAACGACAAATCCCTGTCATTCTAATGCTTCAAGTCGCAGAGTTTCTCAACGGTAGCTCAATGTTCATCACCTTCTGGGAACAGGTGTACAGGGGAAGAAGTGGGCTTTTTAGCAGACTCAGCAATGGCCTCGTAGGTGTCCAACACAGCTGGCCGCAGCTGCGCGCAAAGGTCAACTTCAAGGGTCAAGAACCAGCAGTCTCTAGAAGCTCGCTGGATCGGAGCAGGCAACGCTATCGCAGACTTGGTGCTCAGCATGCATGGAATGATTTTTCTTCCATTTCAGAAAATCACACACATCATGTGCGCATGGATGTCTGTTGAGGACATATTTTACGAGGTGAAGGAAGCAATGAGGCGGATGGAGATTGCTTAGGCCTGCTTGCTCACATACTTGCTACTGACTCAACCCTTACTTGTCGCCCAACACAGCTGAAATCACACAAAGCCGCTTTCCTGGGTCTTACCGATTCAATTCAAGAGAGTCAAATGTTAGCTGGACCATGTTGGTTTATGGAAGTGATCATGCGACTCGAGCAGCCTGATCAAAAGGCCCTCTGACAGAGTCTGAGCAAAAGGCAAGGTTTCTCACCATGACAGGCAGGTGCTTGGTGTTCATAGCCCTGGCAGGGATGGCTGGCGTGATCAAGTGAATGTACCTGCAAGCTCAAAATGCAGAGGTTGGCTGTTGTAATGAAATGAGGAAGAAGCGCTCAAGAAGCAGCAGGATTCATATGCAGTGCTTCAGTGTAGTGCAATGCCAGTAAATGGCTGATTGGCCAATGCCTAGTCAACACCAGCCCTTGTGCACAAGTATACCTGGATTAAACAGCCATACATTTTTGACGGTGGCATCTGAGGCTCCAAAGAGCTTTCTTACAGCATGTACGCAGCACAGAATTACCCAACCCATTATCTGTCCCTTGTGGCTCTAAGTTCCTTCTTTTAGGCAACTATGTGAGTTGCAAATCTGAAAGGCCATGCCCTGTCGGTGATTACGGTATGGCCCTCTGCCCACAGCAGATCACCTAGATCACTAAATCTAGCGTCTTGGTGTCCTACTGGAAGATCATTGCAAGGACTTGCAACAGCACTTAAAGGTTGGACGGCTCTCTACCTTTAGTCCATTTATGCGCTTAACCATGCCAACGTGAATCAAGGATTGATGCAGCCAGAGCTGACAGATCGGTTGCCCACTAAAGATTAAAAGACTGGCGAATTTCCATGAGGCACCGTTCCTAAGAAGGCTGTACCTCTGGGGGAGCGTGAAGAGGGCCATGAGGTCTCCGCAGGCAGTATGGTTGGACACCATCACATGAAACCCCTGCACAAAATCATTAACTCATCAACATAAGGCAAAATTTCATGACTGAGTGCAAATGCAGCAGCTGCCCCAAGCTGCCTCTTTGTTGTCTGGAGGCAGACGTGCTCGGCATTGAGGCTGATAAAGTACGCGATGACTTGGGTGCCCGCTCGTGCATAAACATAGCTGCTCACCTCTGGGAGAAGATGTAAGTTGTGCCAAGTGACCTTGACTCCTAGCAGCGTAAGGTAGGCTTCTACCTGTGCCCGCAGAGAAGGACAGGTGCTGAGTGACTGCGCATGCTTGCATGTGCAAGGATCGGCGGGGTGCCTCCTTGTAACAGGGGGAATTCCTGGATTCCTATGGAGGAGTCCTCACTCACCACTCGTTTATTCTTGAAGACAGGGAGGTCGAGCGCGATGCACGCGATCCAGAGCAGCATCCTCCCCATTGCGACAGCGACCCCAATTGGACACCACGCAGCAAAGGAGGGGGAGAACTCGGGCAGATGCTCAAGATCAAACAAATTGGGTTGTTGCTGATGGGATGGCTGCTCCTGAAGCTCAGCACTATGAGCAGGGTACTGGTGCTGAGCTGTGGGCGAGGACGGCCGCGGAATGCGCTGAGTTGGCAACTGTCTTTTGCTGGGTGCTGCTTCACTTTCCAGGCGCTCATCAAGGACCCTGACCGCTGCTGCCCTCCTTATCCTCCTTCTTTGAAGCACTGGACTGCGGCTCTGGCTTGCCGGGGCAGTAGCTTGCAAGCATGAGGGAGGGGAGGGGGTGTGGGAGAGGAGGAGGCGTAGGTCCCTGGAGGACAGCAGCATGCTAAACTACAACTTGCTTATGTTGATAAGCTGTGTGTTTATCAGGGAGTGGGAGATAAGGTTTTGGGAAGAATTGATCGATTGATAAATTGTAAAAATATGCAGTGTATATTTCACTTGCAACCTGTGCAAGCCCCTCATCATGGTGGTGCGGGCTGCTCGAGGACCGGCATGCAAGTAGTGCTGCCAGCAGTGCACAGGTAGACAGCGGGCTGCTATATATTGGATGCGAACAGTTTCATTGCTGTTCCCAACCCCGCATCTCGAAAGATTGCCTGTGACCTCCCTGCCATCTGCCCGACAGGACACCAAACAGTCCCCATGTCTTGACGAGTGCATCAACGTCATGCTCGACTTTGATGACGAGTGACCTTTGCTGCTCACCATTCCGGAGTTCGGGGACAAACACCAAGTCGTCTCGGAGAGTCCTGACTAGGGCCGCTGACAGCCTTGCCTCTGGCAGTCCAGCAGCTGGGGAGGTCACCAAGCTCTCGGCACTCCAGCCCTCTCCCCTCATTAATGAACAGGTAGCCCTCAGGCAGCCCTCAGGCTAGGTCTTCTCGCCAATTTCCTCTCCCAACTGTCTCTCCTGCGCATGTAGGCATGCTTGAGCTCCATCCTCCTCCAAGTGCTCCATGCATGACCAAAAGATGCTGCTTGCGCCGTTGTTTGAGCGCATTCCGAGCCCTCCTGCGTCGTCACATGTTGCATAAAGTGTGCATTTTTGCCACTTTTGCATCAAGGATTGGAATCCAAGTATTCTGGCATAATGCTCTTACATGTGCATGTGCCCACTTGCTCTCTGCGCAACATGCACCCTCAGGGCCTGATCAACCCGACCGTCCCAGGCGGCGAGGAGCAGACCTTCAAGGCCTTTGTGTTCGCCATCTTCGACTCGCACATGAAGATCCAGTACACAGGGTTCTCCAGCGATCTGAGGAACAGCTTGCGCACCTTGATCGGGCGCCGGCCCGACAAGGCCCACTACTATAAGTGAGTGCTGGCAGGTTAAGACCCTGAGCACGGCCGCCCCTTGCGCCGGCCTGGCTGCCTGGGTGATCTAAGCTGCTTATTGCTGAGCTGCATGACAGTCTCCGTTGTTGCGCTATGTGTTGGTCAGGCGTTGCTCCAGCTGTATCCCGTACGACGCGCTGGGCACCCAGGCCTGGATGCTGCATGCTGATCAGGTCCTTAGAAATGCTTGTGTCGTGTCACACCACCCATGTATACCCCGGGCTCCCAGATCGCAGCTTCAACCCAGGCCTGTGACTCTCCAGATGTGGCAGCCAGCCTCAAGTGCTCAACTCATGCCTCATGTTCGTGTGTGTGTGTGTCTGTGTGCATTTGCAGGGCCATTGGCCTGCCTGAGCTGGACCAAGAGCGGATGCTGCATATTAGGAACGCATGGTTTGAGCAGATGGGCGGCCCGCCTGTGGGCAACAAGCGTGAGTGCGTTGGCGCGCGTGACGTGCGGAGGCCTGGTTGTCAGTGACAGGCACCTATGTGCATCCCTGGCAAAGCACGCGTGTTGCTAGCGGCGGCCTTCTTGGCCTTTGCTTTGTAGAAGCTGAGGTCGAGGCAGCAGGGCCCGGGGCTCTTGCTTTGAGGAGGCTGCTCCTGGGCATGCGCGTGCTTCTGCTCTTGAGCGGGCAGGGCATGATGGGACCTTGGCAGTAGGCATCCTGACTCCTTGTGTGCTTCAGGCCATGCACACACACAGGGCATGATGGGACCTTGGCAGTAGGCATCCTGACTCCTTGTGTGCTTCAGGCCATGCACACACAAAGGGCATGATGGGACCTTGGCGGTAGGCATCCTGACTCCTTGTGTGCTTCAGGCCATGCACACACACAGGGCATGATGGGACCTTGGCAGTAGGCATCCTGACTTCTTGTGTGCTTCAGGCCGTGCACACACACAGGGGCTGCCCTCCTTGGGCAGGGAGGCTGGTGCGCCCCCTTGCCCCGGAGGCGCGCACAACCCGCCCCAGTTTCCCACACCTTTTCCATGGAGCATGCGCCCTGACATTGGCGACGTGGATCCTGTGCGCTTGTGGCGCGCACTGTTCACCTCCCTCAGTGTAGGGAGCACCCGCTGCGCAGGCAGCAGAATCCTTGCATGCCTGCCCGCACCAGCCTGAGCGCGCGCACACCAGCAGCCATGCCCATGCCTGTGTGCCATCGCACGATCTACACCACGTGCATGCAGTGGCTCTGGAGCGCAACATGTGGCAGCAGCCAGTGGACGCGGGCGCCATCAGCGCGCGCGGGAAGCGCGGCGCGGCAGAGGAGCAGTGCCGGCAGCTGCAGGACCAGCTGCGGCAGATGGGTTGCACTGAGGAGTTCACGCCCAATGAGGCGCTGCTGGATGATGGCATGGTGCGTGGCGGGTGCGCGCAGGGGCGTGGGGCGCCTTGGATTCCAGGAGGCGGAGCGGATTGCATGTGCGAATGTGTGTACCTGTGCGCGTATGCGTGTGCGCGTGCGCATGAGTGTGTGGGCGTGTGCCGTGGACCTCCAACACAAAGTGTTTAAAGGCAGGCATCATATTTGCTAGGATGCTTAAGCGGCAGTGTGCAAAAGACTGCGAGTGTATGCTGCTTGTGTGTTTTGGATGAATGTCCACACCCATGGGTGTGCATGCGCGCATGCATCAAAATTGGCACGTGTGCATGTGGGCGGCCAAGGGCATGATGCATCAGGAGCCCGATGCTCCTGGACTGCACGTGGCGCTGCTGGAGGGCTTCCTGCCTGCGGGCGCTCGTGCCACGCTCGGCATGCAGCATCTGACCCAGCTAGTGAGCGCCCCTCATGGCGCGTGTGGCCCTGCAGGTGGATTTCCCTGATTAATTTCCTTTCGGTGGAAATCCTTGTTGTGGAGTTGCCGCTCCTATTGCGCGTGGCCCTCCAGGTGGTATTCTTTGGTGGAACTCCCAAGTGGACTTCCAAAATGGACTGCAGTGCTAGATTGGCTGCTCCTGGCTTGCGCGCGGCCCTGCAGGTGGACTTCCTGCCAGTGGGGGGCATCAGCGAGGAGACGACCAACGCCCTTAAGGCGTCCAAGCAGGAAGCCAAGAAGCGCACACGCAAGGCCAGGGCCTGCATTGACGGCGTGGACCAATCGTTCGAGGTGCGGGCCTGGTGGTGCAGGGCAACAACCGCCGCTGCTTGAGGTGTGGCCTGGTGTGCGCTGAGGGTGGCCTGCTTTGCAGCAGCACGAGGTGTGTGGGCCACCGCTGTTTGAGGTGCAGCTGTGTGTGGGCTCAGGTGTGGGCTCCTTTGCAGCCGGTGGAGGTGTGCAGGCCACAGTTGTTTGAGGTGCCGCAGTGTGCGGGCTCTACTCTAAGTGTGGCCTACTTCGCAGCTGTTGGAGGTGCATGGGCCACCGTTGTTTTGAGATGTGGCTTCCATTGGCGCGGCATGGACCAGCACTTTGAGGCGTGTAGGCCTGGTGAGCGCCTGAAGCCTGGGGCGTGTGACGAGTCCATGGCCAGGTGACGAGTCCATGGCCAGGTGACGAGTCCATGGCCAGGCGACGAGGCCTGGCCAAGCCGTTTGCCGGTGGAGCCAGTTGTCGCGAGGCGAGGTTAGCGAGGTGCAGAGCCACGCGGCGCGAGCTTTCCACACCTTTGACCATATCCTGCTGTGCACCTGTGGCCATCCTGCTGTGTGCATGGCTTCTTTAAGGGCCGAGGATCGCGCGCATGGCGAGGACTGGCTGGGTGGAGTATGTGCATGGCAAGCGGGTGCACGTGCACGTTGCTCTGCTTGAAGTCATGCGCACATGTGCGCACACACTCACATGCATACGTGCTTAACCCCATGCACGTATCAGTGCAATAGTCCTGCACCATTGGCAGTCATGCGCCGTGGCATGGTTTAGGTTTGGCCGGCGTGCGCGACGCTGGCCAGGTGCTGCTGGCCAAGGAAGTGCAGCTCTTGAACATGAGCAGCCAATGGACGGCTCGGCCTGCCCACCCTCTTTCCTGCACACGCAACGCCTTGCTGCCACTCTGAACCACAGGTGCGCTACGATTCCATCCTGAAGACCAATGGCGGCTTCATGGTTGACGTGGCGGTCAACATCGACAACCGGTCAACACGCCACCGCGTGGTCGTTGGTGGGTGAGGCTGATAGCATGCGGCCCCTGCTGCTTAAGCCGTCTCCTCCCTGCGTGCGGCAGCTGTGCCAACCCGCTGCACTGTGTGGCTTGCAACACGCCCACACCGTGCCAGCCCACACCGTGCAACACCCACACCGTGCAACACCCACACCGTGCCAGCCCACACCGTGCAACACCCACACCGTGCCAGCCCACACCGTGCCAGCCTCCTCGCCTCCTTGTGCGCCGTCCCATCCCTCGGCGTCCTTGCCTTGTGCTGTGGCGCCTGTGGGACTTCTGTGCTGTGGCGGCTGTGGGACTTCTCACCTCCCTGTGTGCCGTCCCATCCCACGGCGCCCCTGTGAGAGGCTGGATCTGTGATAAGGGCAGTGTGCTGGACAGAGGTCTCACAACCCCATCCTTCAGCGTCCTTGCCCTCTGTGCTGTGGCGGCTGCGGGACCTGTGGCAGCCACAGCAGGACACACGTCGCCCTGACAAGCAGGACGCGCCACCCTGACAAGCGCCTGACAGCCCTGCCCTTCCCCTCCTTCTGGTGACCATCATCATTTGGAGGGGAAGCCCTTCCTCATGTCTTCACGGGAGCGGCAGCGCCCCCTTTCGC
>LKMJ01006914.1_pt1 | contig 10689 bp, 12 predicted proteins | sample 643391 | NCBI WGS metagenome assembly LKMJ01 (sample SAMN04112250, study PRJNA286221) | soda lake metagenome | biome: soda lake; feature: Kulunda Steppe; material: water; isolation source: sample PL-Br10 brine of Picturesque Lake | place: Russia: Kulunda steppe | collected 2010-07
CAGTATGGCTTCTAAGACCTTGGGTCCTGGGTCAGGACTCCTGGCCTCATTCAACCGTTTATTTTGTCATGCCAAACACAGTTTGATGAAAGTATGGCTTCTAAGACCTTGGGTCCTGGGTCAGGACTCCTGGCCTCATTCAACCGTTTATTTTGTCATGCCAAATCATCGCCAAATCAAGGCCACAGCAGTTCACTTCGCCAGAGTGCTAGGGTACTGTGATGCTGCTGCCCCCCATCCATGCTCCTCTGTCGCCGTACGCCTTCTGCTGACTCAGACTATCACTAGGTTCACGTTACATGGGGAAACGAGGAGGTGCTCTCGCCCAGCAACAGGAAAGGCTAAATCCAGGGAGTTAAGGGGGCTTAAAAGAGGAGAACTAGGAAAAATATGAAACATAACCTAGGCACTCAGATTAAGATCCGTTGTTGGCTATAATTCGTCCTGACAATTCAACCCAACGGCTAATGACTCCTGGCTTCACAGAATAAAACATAGAGATACCTGGGAATAAAGATTTGACATAGACATCACACCATGTTAGTACGGCGTCAGATTTGTGCTGCATTCTGACCTGGAGGTTGGTTGAGTTGGTTGTTGTGGTATTTGATCTTGCCGTTGATTTCAGCTAAAGCTATTTGAGCACACAAATCGCGAACTCACAGAAATACTTTGTTTGCTTCAAGTGATCTTGTAAGATGTACCTAAGGGAGTACAAGCCCTAAGCCCAGGCCCTTGGTAGGCAACGAGCGTGGCAGCGTCCCAATCCAGTCCATCCCGTTGGCACAGTCTTGTTTGAGTTTGTCCGACAGCAGCTACATGCAGCGCTGACCCTGCCTGTCCACAGGCTGACCAGAGAGAAATAGGTTAGGGTACCCTATAGGGCATACCTAGGGAACCTAGCTAGGGCATCAGAGACATTGTAGACTCTCATTGCAGGCAGCCTGTTGTTTACTTTGCGACATCGCCGTCTGCAGTTTGTCAACACGTAACATTTGCTCAAATTCATAACTAGAAACAAATAAATGGAGTGTCGGTTTGATTGACCGACCAGGCAACTGATTCCAGGACCACACAATACCACAATTGATTTCCGTTTTGAAAAGATCATTGTTTGGTTCAAAATAAAAAATTAACAAGAATATTGATGGCAGACGTAGAACAGGTATATGCCTCTGCTCAGTGCATGCGCAGGTTTTGTCATCACAATAATGATGCAAAGCAATTGAATGTTTTATGGATACCTATTTGGAATGTAATTTCCCTCCTAGATCAATGGACAAGCCAGTGCGTGAATTTGTTTCTGAACAGCACTTGTTTTAAAGCAGCACAGCACTTTTATGCACATCATGCCAGGAGATAGAGCCACATTATCAGCAATATTTCAACATTGACAGTTAGTAATATAGCTTTGCTGCGCAAAGCATGTCAAGCCATCGCGTTTGCAATGTACCGATTGGTGCAAGAGGTATAATGCAAAGATGGCCGTGTCATATACATATTTAGCAAGTTGGACAGTCCTGTGCCTTTTTCTTGCTCCTCACTCTCAGGCAAGGAGAGCTGTAAAAGAGTTGAAGCGCGAAAGAGACAAACTTCACCAAGAAATTAGGGATTTGAAGTCATACTATCGGAGATTGCAGGTATATTACTGACATGTGACTGCGCAGGCATACATTGGCAGAGTCAGTTAAATGCAGCAGTTATAGATCTAAGCCAAATTTGGCTTTAAACCGAGGATGAAATCTGCATAAGGTCAGAACTTATCGATGGGCCTTCAATGCATTGCAGACGCACTTCTCTTGCCATGCCACGCTCTTGCAGTAGCTTGACCCTACCCTGCTCACATGATTGCCATGAGTGTGTCTGTGTATACATGTAAAGCCTAAACAAGATTTTTTGTGGACTTAATGGGAATTAAGCAGCGGCCTCGTTTGTCCTGGCACATGTGCATGTAATGGCCTGACTTAAGCAGAAGCCATGCTAGCCTAGCGTCATGTATGTCAGCAATGGGGGCCGCTGGAAAATGTTGATATCTAGGTAGCCCACACTTTGCACAACAAGCGTCCAACGAGTAAGAAAGTGCTAGCCGCTTGCCTCGTCTTTTCCCCTGCAATGGCATGGCCTATTCTGCTATATGACCTTAAGATATGTGCTCATAGGATGCCGCTTCCTTCTACGTGGACGTGCGTGAACATCCCTAACTCCTTTTGTTTGATGTGTTCCTCTTTGGTAGGCCATGCTCCCATCAAGGAAGAATGTTTCTCGTCAAAGAAGCAAGCTTCCTCTCATGCCACAATGAGCATGCATGCTCAGAGAGTGTTCAACCCCTTGATCAAGCCTTCTGGGGAGGGTGTTGCTAGTGTCAGAGGCTTCCAGAGCACTACCGGGCATATTTGATGATAGATGCCAGGATGCTTAGCTATTCAGTAAAAGCTTGATATCCGTCATGTTGCGTCCTGGAACTGCATAGTGTTAAGTTGAATTCAAACTTCAAGTTTCGCTTGCTCAATGTGGTTGCGGCATTGTCATATCTTGCAGGCTGACGAGGCGCTGCGCTGCCGTCAGGTTGTGCAGTCTGGTCAGCCTTTGGCCTGCAAGGTCGTTTGCATGCTGCTGACGCTGCCACCTCAGGTAAGCTTGTGGACTTCCCCTTGTAAGATGGAGTGCATGCCGCAGATGAGGCTACAGGGCATTGATGCTCACCAGGAGCTTTGATAGCCCAGTCTTGGGAACATTTTCCTGCGTAGCTAGCCGGGGGGGGGGACTCCAGGGAGTTGGCAAGATTGAGAGAGAGGAAAAGAGAGAGAGAGAAAGAGAGAGAGAGAGAACAGATGTGTATATGAAGCGGACTTATAACATGTTAAAGTGACAAATAACATGTTAAAGTCATGGTACTGCCAAGGTGGTGGGTTGGCGGTATTCCATGTGCGCAACAGCTTGGCCATGATGACATAGCATGCATGCACGCTGCACGCAGGAGCTCAGCAGGCTTGAGGATGCGCACCGGCTGGAGAAGGCTGTGAAAGAAGTGCTGCAGCAGCTCTTTCGGCTGCGGGTGATTGACAAGGATGAAGCACAGCTTAAGCGGCCATGTCCCACGGGTGCAGAACTAGAGGTGTGTGCATGCGTGTGTTAGAGAGCAGTTAGCTATGAATGTAGGCCGTGCATACATGGATGTCTAGTGTGGCAGAATGTGTGGTTCCCAGGGAGTCCACACCTGTTGGCATTCTTGTGTTATGAAGTGTGTATTCATTGGTGTGGGGATTTGGAAGTGCGCATGAGCATGTGTGGAAACATGGGTGCCTATATGTCTGCATGCCCTAGTGCATGTCCTTGTGTGAGTGCTTTGCTCAAGCGCTTGCACATAGAATTCTTATCTAGATTGCACAGAAGCCTTCCTTGTACTCTCGCTCCTTCCTCAATGCATGTGACTGTGCATTCCATCCATAGGGACTCCTCAGGGCGCTGACGTTTCAAAACGCGCCGCAGTCATCACAACAAGAGCAGCAGCAGCAGCAGCAGCACCCTTCAGATCAGCACCATTCTTTGCATCATCAGCACTCAGAGCAGCAGCAGCAGCAGCAGCAGCACAGGCATGTGGGTGCGGAGAGCCACCAGCCCGTCGCTCCACCTGCTGCTTCGCCGGCTGCCATTTCTCCTTCGTTGGGCCAGCTTGAGGCCGCTGTCGCTGAGGAAGCCGCTAGGCTGCCTCCGGACCCAGCAGCGCTGCCGCTGGCCCTCCTGGCCAAACTTGAGGGCCGGCTACTGCAGCGCTTTGGGGTGGTCCAATTCAGAGACCTGACTCTTTCTCCTGGAGGAGGGCAGCAGGGCCCGCGCTCGCTGCTGGAGCTGGTTGCAGCACGGCCGCAGCTGCTAGCAGGGGCTGCCTTGGGGGCGGTCATGCAGCCCATGGACGAGCTGGAGCTGTGCCGGTGTTGGGGCGGGGAGGCCAGGGAGGTGAGAGGGGTGTGTGCGTGCATGGGCTTAATACTCGCACCTGTGTGGATTTGCATGCCTGCTGCGTGCATGGGTGCGTGGGTGTGTGGATGGGTGGGTGTGTGCCTCTCCCCGCATGTAGATGGACGCACGTGTGCGTGTGTGTTTTTTTGGCTATGCTTGTCTGAATGGAAATGATTATCTTTCGTTACTGTATACTTAGTGCTGGAATGGTATGAAATCTAATCAATTTCAACCATTCACCTGAAAAGGGAGTTGCAGATGGATGGGTGTTGCTGGGTCGGTGTGCAGTGGCATTGCAGATGGGTGGGGGTCGCTGGATTGGTGTGCTGAGGCATTGAGGCTTGTTCGGAACCTGCACGTGCGTCACACCTGAGCAAATGGGCGACACGTGCGTCACACCTGAGCAAATGGGCGTGCAAACTTCCACCAAGACATGCGTCACACATGAGCAAATGTGTGTGCAAACTTCCACCAAGACGTGTGTCGCACCTGAGCAAATGGGTGAGCACACGTCCACTGAGACATGCAGAAAGAGAGCTGCCCTCAAGGCAAGCACACCAGTGCTGCTGACTGCAAGCATATGGGGACAAGTGGCATAAGAACAAGGCAAGGTTACACAGTGCCGAGCCTGCCCTGCTCAACAGTCATCCCCTGACGCAGCGTCCCTTGTCCCCTGCAGACCTGGCCATCACCTGCAGCTTGCCCCCATGTAGCACACCCAATGCGCGTGCATAAGGCCTCTGCTTGCTCCCAGCAAGTTCTGCGCACTCCTCAGCCTGCCCCTGCCCCCAGCCAGTGCTGCGCACCCCTCAGCCTGCCCCTGCTCCCAGCCAGTGCTGGGCAACCCTCGCCTGCCCCTGCCCCCAGGAAGTGCTCCGGGTGGTCCAGCAGGCAGCACACGCATACAACCAGAGCCGCCAGGGGCGTCCCATCCCCCAGGAGGGCCAGGAGCCGCCTGTGGGCGTCATGTGTCGCGCCGTGGCAGCAAGCGTGTGCGAGCATTTCCGCGTGGCCGATGTGGAGCACCTGGGTCATGGCTCTATCGAGCCCCTGCTGCAGCACGTATGGAACAGGCACCGTGAGCACGCGGGCGCTCCCAGCAGCGGCTGCAGTGCCACGCAGCGCATACCGCTCCGCGCGAGCAGGGTTGCAGCTTGCGCGCTGGCATGCGGCGCTCCGCCCACAGTGGCAGAGCAGGGCATGCTAGGGCTGCAGGCGGATGATGTGGAGTGTTTGCTGAGATCAGCTCCCCTGCTGGCTGAGCTCAGCCAGTGTGTGCCATGGGAGGAGGTAGCGAGTCGTGGCCAGGCTTGGGGGAGGCTGCGTGGGGCCCGAGGCAAGGCCCCCCTTGTGCAAGCTGTGGACGAGGCTGCAGGTGCGAAGGACCCTCCGAACCGCGCATCTTGCTTGGTGGTTTCCAACCATGTACAGCTATAGGCCCTGGCTGTTTTGGTGAGGGGTGGTTGGGCAGGGCCTGCGGAACGCAGCCCCCGGTGGAGGTGCAGGGCGCAGGCATTGGAGCATATGTAAGGAAGGGGGGGGGGCCGCTGGTGGGTGGCATGCAAAAAACCTGGGCATAAATGACAGGCGCTGCACGCGTTATTGCCCTCCAATCGTGTGGCACATGCATGTGACTGTGGCCACTTGACTGGGCGTAGGCATGTGTCAACATCAGGCAGGGCCCCTTCCGTCACACGAGCGCGGTTACTTGAGCATACGGCAAGCGTGACGAGGGTATGTGGGTTTGCATGGAGCATCTTCTGGCAGCCTGTAAGCTTGCCATACAAGATGCTGATGCGAGCGGCTTGTCAATCCTGCCCAACGGGGCCCTGTTGTGTTGTCAATCTGCCCAACGGGGCCCTGTTGTCAATCCTGCCCAACGGGGCCCTTTGTGCAGGCGCAAGTGCAGCTGAGGGTGGGCGTGGCTGGTGCGCACTGGAGTTGCCTTCAGGGCAGATGCTGAAAGTGCCGACGGAAGTGCCCCTCTCTGCTTTCTCGCAGGTAAGCTTGTCAATGGTCAGGGAGGGCCATGGCCATGCTTTGTGTGGCACACTCCCTTTGCATACGTGGCACATGCGCTACAGGCCCTGTGATGCTTGCATCCACTCCCTTTGCATACACAGCACATGCGCCAGAGGCCCTGTGATGCTTGCATCCACTCCCTTTCCATACATGGCACATGCGCCAGAGACCCTGTGATGCCTTATGGCACTCCAGACCAGACCCAAAGGTGCACCTCAAAAATGGGGTCACAGTCTGCTTGGTCATTTACTCTTCTGCACGTCACCTCATGCCCGAATTGTCATGCAGCTGGAGCCCGCTTGTGGACTTTTTCATGTTTTTTTAGTAACACTGCCACTCCTTAATGCTGCTGCAGGCTATCTAATTCCCAGAGCCTTCTGCATCATGGGCCTGCCCTTGCACTCCATGTTTCCAACATGGGCCTGCCCATCCATGTTTCCAACCAGATGAAGGATCAGCCCTGCTCATGATACTGCAGGCAATCTCATGCATGGATCCGACTGCAGCTGTGGCTGCCCTGCTGGCCCAAGTGTTGAGAGACGGGAGCTGCTGCAAACCGGATGGTGCCATGAGCTACTTGCCAGCGGAAGCAGAGGCGGCTTTGGGGCAGATTATCGGCAGAGCTGACAATGCCAGCGGGTGTGTGTGTGTGCGCGCTCTGGTCATGGGTGCTCATTTGTCTGAGCCCCCAGCCCTGCATGTAATTGTGCATCTCATGCGCCTTTTTACCCCATTGTTGGCAAATAGGAATGACTGGGTCACCAAGACAGAGCTGCACCCTCTCAACAAAGCTTTGGCCATTGCCGGTGGTAAACAGGCACGATGGCATGCCTGTACATGGGCTGACACAAGGCATTCCCACGTGGCTACCTGCATCCTTCTCACAAACTGTGCCTCAGTCATCAACTTTAATGCCTATGCCAGCCCATGGTGGCCCCTGCTAAACTGTGCTTGCCATTCCTGCTCGTTGGGCTCATTCCTCTGAGTCCTTCAGGAGGCTCGCACCCTTGCACTTCACCATCCCTCGCTGCTTCCTCTGATGCTGCTGCTTTGTTGTTGGTGGCAGCAGCAGCAGCAGCAGCAGCAGCAGCAGCAAATGCCACTGTCATCATGCACAGCTCACTGATTACTGGTACGGCGGCAGCAGCATCAAATGCCACTGTAACCCATCACAAACGCATGCACACTCAGCTGAGTTACTCTTGCTGCTGCTGCTGCAATATCTTGCCTGCTGACCGCCGCTGGTGCCCCACGTGCTCCTCTCAGGAGCCAAGAAGCTTGTGCCTTTGCGCTGCGCTGCCTGCTGCTGGTGCCAGCGCCACTGCTGCCGCAACTCGCAGAGCCAAATCTGCTCTCGCCTCTGGCACGTGCGCTGGGGACGTCACAGGCATCAGACACTCTACAGGTGAGGCCTCCGGCATCGGACATTTTGCAGGCGAGGCCTGGTGCACTTGCCAAAAGTCTCGGGCAAGGTGCCCCAAACGATGTATCAGTGCCCCAACAAAGCCTCAGTACAAAGCACTTGGATTTGTTGTGCATGCATGTGCTGTGTGGGTGCATGCACTGTGTGCGCATTTGCACACAGGTGCGAGGTTTGCATGCTCAGACATGTGCTGGTGTGCGCTGCCCTCATGCTGTGTGCGAGAGTTTGCTTATTCGTGCGTCTGCATGTGCGTGTGCCTGTTGTTATTTGCTGTTCTTGTGTGCCTTGCGCTCCATGCAGGTGCCTACAGTGTGTGTTCACCATTTGTTCTGTACATTCCTGGGTGCACACTTAACTCTCATCTTTCCTTACTCTCTTATTCTCTCAATTTCTTACTCTCTACCATGCTCGCTCTCTTATTACCTCAAGCTCTACCATGCGCGCCCCTCACACTCTCACATGCGCGCTCTCTCGTTCCCTTGATTCCTCACACTCTTCCATGCAAGTAAAGTCGCAAGCACCTCGCAGGTGTTTGGCCAAATTGCCCCCTCTCTTGTACGTTTCATGCAGGTTGCCCTACTGCAGGCATCTGAGGCAGAGGATACAGCAGCTAGCCTGCGCCTGCGTGGCCTGCATGCTTCCCTGGATCCCCTTTCCCACAGCCCCTCACTTGCCAATGGGCTTGAGTCCCATGCCCCACGCACCAGCAGTCCAAGCCTCAACCTTCTACACTCTCCTTCTACACTCTCCAACAGCCCAAGCCCCAACCCTCTGCACTCCAGCAGCCCAATCCCCAATCCTCCACACTCCAGCAGCCCAAGCCCCAACCCTCCGCACGCCAGCAGCACAAGTCCCAACCTTCCACACACCAGCAGCCCAAGATCCCTACCTCTGCATCCTAGCAAGCTGGCCCCCTCACCCCTTCATGGCTGCACACCATGGCCCCATAACCCATCGACTAAGGTCCCAGGCCCCTACACGCGACTTCTTCACTGCCTGGGCCTGCGCCTGCCGACTTACCACCTCTGGCGTGTGCACTTTTCCTCAACCAAATTGAGCGCCGCCTTGGCTCCTGATGCAGACGCCGCGGATGCTACCTGTGCCACTGCCACTGCCACTGCCACTGATGCGCCCCAGGCTCCTAAGCTCCAGGCTGCAGCCGGGCTCAGAAGCAGCGCAGAGCTGCCACCGTTGCACTGCGCGGATCGCAGCCCAGGGTGTGGCCGCGCAGCAGCAGCAGCAGCAGCCACAGGTGACAGAGAAGGCGTGGTGCCGGCAGTGGGGTTGCTGTGTGGTTCTCCACAGCCGGGGGCTCCAGAAGCTGCGGGCGCCCAAGCAGAGGAACCTGGTTGGAGTGAGGCTCTGGGGGAGGAGCAGCCAGAGGAGGACTGCGACCCACCTTTGTGTCTGCCTGACGGTGAGGGCGCTGGTCTGGGAAGGGTGAGGGAGGGAAGTGCGTTCAGGTGACCTGATCCCTGCACAATTGCTGCCCTGCAAACAAGGCATTGGAAGGTGGAGTGGGGGGGGGCGAGCAAGGCCGAGGGGCCTGGTAGGTGGAGAGTGGGGGGGAATTGGATGGGACACAGGTGCCCGGAATGCCATTTAAACAGCCTGTGTCATGTGCTGGATGGGACGCAGGAGCCCGGGAGAGGCACAGGACAGGAGGCCTACTGTGAGGCGACTTGAGCCATGCGTGTGCCTCCACCAAACAAACTCATACCACCCAGCAAGCTGTGATCAGTCATGCATTACTGCAAGGGCCTTCCTTGGGCATGTGCCTGTCAGGTCCATGTGCCTCGGCTTTTTCCAGCCCTGTCAGCCAAATGCCGCTGCAAAAAACAAGGCCATCTTGAAAGCCATCCTTTGGCTTGAGTCCATTAGGTCCATCAGCTCTGGTCTCACTTCTCCTGCTGGGCAAGCGCAGCTGTGCGGAGCAAGGCCATATTGTGCGGGCTTTGTCAAGCTCGTCTTATGCCTCCGGTACCTCACTCGTCTTGTTGCGCACACGCAGCCACGCGGTGCAAGGCCATTGTGGAGGACATCCGGCGAGGGCTGCTGGAAGGCAGTGGCAGGGAGGCAGTGATGGTGAACCTGGGCAGCTCGCTGCAGCTGCTGTCGGACCGCATTTACAGCCACAAAGTGCACTTTGTGCAGGTGAGCAGGGGAGGAGGCAGGGGTGCTTTCTGTCAGATGGTCCACACCTCTCCTGCAGGTAAACAGTGGGCACAACGCGGGTTGACAGCAGGCACAGCGCATGTTGACAGCAAGCACAGCGCAGGTTGACAGCAGGCACAGTGCAGGTTTACAGCGGGCACAGCGCAGGTAAACAGCGGGCACAGCGCATGTTGACAGCGGGCACAGCGCGGGTTGACAACGGGCACAGCGCGGGTTGAAAGCGGGCACAGCACAGGTTGACAGCGGGCACAGCGCACGTAAACAGCGGGCACAGCGCAGGTTGACAACGGGCACAGCGCGGGTCGACAGTGAGCACAGCGCAGGTTGACAGTGGGTGCAGCTCCCGCTCAGCCATTATGGGTGGCCATGCAGGAGGACCTGAGATGTGCCCACCTGCACCTCTGTCGGGATCTGCATGCGTCACCTGCTATCTTCCACCTCCCACATCAAGCCACACCCACCTGCATCTGTCAGCATGCGTCTGCATCCCCTCTCATCTGTCATTTTTCATGTACAAGCCTGGGCCCTTGTACATCAGCGCCATGGTCCTTACTCAACAGCAGCCTGTGCTATAGGTAGAAGCACATGGTTGCTAAGGCACATCAAATTTGCAAGACACGCTGGATTTGCAAGGCGCATTCCTCATACTTGAAGGGATGGCAGTGCACTCCATCAAAAGTTGCGTGCATTTCAGGCAGCCAGGAGCCTTTTGAATGCTCGCTGCAGGAGCTGATCCAGGGCTGCGATGATAATGCCTACCCTCCAATGATAATTCCTCTTGTGTGTTGCAGGAGCTGATCCAGAACTGCGATGACAATGCCTACCCTGCCAGGCAGCTGCCAGCCATGCACATCACGCTGCACGAAAGAGCCATCACCGTCACGAACAACGAGATTGGATTCACTGAGGGGCAGTTCCGGGCCATCTGCGCTGTCCACGACAGCACCAAAGCCAAGTCCAGGCCAGGCCGGTACACAGGTAAGGGCAGAGGACGGTACACAGTACACAGGCCAGGCCAGTACACAGGTAAGGGCAGGCCGGTACACAGTACACAGTCCAGGCCGGTACACAGTACACAGGCCAGGCCAGTACACAGGTAAGGGCAGGCC
>LKMJ01006915.1_pt1 | contig 10688 bp, 12 predicted proteins | sample 643391 | NCBI WGS metagenome assembly LKMJ01 (sample SAMN04112250, study PRJNA286221) | soda lake metagenome | biome: soda lake; feature: Kulunda Steppe; material: water; isolation source: sample PL-Br10 brine of Picturesque Lake | place: Russia: Kulunda steppe | collected 2010-07
AGGTCGGGAAAGACACCGAGTCCGCCAGCAGTTAACTCAAACGGGCTGATATCAGCAATATCAACCGCTTGAGCGAGTGTTTCACGGAGTCCGGGAAGTTGCTCCTGGTCGGTCTCACCCAGGAATTTCAGCGTGAGATGGGCCTGTGTTGGGTCGGTAAAGCGCAGTCCAGATGCCTCTGCGAACAGGTTCTGAATCCGCTCAATTTCAGATGCCAGTTCGTCACACTCGATACAGACGAACAGTCGCATATCCGTTTGTGTGTCGCGCACTCACATATATCACCACGACGCAGGCCTTAATGCGCCCCACAGGCTAGACCGGAGTATGACAAAAGACACGCGTGACCACAAGTTCTCTGAGGGGCAGGGTTTCGATGACCCCTACGACGCCTTCGACCTCGACCCTGAGGAATTAGCGGCTGGTCCCGGCGAAGTCGACCCAGTCGACTCGCACGTGCTTGCAGATATACTTGATGAGGCACAGATTCCGGCCGACCGTGTCGATGCCGAGCAGGTGCTCGAAGTTGGGCTCGAATATATCCGCATTAATCGCCACGAACAGGCAACCGAAACCTTCGAGCGGGCCGCACAATATACCGACGACCCGGCGCTCAAACAGGAAGCATGGGTAAACAAAGGGGCCGCACACGCGGAACTCGAAGAGTACGACGCCGCTATCGGTGCCTATCAGGAAGCGCTGGATGTTGAGGGGAGCGACGAACACGCCGCATCAGCGGAGACGAATCTTGCGTACGCTCTCTGGGAGTTCGGCCGAACCGAGGAGGCGCTCGAACACGCAGAAAGAGCGGTCGAACTCGACCCACGATTTGGTCAGGCCTGGTATAACCGTGGCTTTTTCCTCAACGAACGCGGCCTCGCAGAGGATGCCCTCAACGCCTTCGATAACGCCATCAGACTGGGGTACCGGAGCGCTGACTTGCTGGAAGAGAAGGCGATTGCACTCGAAGCACTCGGCGAGGACGAACAGGCTGAGGAAGTGGCACAGGAAGCAGAAGCGCTGCGGTCCGAAAACGAGCAGGAACTGGTCGATGCCGACCGCTTGCAGGAGTGAGTCGATGAGTGACACTGATTCGAAGCCCGCGTTGTTAGTAAACGAGCGCGAAACACCGAAAGGACTGCTCGTCTCGGTCTGCGATGGTGACCTGCTCGGAGAGGAGTTCGAAAATGGGTCGGTATCCCTGACCGTTTCGCCCGAGTTTTACGATGGGGACGAAGCTGACGAAGAGACCGTCATCGCCAGCCTCGCCCGCTGTACCACAGCAAACATCGTTGGCACCCGTGCGGTCAATCTGGCTATCGAACACGGACTCGTTGACGAGGAGAACGTCCTTGATTTCGACGGGACGCGACACGCACAGCTTCTCTGGTTGTAGTCGTTGCTTCTGAGATTTTACCAATACAGCAGCACTCGAGAGGCCATCGAAAAAGCGTGACCGAAGGGAATCAAACCGCAACAGCCAGTATTAGTCCGACTGCGTCGCGAGGTCGTCGATACCCTGAATCTGGAGGTCACCGCCGATGGTGCGGTTCGGGTACGGGATGTTGATACCTTCCGCATCAAAGCGCTCTTTGACCGTCTGGACGTACTCGCCGCGTGTTTTGACGAAGTCGGCCCGTGTTGGACTCTCAATCCAGATGCGTGACTGGAGGCCAACGGAGGAATCGCCAAGTTCGACGAGTCGAACGGACGGTGCTGGCTCTTCCATGATTCCCTCGTGCTTTTCGGCCTCTTCGACGATAATTTCGGTTGCTTTCTCGATATCGTCGTCATACCCGATGCCGAAATCAACTTTCAGGCGGAGGCGACCGTTCGCAACCGGGTTTTTGACGACGGTATCCGTCAGATGTGAGTTCGGGACCGTGAGCAGTTCGTTATCGAAGGTTCGAACGCGAGAGACCCGGAGGCTGATATCCTCGACAATCCCGCTGTTTCCATCCCATTCAATCCAGTCGCCGATACGGAACGGCCGGTCGGTGAAGATGAAGATACCGGAAACGAAATTTTTGATGACATCCTGCAGCGCAAAACCGATAGCGAGCGTTGCGGCAGCAGCGATTGTCGCAAGCGACCGGAGAAAGTTGCCAAAGCCGGCAGCACCGAACGCAACGGAGAGTGCAGCGAAGAAGATGAGAAAGTTCACCAATTTTTTGAGGGGTCGTCTCGCATGCGGGTCGAGCTCTTGGGCGTTTGCCACACGGGTAAAAAGCGGCCCAACAATTGCCCGTCCGACCAGATAAGCAACGACAGCCACAGCGATAAATATGCCAATTGACGCGATAGTTTCGAGGTCTATCCCGATTGCCTCAAGCGAATCTTCGACCGGCCCAAGGGAGCCTGCAACAGGAAAAGCAAGCGCCCCACTCATCGCTCAAGAACCCCCGTATGTCCACGTGTTTCGACAACTTTGGCGTTGACTCGCTCGGCGAGCTGTTCGGTCAGTTCGTCCGCATCGCTCTCCGCTCGAGCCGCTCGGTGGAATTTGACTTTAACGAAATCCCGCTCCTGTAACTGGTCATTAAGCTCGTCAACGACGGCATCGATACCGTGTTTTCCCACCCACAGCGTCACGTCGAGGTTGTGAATCCGTTCTCGACGAGTTGGTACAGACATATCGGATTGATTTGACGGCGAGACGTTTAACGTTCAGGTTTTCGGTTGATAACGCTATCAGCGCATCTCAAAAAGGTGAAATCGGTCTCTCAGGAGAATGCGGGAGAATCGACCTGAGCGGAGAAACGCCTTTTACGCAGGAAGGGCCTACCACAGGTATGGTATCATTTCCGGCGGAGCTTCTCCTTGGGCTGTATTTCGGGCTCCTGGTTGGAGTTATCCCTGCACTCGGTAGCTGGGCGATTGGATTTGGGGTGACACGGTGGACGGAATTCGAGATTCCTCGCCCGGGAGCACTGGCCATTGCGGTCGTATTGGGAGGTGGAAACGCCGGAATCGTTCTCGGTGCCGAGACGCCGGGGCTTTCGGTCCCGGGCCCGACTGGACTCGCTGTTTCCGCAGTTGTCATCGCCGCACTGGGCGTCACCGCGTTCGAGTACGGAAAACAACGGGCAGAAACGATTGAGAAAGAAGGGGGCGCTATGCCCGACCAGACCGAACGGAACCAGGACGTAGCTGAAAGAGACGACCCCGCGGAGCAGCAGGAGGAAGGCTTGTCACGAACGGTACAGGTAACAGGAGCCATCGGCGAGATAGCAGGGCATCCTCCGTTACCAGCGACACAGCGACGCAGGCTGGAAGCTGCGACCTACACAGTACCCGGAGACCTGCCACCGACCGAACAGGAATCCCACCTTGCCAGTCGATTACGAACCGAGTTTGGGCTGGCTGCCGTGGAGGTGACGGTGAACGAACAGGACGAGGCCTCGGTCGCTGCAACGCCACGCTTTTCACAGCTCTCGAATCAGCTTGCCGAGACGGACAAGCACGCAGTCTCAGTCCAAGGATTGATTCCGACCGGCGTCTCGGCAGGCGATTCGGTCACCGTCATTACCCCAAACGCGCAGGTCCGCGGGACCGTACTCGGGGCATGGACAGCTGAAGATGAGCGAGCGGAAGTAACGGACCTGAAAACGACGTTAGGCGGGGAGGGACGGCTCACCGTTGCAGTGACCCGAACCGATGTCGAACCGCTGGTTCGTGCACCCGCCGTCAAAATCGTCGTCGAGTCCCGTGAAAGCCCTGCCGCACACAAGGCGGTATCGCAGATTCGACAGGGAGACAACGAACTCGCCCGGACGAAACTCACACAAGCAAGTCCGCTCGCCGGGAAAACTATCGGCTCGATAGCCGTCGATGAACAGACGGACCTGACAGTGCTCGGGTTGCGTGGTGAAACAGACTGGGCGTTCCCGCCATCCGGAGAAAGACAGCTATCACCGGGAGATGAGCTGTTTCTCGCTGGGCCCGAAAACCCTCTACAAGCCATGGAGGGAACACAATGAGCATGATTCCGTTTGCCGAGCCACTGTTGCTCACACAGTCGCTCGAACTCACTGCGCAGTTTCTCGGGCTGGCAGCCCTGGCTGCCGTGCTGACAGCTATCGTAGCGACGGCCTCACAGTACCAGTATGACCGTATCGTGCCGCGAGAGTTCGTGTTGTTGCTCGGATTGAGCAGCGTGGCTGGTTACCTCATGGTTGCCGGATTCGGCGGGGCGGTCGCCCCCGGAACAGGCGTCGATGGCGGTATACCGCTGGCGCTGTTTGCGCTCGCTGCGTTTCTCGTGGGGGCTGGCGGTGCGTTGCTCGGCCGTCACGTCGGTAATCGGTTTGCAGCGGATGTGCTCGCTGATTGGGACGGAATTACGGTTGATGCACACCAGAAACAGGACGCTGAAAGCTCCACGACAGAAGTGCAGCAAGTCACCCTGCCGGAGAGAATTACGGACAGCACGGGATATGACCCTGTAGACGAGGAGGTTAAAGCCGCGCTTTCGGGAGCAACGTTCGAATATCCTCAGCTACCACCGGACGAACTCGAAGCACGACTCGAACGCAGATTGCAGGCGGAGTACGGACTCGCCCACATCGACATCTCAGTGACAGCCGATGGAAGCATCACGGAAGTAACTGTTGGCAACCGAGACGGTGGAATCGGAAAGACGCTACCTGCTGAGACGACAGCGGTCGCAATTCAGGCCGACCCGGCACCGACGGCGACTCCCGGTGACCGGGTACAGGTGTGGGAAGCCGACCCGATGCGACGGGTGGTAACCGGCGAACTGCGGGGAATCGCTGGTGATACCGTCACCATCGCAATTGCGGCGTCGGATACGCCGCGAATCGACCCGCGGAGAACGTACCGGCTCGTCACACTGCCAGCAGCGGACCGAGCGCCACAGGAGTTTGCAGAGCGGCTGACAGATGCAAAAGAGACGTATGCCACTGCGACGGTTGCAGCCGGAAGTCCGCTGCATGGGATGTCCGTGGGAGCCCTTTCACTCGCGATTATCAGCCTGACGCGTGACGATGGGACGACAGTCTCGTTACCGGGGTCGAAAACCAGACTGACACCCGGGACGGAGCTGTCTGCCATCGGCAAACCGTCAGCGCTTCGGACGCTACAGCGAGCAAGCGAGCCACTCGACCCATCGCTCGTTCCAGCAGCCGATAACTCTCAGACAGCGACCTCCGCCCAGCCACAGCCGGAACCAACTGCGGAAAGTGCACCGGCTTCGAACCTGCCGGCGAAGACGGAAAGCCCATCTCTCGGTGACCTTGATTCACCAGCCGAACAGCCAGCAGCAACGGAACCCCCCTCCGCAGCTGAAGCGACAGTTGAGTCCCCCGAACCCATCGATTCACTGGATGAGCCACCCACCACCGACAGTCCGGGGACGGGCATCAAAGGGAAGGCAGATAGTAACCGATTCGAGGAACTCAAAGCGGAGTTCGACGCGGAGGAGACGGCTGTTGATGAGTTCTCAGCTGCAACCGAGTCGGTGGCTGAGGAAAGCGGGTCAGCGAGTGCGGAAGATTCAACCGCCGACGAAAGCGAGTTATCTAAAGATGAGACCAGCGGGTCGACCTTCTCCGAGTTGAAAGCGGAGTTCGACTCGGGCGAGGCTGACTGGGCAACGTCCGCGACCGATGAAGAGCCCGAAGCTAATGAGGAGTCGGTTGAAGACTCCGAAATGCCGGCAGAGGACACGGAAACCGAATCGGATGAGCTCGTCTCACTTGAGGAGGCCGATATCTCGTTCGGGGAGACAAGCGAGGAAAATGAGAGCAGCGAGGAGATAGACGATACAGGCGAGGATGACCTCTCCGCACTCTCGTTTGATGAAGAGGACTCCGATGGACTGTTTGATAACGACGCAGACGATGGGTTCGTGTTTGGAGATGGTGATGCAGACGACGAGAGAGAGCGCAACGAAGACGAGGAGGGAGATGACGAAAGTGAAGATGATGAAGGTGAGGATGACGAGGAAGACAGCAGCGGCGGTTCGACGTTCGCCCAGCTCAAAGAGGAGTTCGAATCCGGCGAGGCAGACTGGGCAGATGATATCTCGGATAGTCCCGGCGGAGACATGCGATTAGACGAATGACTACGGAGCCGACAGGAACGCAGGACCGGTCCAACCGGCTATCGAAACCGCGTGGTTTTTATTTGCTGTGCGTGAAAATGACTAGTAACCCCCAGCAGCCAGCGGCGGGCTACTTGAACTAGCCTACATATCCGGGGCCTATCCATTACTGGGTAGGGTGGGTATCACTGTATATCGAGGCACCCTGAGGCATGTCAAACAGCACGCGAGGAAGAGGTGAACAGCAGATTACAATGCAAGAGTATACGTATATTTGTCCGGAGTGCACGCAAGAGATTTCGGTCAACAGTGAGATGAAAAATGCAATTTTAGCAAACGGTTGCCCAGTCTGTGCGGCGACGGTCACACGGACGGACTTCGATTGACCTCCTCCCACGACTGAAGTCGTGGGCTCTCTCCTGTTACCTCTGTAGTTACTCTCGTTCGACGTCGGTACGGCGGCCGCTCAGTTCACTCGGTACGAACTCATAAAGCTGAATGTCCAGTTCTTCTTTACCCGCACCCCAGATTTCAAAGAGCGGGCGGCGTGCCTCACCGTACTGTTGAATCTGTTCGACCGAGAGGTCTTCGGGGGAAATATCCTCCAGAACGCCAGAGGCGACGACACTCCAGTAGGTTTCCCCATCGGCCGATTCGTCATACACGACAATATGAGCGTTCGGTGAGGAGTCGAGAAACGTTCGTTTCGTACTGTCCGGTTTAGAGACGAGTCGCAAGTAGAACTGGCGGTTTTCGCCGTCGTAGCCGTAGGAAATTGGTATCGCATACGGTTCACCGTCACGTGCAAGCGACAGGACACCCGTCTCGTGCTCCCCGAGAAAACTGTCTATCTCCGCATCCGACATTTCCGTTTCCTGCGCCAGAGTCATTCTCGACCATACCTACGCATTCACAGCCTTAAGTCATTATCAATTCAGTTGGAGGTGGGTGCAGCGAACGCTCACTCCAGAATATCAGCCAGTAGCTTTCGATGGGCAGCCATTAGATGCTCCGTAAACGTCGACTGTGTGATGCCGAGTTCATCGGCCAGTTCGGTTGCGTTCGCCTGTTTTGGGCGGTCGAAATAGCCGCGTTTGAACGCGACTGAAAGCACTTCGTACTGGCGGTCGGTAAGCGTGCCGCGGTTGACGAACACCCGCTCTTCCGGGGTGCCATCGAGCGGCGGCTGAAGGAGTCGTTGGACATCGACGGGCGCATACGACTCCCGGAACGCCGCCATTACCTCCTGTAACAGTTCGAACGAGTCCGCATGGAAAACCAGCGTCAGTTTGCCGTCAGCAGCGACGTATCGATGCACAGGACAGCCATGCCGACCCAGACACTCACAGGGACAGCGCTCTTCGCCATCGTGTGTGACACGAAACAAGGTCTCGGTCCCGTATTCGAAGATAGGCTCGACGGGAGCGCCAGCATCTGCACAGGCCTCACAGATCGCCTCCGGCTCACCATCTGCCAGAAACTCGGTTACGCTCGCGTTCTCGCCCGGCAACGCGGCGCTCGTCGAGACCTGTTCGATAGCCGAATCCGAGACGGTCGAGGAAGCGGCAAGCGGACAGGCACCTGGTGACGCGAACGTCACCGTCGCTCGAATTCCCGAAGACATCTGTAACTGCCTGACGTACGTCGGGTCCCGGTTTTAATCTACTGCTTGCGTCGAGCAGTTTCCGCAATCAGTTCGTACTCACAATTTTGATGACATCGCCCTCCGCCAGTTCGTGAGTGTCGCTAACGCGGCGGCCGGCACGGGCGTCGACTGCATGGAGATACCCCTCACCGATGTCGGAGTGGACAGCGTAGGCGAGGTCTTTGGGTGTCGAGCCCTCCAGGAGCAAGAACGCATCGGGGAGCATCCGGTCCTGCCCATCAGTCCAGTGGGTTTCGTTCTCAACAGGGTAGGCCGTAATCCGGTCGAGGACATCGTAGACAACAGTGTTGATGGCTTCCTGAACGCCCGTTCCGCCGTATTCGGAGATGACGGTTTGAATCTGTTCGAGTCCCGCACGCTGGTCATCGCTCACACCGTCATCGATACTGAACTCCTCGTCGCCGGGGTCGTACTCGACGAGTCCGGCCTCGCTACCGCGACGGAGCGCAAGTTCGCCCTCTGCCGTCGCCGGAATCACGATATCCGCCGCCTCGCGGAGTCGTTCGATGTTCCCTTCCGGCGCGATATCGGCCTTATTTGCGACGGTAATCATCGGTTTCGTCTGCTCGCGAAGCAGGCTTGCAAGTGCAGTTCGATTCTCGTCGTCCCACTGACGTGGGTCATCCGGATAGGAGAGTTCGCGGAGCACGAGCGCAATGTCGGATTCGGTCGCGCCGACGCCCGTCAACATCTCCGCAAGCGCCTCGTCGATATCGAAATCAGGCGCACGTGATTGCCGTTCGATATCCTCCCAGTTACGTGAGATAATCGAAGCGAGCCATTGGTCCATCTCGCGCTCGATGAAATCCACATCCTCGACGGGGTCGTGTTCACCCACATCGACGGGTTCTCCTTCCTCGTTGGTCCCGCCGGAGGCGTCGACAACGTGTAAAATTGCGTCGGCATTCGTCAACTCGTCGAGAAACTGATTCCCCAGTCCGCGGCCCTCGTGGGCACCGGGAACTAACCCGGCGACATCGTACAGTTCGACCGGGACATACCGCTTGCCGTCCCGGCAGTTGTCGCTGTCACACCGCTGGTCACGGTCGGTGCAGGGACAGACCGTCCGAGCGTAGCTAATCCCCCTGTTCGGGTCGATTGTCGTAAAGGGATAGTTGCCGATGTCGACCTCGGCCATCGTGGCTGCCGTGTAAAACGTCGATTTGCCCGCGTTGGGCTTGCCTGCGAGGGCGAGCGAAAGCATACCCGAGATAGCCACCTCCCGGGCAAATTCACTTTCGGTTCGTCCTGTCCCGGCGTTCGGAAACTAAAAGTAGGATGACGGGACTGAGATTCCATTCGAAACGCGAGCGCGTGTCTTCAAGCCAGGGACCACGAAAAACGACGGTGGAACCCGACTGGATCTGACATCGTAAAACGGTTGTCGACGCCCATGGCTGGGATGCCCGTTACTCGACGGTAAAGACAGGCTCGTCGATGGCCTCGCTTTTACACGCTGGACACCGACTTGGTCGGTTGATGAGGTCATCAAACCCGTCGAAGCCACACTCCCGACATGACGGCGGGGCGACGAGCACCGACTCACCGCCGCCTTCGAGCGACTGCGCGACGTGTTCGAGATGCGAGAGAACGGTCTCGGTCCGAAGCCCCAGTTCGGTCGCGAGGGCGCTCGGCGACAGTGGTTCCTCGCGTATCCTGTCAGCAATCTGCTCGCGAGTCGTGCGGTGCTGTTCGTCCATACACAATCTACCGGTCCGGATTGCATGAAAGTACCTCTCCACGAGCCGTCGATGAAAAAGCGTTTATCCAAACGCTAGTAGCTAGCATGTATGGAAGCTGTCGTTCTCGCTGGCGGATATGCGACACGTCTGTGGCCGCTGACCCGTAACCGGCCGAAAATGCTGTTACCAGTCGGTGAAACGACTGTCATCGACCGTATTCTTACGGAGTTAGAGGAAGACGACCGCATCAGCGACGTCTATCTCAGTACGAACCAGCGGTTTGTGAGCGATTTCGAGCAACATCTCGTAGCACGCGACTACGAAAAACCACAGCTGAGCGTCGAGGAAACGACTGATGAGGATGAAAAGTTCGGCGTCGTTGGCGCGCTGGCCCAGCTTGTCGACCGTGAGGGGCTCGAAGGAGAAGACCTGTTGGTCGTCGCCGGTGACAACCTCATCAGCTTCGACCTCTCTGCATTTATTGACTTTTTCGAAGCGCGTGATGGGTCGGCGCTGGCAGCCTACGATGTCGGCTCGATTACCCGCGCAAGCTCGTACGGTATCCTCGAACTCGATGGCGAGCGTGTGGTCGATTTTCAGGAAAAGCCGGATGACCCGCCAAGTACGCTCGTTTCGATTGCCTGCTATGCGTTCCGTGCAGCGGATGTCGAGTTCGAGACCTATCTCGACGGGGGGAACAACCCCGACGAACCGGGCTGGTTCATCGAGTGGTTACAGGAGCGAAAGCAAGTCGATGCGTTCACCTTTGATGGTGCGTGGTTCGATATCGGCACCCCCGACAGCTATCTCGACGCCGTCTCGTGGGCGCTTGATGGCGAATCAATCGTTGCAGACAGCGCGACCGTCGAGGACACCGATATCGGGGAGAACGTCCATGTGATGGAAAACGCGTCCGTCAGACAATCCACGCTCGAACGAACGCTCGTCTTCCCCGGGGCGACAGTCAAAAATTCCGAACTTCGCCAGACCATCGTCGACGAGGAAGCGTCGGTCGATGGGATTGACCTTTCCGGTGCACTCGTCGGTGCACATAGCCAAATCCCATAGTCGAGTGGAAAATTTTCAATAATAGTACATATAGCAGTCCGCTACATTTTTCCTTGCAGTGCGTAAATCACGGGGTAATGGTTACTGTCCGGGCACCGGCGACGAGCGCGAACCTCGGCAGCGGATTCGATGTCTTCGGCGTTGCGCTTTCACATCCTGCAGACATCGTCCGCGTGAGCAAGGCCGACCGGACGACAATCGATATTAT
>LKMJ01006917.1_pt1 | contig 10683 bp, 10 predicted proteins | sample 643391 | NCBI WGS metagenome assembly LKMJ01 (sample SAMN04112250, study PRJNA286221) | soda lake metagenome | biome: soda lake; feature: Kulunda Steppe; material: water; isolation source: sample PL-Br10 brine of Picturesque Lake | place: Russia: Kulunda steppe | collected 2010-07
CAGATGGTTCAGGATCTCCTCACGGCCTTAGCGCTGCTATTGATTCTTGAGGGGATCCTTCCCTTTTTGAGCCCCCGAACCATGCGTAAAGCACTTTTCAGTATCGTGCAGAATAATGATAAATCCTTGCGTATTGGGGGGTTAGCCACCATGCTTGCCGGGCTTTTGCTTTTGTACTGGGTGCGATAAGTCGCAAAAGGGGGAGGGATGAACGGAACGCATGTGGGCAAAGACAGTGCTTGGCTTCTGCCAGATGCTGTTGAGGAGGTCCTGCCGCCCGCTGCAGCTGAGCTAGAGCAGCTTCGTCAAACGGCGCTTAAGATCTGTGCGACATGGGGGTATGAGCAAGTCATGCCGCCGGCGATTGAGTTTCTCGAGTCTCTGCTCTCTGGAGTGGCTCATGACTTGGATTTACAGACTTTTAAAATCACCGACCAAATGAGCGGGCGCATGATGGGCGTGCGCGCGGATATTACCCCGCAGGTGGCCCGTATCGATGCTCATCAGCTCAAATCCTCTGGCCCCACGCGCTTATGTTACACCGGTGCTGTCCTACGGACCCGCCCGGATGGACTGGGCGGATCACGTAATCCGCTGCAAATGGGTGCAGAACTCTATGGGCATTCGGGGATAGAGAGTGACGCAGAAGTCATTGGCCTAATGGTCAGTGTGCTACAGGCGGCAGGTGCAAAAAATTTGCAGATAGATTTAGGCCATGTGGGTATTTTCCGCGGGCTTGTTGCCAATGCGGGTCTAGACGCTGCTGCGGAAACACGCCTGTGGGATGCCTTGCAGCGTAAATCAGCGCCTGATCTTGCAAACTTGCTGAGTGAATTGTCGCTGCAGGACATTGAGTGCGATCGGATTTCCGCACTGGTCGGGCTGAACGGGGGGCGTGAGGTCCTTGATCAAGCTGAGCAGCAACTCGCCGGTGCAGGAGATTCTGTGCAAGAGGCGCTGCAGTCGCTTATAGCCATCGCTGATTTGATTGCGCGCTGGCTGCCTTCTGTGACATTGCATTTTGATCTCGGGGAGTTGCGCGGGTATCGCTATCATACAGGCGTGGTGTTTGCTGCTTATGTACCGGATGTATCTCAAGAACTGGCACGCGGTGGTCGATACGATGCCATCGGAGCTGTGTTTGGTCGTGCACGAGCCGCCACCGGATTCAGTACGGATCTTAAGGCCTTATTGGCACTTAGCGAGGTCAGGCGGGTGCCACCGCAAGCGATTGCGGCCCCGTGGCAAGTCGATCGTCATCTTTGGGAGCGGGTGATGGATCTGCGCAACGCAGGCGAAATTGTTATATGGATGTTGCCCAACGATAAGACGGCCCCGGAAGCCTTGGGCTGTAACCGAATACTGACTAAAACAGCAGATGAAGACTGGCAAGTCGAACCTGTTTGAAGAGAGAATCTTTTAATGGCAAAAAGTGTAGTCGTTATAGGCTCCCAGTGGGGGGATGAGGGTAAGGGTAAGGTTGTTGATTTGCTAACCGATCGTGTCTCCACTGTTGTGCGCTTTCAAGGCGGGCACAACGCCGGGCATACATTGGTCATTGATGGGCAAAAAACCGTATTGCACTTAATTCCCTCTGGCATCTTGCGTGAGCACGTGTTGTGTTTGATTGGCAATGGCGTGGTGATTTCGCCTGCAGCGCTGATGAAGGAAATTGAGGCACTCGAGGAATCCGGCGTGCCAGCCAGGGAAAGGCTGCGCATCAGCCCGGCGTGCCCGGTGATTCTGCGATCTCATATTGCTTTGGACCAGGCGCGTGAAAAAGCGCGGGGTAAGGCAGCCATCGGCACCACAGGCCGGGGTATTGGGCCCGCTTATGAAGATAAGGTGGCCCGGCGCGGCATTCGGATTGGTGATTTATTCCATCGCGAGAGACTCGCCGCAAAGCTTGGCGAGCTCGTGGATTATCATAATTGTGTGCTTGAAAAGTTTTACGGTGAGTCCCGTCAGGATTTTCAGGCCATATTAGATGAGTGTCTGGCAGCAGCGGAGAGCCTGCAGCCAATGGTGGCCGATGTGAGTCGGTTGCTGATTGAACGACGGGCTGCGGGCGAGAACCTGTTATTTGAGGGGGCGCAAGGGACCCTGCTTGATATTGACCAAGGCACCTATCCGTATGTGACTTCATCCAATACGACCGCCGGTGCTGCGGCAGTTGGCACAGGTATTGGGCCTTTAGAGTTAGATTATGTGTTGGGTATCACAAAAGCCTACACAACCCGCGTGGGTGCAGGCCCATTCCCAACGGAACTCCCCGATGGGGTGGGTGAGCATCTTGCTAAGCGGGGGCATGAATTTGGATCCACGACTGGCCGGGCGCGGCGATGTGGTTGGTTTGATGCGGTTGCGTTGCGTCGCGCTGTTGAAATAAACAGCCTCTCCGGGCTTTGTATGACAAAGCTTGATGTGTTGGATGAGCTCGATATTTTGCGAATTTGCATTGGTTATCAGTGCGGTGCTCAACGCAGTGAGGTGCTACCTACTGGGGCAGAAGCACTGGCGGAATGTGCCCCGGAGTACATCGAAATGCCAGGCTGGCAAACGTCAACGGTGGGAATTCAGAACTATACTGATTTACCGCTAGCGGCACGCAATTACTTAGAGCAAATAGAAACCCTTTGTGGTGTACCTATCGACATTATTTCTACTGGTCCTGATCGAGTGCAGACCATTATCAGACGGCATCCATATCTTTAAAACGCATTATAAAATCACTATAAACTAGTAATAGCTATCTGAAATATGGTAGCGTCCAACCCGTCAGCTAGGCCGGCCGGCGTAACGAGGTTGGGTGAGATATGAATGCGGCAGAGAATAATAATTTAATCGTTGGCGAAGGCGTCAAGCTGAGCGGTGAGGTCGATACGCCGGGGCTTGTTAGAGTGCATGGCACTATCGAGGGTAATGTCGTCGGCGACGAGGTTCGCGTTGGGGCAACTGGGCGTGTCAAAGGTAGCCTGACGGGTAGGAGTGTCGACATTGAAGGCGAAGTCAGCGAAAAAGTCGTTGCAAAGACGCTTGCGCTTAGGGCAACTGCAGTCGTTCATGGTGATGTGGAATATGAAACCATTGAGATAGAGGCCGGTGCGCGAATTGATGGCAATTTGCATCGCTCAGGGCCTGATGCGTCAGGCTACATTAATGCAGAGCAACTGATTGAACGCCTCGCTCCAGAGTCGGTGAAAGATGACATGGCGCAGGCTCAAGATGATCAAGATGATGAAGATGAGCGCTAAAGATCAATCCCCTGATCAATGGCTCAGTGAACTTCGTAAGCAACTTCCCGATCAGGGTGATGCACAAATTCTCATCCTTGACTCATCGGGTGTTCGAGATGTTTGGCTGAGCCGTAAAGATATTGACCGGTATCAAACGGTTCAGTCTACTAAGACCAAGCTTCAACATCAGACATTCATGACAGCGGTCGTGGTGTTTGCTTTGGTGATTGCGGTGGCATTTGGGTACGCGCTACAGCTTTCTCAACAGAAAGAAATGCTGGCAAAGCAGTTGGGCCAATCGGATGCACAGCTGCGTGAGTTAACACAACACGCTCAAGATGTCGTGCAAGTGGCACAAAGAGCTGGGGCTGGCTCGACAAGCCCATCATCGGGCGACATGGTGGGGCGCCTGAGAGATGTGGCGGGATTTATTGAGTCGCAGGATAAGGCCTTTACCGTTTATGCTGAGTTCACTCGGGAATTGGTGAAGCAGCATCTCACGACGTTGAACGAAGAATTTAATGAGGCGGGGATAGGGTTATCGGAGGCGCTTGAGAGTGTCGTCTTAGCGAATGAATCAGGTATCGGTGGCCCGATTGAGTTAGACGGTCAACTTGGTGAAGTGATTGATCGTTATGTGGAGCTGGATGCGACTGCAGGGTTAGAAAAAATCGCGCAGATCAATCTCTTTCGGTCGAGTTTGCCGGGTTTAGATCCGGTGGTTGAGGGGCGTTTAACCTCTGGGTTTGGAATGCGCCGGCATCCTGTTACCGGCCGGACAATGCCACACCGAGGTATCGACATGGTTTCCTACGAGAGTCGGGATGTTCTTTCCGCGGGCGTCGGGACAGTCACTTTTGCTGATTACCAAGGGCTCTATGGAAACCTAGTTGTGATTGATCATGGGTCCAATATCGAGACGCGATACGCACATTTAAGTGAAATTCATGTAGCAGTGGGTGATCGCGTTAAAGGCGGCTCAAAGCTTGGTTACATGGGAAGTACGGGGCGAACGACCGGTAAGCATCTCCACTTCGAGGTCCGCTTTGACGGCCGGCATATCGATCCGGTCGTCGCGCAGCAGGTGGCACGCAATGTTCAATAAAAAAAGCGATCAGGACACAACGGAATATCAGGTGTCGGAGGCCTCTGCGCCATCACAACAAGCAAGACCTTCGGTGATTAGTGAAGGGGTTATGCTGGTTGGTGATTTGCAACTGCCTGGTGCAATTCATCTGCAAGGTTCGCTTGAGGGTCATATTAAAGCGGGGCAAGTCGTGATTGGCCAACCAGGCAAAGTGGTGGGTGAAATTATTGCCGATACGGTATCGTTAGCGGGTGAGTTCAACGGTAAGATTCAATGTACTGAATTGTCTGTATCGCACACTGCATCATTGACGGGTACTGTACGTTGTCAATCTTTGAAATTGCAGCCGGGTGCCACGCTTAATGGTGAGGTATCTGTTGCCGGTAACGGGCTTTAATCTGACAGCGACTATTCTTCCAAAAATTAATGGCCTTTTACGCTTAGCGAACTACTTGCGACCCTACTGGAAGCAAGCGCTCATTGCGGCTGGTGCGTTGTTGGTAGCTGCTGGGAGTGTGCTGGCAATGGGGCAGGGGCTGCGATTAGTCATCGATCGGGGCTTTGCTGGAGGCACTGCAGAGGCACTTGATCAAGCTTTGCTGCTGGTGGGTGCCGTGGTGCTGATAATGGCTACGGCGGCAGCATTGCGCTTTTACTGGGTAATGTGGATCGGTGAGCGTATGGCGGCTGATCTGCGCCAAGACGTCTTCAATCGCCTGCTCGCATTAGAACCAGGGTTTTACTCGCGCAATGGTGTCGCGGAAATCCAGTCCCGCATGACAACGGATACAGCCTTGCTGCAAAGCGTATTGGGCTCCGTCTTCTCCATGGCGCTCAGAAATATTCTGCTGCTTATCGGTACGCTGGTGATGTTGGTGGTCACCAGCCCTAGCCTGAGCGCTCTAGTGATCGCTGGGATTCCAGTGGTTGTCGCGCCAATGCTGTTTTACGGTCGCCGCGTGCGCCGTCTCTCGAGACTTAGCCAAGACCGTATTGCCGACGTTGGCGCCTATGCCAGTGAGACATTGGGCGGCATTGAGACCGTTCAGGCCTTTGGGCATGAGGCTCACGATCGGGAAACTTTCCAATTGCGGGTTGAGTCTGCTTTTACCGCTGCGGTGCGGCGAATTCGACAGCGCGCGGGTTTGAACGCGATTGGCCTATTATTGGCTTTTACGGGCGTGGCGTTTGTGCTTTGGCGCGGTGGTCATGCGGTATTGGCAGGCTCGATGAGTGCTGGTGAGTTATCCGCATTCATCTTTTATGCGGTTCTGGCAGCCGGCGCTGTAGGCGTTCTCTCTGAGGTGGCAGGTGAGCTCTTTCGCGCCTCGGGCGCCGCGGAGCGGTTATTTGAACTGCTCGATGCTGATCCGCAAATCAAAGCGCCTCGCCACCCGTTATCACTCCCGTCACCGGCTCGCGGCGAGGTTATTCTGCAAGGAGTTAGCTATCGATATCCAACCCGCCCCGAGCCAGCGGCATTGGTGGATATTGATTTAACTGTACATGCCGGTGAAACGCTTGCCCTAGTCGGTCCATCGGGGGCCGGAAAAAGCACACTGATTCACCTACTATTGCGATTTTATGATCCGGATACAGGCCGCGTGCTCTTTGATGGGGTAGATGTGCGCGACATCGCGCCAAGCGTTTTGCGACAACGTCTGGCATTGGTTGCCCAGACTCCGGTGCTGTTTACCGGCACGGTACGCGATAACATCCAGTTTGGAGATACGGGTGCGAGTGATGAGCGCTTAGTCGCCGCCGCGGCTGACGCAAATTGCAGTGAGTTCATCGCCGCATTGCCAAAAGGCATGGATACTTTTATTGGCCCAGGTGGGTTACAGCTATCGGGCGGGCAGCGGCAGAGAATCGCAATTGCCAGAGCCATTTTGCGCAACCCAGCACTTTTGTTGCTTGATGAAGCGACGAGCAGCTTGGATGCTGAGAGTGAGGAGCATGTTCAAATCGCCTTAGCTCGCCTAATGGCAGGGCGCACCAGTGTAGTGATTGCGCATCGGCTAGCGACGGTGCGCAATGCGGATCGGATTGCTGTGTTGGAGGCTGGGCGAGTTCGGGCGATTGGCCCGCATGAGTCACTTATCGAGTCCGATACTCTTTACGCTCATTTAGCCGCGTTACAGTTTCAGTAGTGCGCTCGCCAGCGCGCTGTGACAGCGCTAGACTAGGCTCTTCATAGTTACAAGTTTTGCCGAGGTGTTATGTATCCCTTTTTGGTACTCGCTGGTGTGCTTGGTTTGCTTTCGGTCGGCTTCGGTGCCTTTTCTGAACACGCACTGCAGCCTCGGGTCGATGCGGAGTCTTTCCGGTATTTGATGACTGCCATTCGTTATAATCAAGTTCATGCGGTGGTGTTATTGGCCCTCTCGCTTGGCTTGGTAGCGCCGGTCGCGTCTGACACCTGGCGCCGACTGCGCCTGGCAGCCTGGTTGATGTTTGTTGGTACGATCTTATTTAGTGTCAGTATTTACTTATCGGTGCTGCTCGGCATTCCCGCGCTCACTTACTTCACGCCAGTGGGTGGCGTCACACTGATGCTTGGTTGGGCTGCCATCATTTGGGCGGGTTGGTCTGCCGCGCGATAAGGCAATGCGTGTATGAGCTTTCTCAAAATTGGTGAGAAAGATCGGGACGGACGTCAAAAACGCATTGAGCACAGCGGCAGATACTTGCGCGTTAGCCGCACGGGTGGCGTGGCGCTGCGGGCGCATGTAAGAGCGGGCGGTATTAATGTCACTGGCAACACCCGGCATGGTTTGCGCGTATCGACTCGGCTGGCAAAAAACACGCAAATTGCCATGCAAAATGGGCGATTTGTTTTGCGTGGGCGGTATGGTTCAGATGCCGCACGCATTAACCTCTCTAAAACAGGCGTCACTGTCTCAACCAAAACGCCCATTGGTGCGATTAACTGGGTCAAACCGGGGCGCTCTTCAGTCAAAATTGCGGGCGTGCAGATGCGGGGTCAAAAAGCCGCTCTCATGCAGGTGGCTTACTTAGCTTGGATGGCCGTTGCCTCGTCGCTACGCATGATTTTTAGCGGCCTCAACCTGGTGGTGCAAATGCTGCATAACCGGGAGCGACTGGGCCTGGCACTGGATGAAGTGGAACCGGTCGGCAAAGCGCTGATGCAGCAGCTGAATGTTGATTTAACGCAGGAGCCAGCGCGCGATCTTTTTGCGGGGCTGGTTTTTATACTCACAGCGCTAGGCCGCGGGCAAACGCAGTTCCAACCCAATGAAGTAGGCATGCCTAAGCCGCGAACGGGCGTTGAGCATGCATTGCTTGATGATGTAACTGTCGCGGGCACGCAAATCGTGGGTTGGCTGAATGCGCGGGTTGATGATCCCTTGGCTATCCTTGGGGTGATGCAGCAGCTTGCCGTGGCATTGGCAGCGCGCGCAGATGCGGGGTTTAGAATAGAGGCGCTGCTGTCTTTAGATGATGCCTGCCTAGCGAGTGGCCCCCGAACCTTGCTGCAAGATGAAATGATTGATCTTCTTGCCGAGATTTTTGCTGTGGACTTCGCAATTGAGGGGGAGTGAGATGGCGTCGGGTTTTGATCAGGTGGTCTGGCTGCATGAGATGTTGATTCGTCAGGCAGACCCAGCCGCAAGCAGTGCGGCGTTACACCCCGGGCGTTTAAAGCCAGCGAAGCGGTGGCAGCCGCGGGTGAGTGTCATAGTACCTTATCGTACTGCTGATCCCGCACAGTTGGGCCTTTCGGGCTTTCAGGACTTTGCTGATATACCCGATGCTGCGTTAACGGCAGCCATCGAGCAAGTGGTGGCTAATGAGGGACCTGTGCATTTTAATGTGGTGGCCAGCCGGCTGCTGGAGGCGGCGGGCATAAAGCGACTGGGGCGACGTATTCGGGCAAGGATTAAAGCACAGCTGCAGGCCATGGATAAGTTTAATTTCGATGGGGACTGGGTGGCTCAGGCAGAGCAAATGCTGGTGCCGCCGTACCGTGATTGGCGCACAGCGCCGGATAAAACGCGTCAGCTTGAACACGTTAGTGATGCTGAGCTGATGCTCGCGCTGTTTCGTGCCGTGTTTGATGACAGGCTGACTGATGAAGATTCCATCATGAATACTGGGCTTCATAACATGGGATTTATCCGCTTTACCGAGCGTGCACGAAGCCAGCTGCAAAACCCACTTTCATGTTTGTATGAGCTTGAAATGCTGATGATTGAAAATGGCAACGTGGCGGTGGGTAAAAAGGCATTCCTTCGATGAGCACAGTGGCGGGCTATCAACGGATCGTTTGCCTGACCGAAGAGACGACGGAAACCCTGTATTTGCTAGGGCAGGCCGATCGTATTGTGGGTATTTCGGGTTTTACGGTGCGCCCTGCACGTGCGCGTAAAGAAAAGCCTAGAGTGTCGGCCTTTACCTCAGCCAAACTCGATCGCATTCTTGAGCTATCGCCGGATTTGGTCCTAGGTTTCTCTGATTTGCAGGCTGATATCGCTGCTGATTTGATTCGCGCAGGCATTGAGGTTCATGTCTTTAATCAGCGCACGGTGGCGGGCATCTTAACCATGATTCGCCATTTAGGTGCGATGGTAGAGGCCACGGCAGCGGCCGCTGAGCTTATCGAGTCATTACAAGCTCATATTGAATCAGTTGCGGCAGCAGGGCGTGCATTGCCCTACCGCCCGCGGGTTTACTTCCAAGAATGGGATAATCCACAGATCTGCGGGATTCGCTGGGTGAGTGAGCTGATCGAAATGGCTGGCGGGCAGGATTGTTTTAGTGATCTTGCACGCGCGCCTGATGCAGCCAGCCGGATTATTTCCGATTCAAGCGTTGTCGTCGCCCGATCACCAGAGGTTATTATTGGGTCTTGGTGTGGTAAAAAATTTCGTCCTGAGCGGCTTTATTCTGATCCAGTCCTTGCTGCTGTGCCGGCGGTTCAGCGCGATGCGCTGTATGAAATCAAATCACCATTAATTTTGCAGCCAGGGCCGGCTGCGTTAACCGACGGGCTTGATGCGTTGCAGTGCATCATTAAAGATGTGGCGTTGCGTTTTGCCAGGTAGAGCAGTTACTCTAGAGTCCTGACAGCGGGAGAGTTCTACCCAGTAGCACGCAGCTAAGGTAGGCGCCGAAGGAGCAACGACCCCGGAATCTCTCAGGCACACGGACCGCTGTCATGTTTAAAATTTCCGAAAAGCAGTCGCGTAGACGGCTCGCCGAAGGAGCAAATAAAAAACCGCGGCGTTTTTTATGAATCTCTCAGGTACAGAGGACGGAAGGGGTGCGAACCGTGCATTTGCACGGATAGTGCCAAACGACCTAATTCGGAGATCAATGATGCAGAATATCGCAGTTATCGGTGGCGGCATTACGGGCGTGACCACCGCCTACGCATTAGCCAAACGTGGTTTTAACGTCACCTTATTTGAACGCCAACGCTATGCGGCAATGGAAACCTCCTATGCAAACGGGGGGCAGATCTCTGCCTCTAACGCGGAGGTTTGGAACCATTGGCCCACAATCCTCAAAGGGCTTCGGTGGATGCTACGCGCAGATGCGCCCTTGCTCGTGAATCCCAAACCGTCTTGGCATAAGTTAAGTTGGCTTGCTGAGTTTGTCGCGGCCACGCGTCAGTACAAAGAAAACACCGTCCAAACCGCTCGTCTGGCCATCGCCGCGCGTGATCACCTGTATGCGTGGGCAGCTGAAGAAGGCATTGATTTTAATTTGGAGCGTCGCGGAATCCTGCACGTTTATCGAGATAAGAAGGGCTTTGATCATGCTGCAGCGGTCACTCAGTTGCTTGCCGAAGGTGGGCTAGAGCGTCAGCCGGTCACCCCAAGTGAGATGCGTGACATTGAGCCAACGCTAGCCGGGGACTTTTATGGTGGGTTCTACACCGAAACAGATGCAACTGGTGATATCCATGAGTTTACTGTTGGCCTGGCAGCAGCCGCTGAAAGGCGCGGGGCGCGGATGCGCTACAACACTGAAATTGTCGATGTCGGCGTTTCGGCGAGTGGCCCTTGGATTAAAACAAAAGACGGTCAGGAGTCATTCGACGGTGTTGTTGTGTCAGCGGGCGTCGGCAGCCGTGCGATTGCCGCAAAGCTAGGTGACCGACTCAATGTGTATCCGGTAAAAGGGTATTCCATTACCGTTGAGCTTGAGGATGAGGCGTCTAAAGCAGGCGCGCCATGGATGAGCCTGTTGGATGATGAAACGAAGCTCGTTAGTAGTCGGCTCGGTCCAAATCGGCTCAGAGTGGCAGGCACGGCGGAGTTCAATGGCTATAACCAGGATATCCGTGCTGATCGAATTCGCCCTTTGCTTGACTGGGTGGAGCAGTGTTTCCCG
>LKMJ01006918.1_pt1 | contig 10683 bp, 19 predicted proteins | sample 643391 | NCBI WGS metagenome assembly LKMJ01 (sample SAMN04112250, study PRJNA286221) | soda lake metagenome | biome: soda lake; feature: Kulunda Steppe; material: water; isolation source: sample PL-Br10 brine of Picturesque Lake | place: Russia: Kulunda steppe | collected 2010-07
CTTATGCGTTGGTGGGGTGGCATGTGCGCTCATACATTGATGGGGTGGCATGTGTGCTCATGCGTTGGTGGGGTGGCATGTGCGCTCATACGTTGGTTGGGTTGGCATGTGAGCTCATGTGTTGGTGGGGTGGCATGTACGCTTATGCGTTGGTGGGGTGGCATGTGCGCTCATACATTGATGGGGTGGCATGTGTGCTCATGCGTTGGTGGGGTGGCATGTGCGCTCATACGTTGGTGGGGTGGCATGTGAGCCCATGTGTTGGTTGGGTGGCATGTGCGCTCATGCGTTGGTGGGGTGTTATGTGCGCTCATGCGTTGGTGGGGTGGCATGTTTGCTCATACATTGATGGGGTGGCATGTGTGCTCATGCGTTGGTGGGGTGTTATGTGCGCTCATGCGTTGGTGGGGTGTTATGTGCGCTCATGCGTTGGTGGGGTGGCATGTGTGCTCATACATTGATGGGGTGGCATGTGTGCTCATGCGTTGGTGGGGTGTTATGTGCGCTCATGCGTTGGTGGGGTGGCATGTGCGCTCATGCGTTGGTGGGGCGCATGTGCGCTCATGCGTTGGTGGGGCGCATGTGCGCTCTGTCGAGAGCTTCTGTGTTCAGTCTTTGAAACGCGCTGCCTGTGCGGCCCTTTCGCACATGGCAGGTTTGAGGGCGCTCGAGTGCAAGGCCTGCCTTGTCCGCTGAGCTACTTCAGACTCGGCCTGGTGCGCGCAAGTTGCACTGGCGCAGCCAAGCCTGCCTGTCCCTCTGGCTCCGCGCACGCTGCTGGCAAGCTCTCCATCCTCCATGCTAAGCTCGTGGTGCGAGGTCTTGGTGCAGGCCCAGCCCCATGGCGCTCGGGCACGCCATGCGGGCCCCTGCTTTAGGCCCCCGCCAAAGGCTTCCGCCATGTGGGCGCCCAAAAAAAGGCCCATACCAAAGGCCATCCGCTGCCACCAGAGCTTCTCTGTCCTCCTAGCCAAAAGTGTGCGGGCCTTGGTTCTTTACAAATCTCACCAAGCGTAAGGATCCACCCCACGCACCACGCCCAGGGGCTCGGGCGCTGGTGGGACCAGTGGAGGTGGCTAGAGCGTTTCTGCCTACAGCCTTGCAGTGTGCCACAAAGAATGCCACGCCCCACGGCTTGCGCGCCCATGGGACCAGCGGAGGTGGTCTGCAGACGCACGGGGTGCGCCTGTCCGGCACACACTCGCCAACAGAGCGCGCATTCCTGCCCCCTGCAGGCGCGCCCCGTGCGTCTGTCCGGCCCACACTCGCCAGCAGAGCGCGCATTCCTGCCCCCTGCAGGCGCGCCTCGTGCGTCTGTCCGGCACACACTCGCCAACGGAGCGCGCATTCCTGCCCCCTGCAGGCGCGCCCCGTGCGTCTGTCCGGCACACACTTGCCAACAGAGCACGCATCCCCACTCCCTGCAGCCCGTCCTGTGATGGCGATGCAGCTGCACGCACTCGCCAACAGAGCGCGCATCCCCACCCCCTGCAGCCCGCACATCGCGCATTTGCAATGCAGCTGCACGCACTTCACCAAAGGTGTCTATGACACCCCCCTGCTTTTGTGCCCCTCAGGCCCCGCCGCAGTCCGCAGCCATGGCCCCGAGCCCAGCAAACGCGGCAAAGAGGGTGGACCCGACAGATGGAAGCAGACCAGCGGCCACAGGTGGGGGCCGCCTGTTTGACCAGGGAAAGCACGCCTGGGTGATGGTGGCAAGAGCGCAGGTTGCATTTTGGGTGGGTCTGCGTGTGCGAGATGATCATGAGGCCGATGTGGATGCCGCATGATGGCACTGCAGGCACTTGTGCTGCATTTTGGGTGGGTCTGCGTGTGCGAGATGACCATGAGGCCGATGTGGATGCCGCATGATGGCACTGCAGGCACTTGTGCTGCATTTCTGCAGCGCGAGCCTTAGGAGGCGGGCATCAGACGAGGGTGCCCTTTGTGTGCTAGGAGACAGCCAGCCTCCATGGAGCAGCCTCATTGCTGAAGCCTGAGCAGCCTCATTGCTGAAGCCTCCTTGAACAGAGCTGCCTTCGTGTGGGGGCCTCCATGGCGCTGCCTTCATGTCACTAGGCCTCCATGGCGCAGCCTTTATGTCACAGATGCGCCGGCTGTTGTGTCTCTGCCCTGCCTTGTACGAGCGCGGCACGCACGTGCATGAGCGCGCTCAGGCTGCAGTGTTGCGCCCTCGCAAGGACGAGCTCTGCATATGTGCGTGGCGTCGCACTCATGTCTCCAACCTGCCCCCGTGCTCCCGCGGTCGCGTGCGCCACCGCCACACAGGCAAGGCACGCAGCAAGAAGCGCTCCAAGTCGCCCCGGAAGGGCAGCAAGTCCCCATCCAAGACAAAGCCGGAGACCCTATCCAAGCAAAGGCACGACTCAGGCAAGCAGGCACGCCAAGCCTCCCGGACAAAAGCGCCTCCTGCGCCAAGCGCCAGCAGCACACTACCCACCACGCCGGCGCGCTCAGGCACTGCAGGGGCACGCAGCAGGCTGGGCAGCAGTGGCAGGGCCGCAGCCCAGGGCGGGCAAGGTGGGTGCTGCACCTTGGAAGGGGCGCATGCGCAGAGGCACACACATGGTCGTGCGTCTAGGCCCAGTGCTGCTGCTCCACCGTCAGCCGCAGCACCAGTGCTAGCACCGGCATCAGGCCTGTGCGGGGGTGGCAGATGACGTGTATAAGCGTCAAGAAGCTCAAGAGGTTTTCGGCCTTGGGGTCTTGGTCTTAAATTCAACAGGGTCGGTCTTGCCGTCAGAGTTGGGCTCGGCTGTCCGAACACTCTAGGGGCAGTCGGGTCGATGGATTGCCCAGAGGACGTGCACCACAGGCTGGGCAGGCTGTGGATGATGATGGCAGAGACGACGACGGTGGTGATGATGATGATGAAGATGGTCATGGTGGTTGTGATAATGACAAGGATGATGGTGATGATGATGGTGATGGTTATGGCGATCGTAATGAACAAGGTGATAAGTCATCGCTGCTGCTGACCGTTGGTGTCCTGCGCCCCCCGGGCACATGCTGCGCAGGCGGCAAGGAGCAGGTGCTACACAAGGCGCTGCAGCCGCTGCCAAGGAGCACGGTTGAAGCCGTGTGTGCCGTGGGTGCACCGGAAGACCCAGAGGAGCTGAAGCGCGAGGCGGCCAAACGGCACGCCGCAAGCATGCGCGCCTTTGCGCAGAGCAACCCTGCAGGTGGGGGGCATTTGCACGGCTTTGCATTTGGCACAGCCTGGCAGGTGGGGGGCGCTTGCACGCCTCTACACACAGCAAGACCCCATAGGCAGTGAGCAACCCCACAGGTAGTGGGCGGCTGCGTGCCGCAGCTCAGCCTGCGAAGCGTTGCACGGTGCGGGAGCTGCACCCCTCTGTTCCATTTTTGCTGCATGATAGGTGCAGAAGACTGTCCTGCACGGCTGCACCTGGGCAGCCTGCCCTCCAGCTTTGCCAGCTTTGGCGTGCTCTAACAGGTTCCGTGTGCCAGCTCGCGCGGCTCTGGTGCGCTGTTGCAGCTTTGGGGCTTTTGTCCCAGGTTTGCAGGAACAAGCACTGCATCCTAGAGCACAGCAACCTAGAGCGCAGGAACGTAGAGCAGGGAGTTCGCAAACACTGATGCTCCTGGTTGGGCAAGAAAAGGGGGTGCGCCGCCTGGGCAAGTCCTGCAGGCACATGCACGAGCCCAGGATCATGCCTCAGCGCATATAGCTCGTTTTCTCTCTCGAGCCGGACATTTTCTACACAAGTACAGACATGCCTTGCACATAATGCGAACTCTAAATGTGCGCAGGCTTTGACTTGGACGAGGCTGCGTCGGAGGTGGCTGCATTTGCTGAGGCAGCCCTGCGGAGCCGCCACGTGTTGGCCATCACCCAGGCAAGGGCATGCACAGGCCTGCAGTGACACACAGCGCTGCAGTGCCACACAGTGCATGCATGTGCTGGCTAGGAGCCAGGCAAGGGCATGCATGGTGTGTCACAGCTACTTTGCCAGCAAAGCGGTGCCCCATGCTATGGGCCCAGAAGTTGGCTGGGCCATGTGCCAACCATTCACTGGCCATTCTGTGTTTGTGTGTGTGTGTGTGTGTGTTCAAGCATGCAGCTGTGCAGTTCACAGTGTGCACATGTGTGGCTGTATTGCAAATCTGCCTTATGCAGCTGATCCGCATCATGCGCAAGCCCGCCATCTGTTGTCCCCCTCAGGCAGGAACTCGTGCTTTGTCATGGTTCATCGTGTTCCTAGGCATCGAACTTGGGTTCTTTTTTGCCCCTGTGTGCACCGTTGTGCCTCGTTGGCCAGTGCTTCTGTGCTCTGATGTGCTGCACAGTGTGTGTGCATGCGCGCGTGCATGCGTGTGTGTATGTGTGCGAGTGTGTGAGTGTGCATGTGCGTATGCGCTCATGCGCCTTGTGTCTCGTTGTGCTCCTTGGCCAGTGCTTCTGTGTTCTCATGTGCTGGCAGCGTGTGTGTGTGCGTGTGTGTGTGTGTGTGTGTGTGCGCGCTCATGCGCCATTGCGTTCCCACGTGTTACCACTGGTTGTTTGCATATGCTCCTCAGCAGGACCTGCCGCGTGATGCATTGAGTGAGCGAGCCCTGTGGAGCTCAATGCAGGAGCTGCACTACAGGTGAGCAGGCTCCTGAGCGCCGTGCAGAAAGTGCGCTCCAGACATATCCTATGCAGATTGTGGAGTGCAATGCAGCAGCTGCACAGCAGGAGTTGCAAAACAGCGCTGCAATGTTTTATGCACACATTTGCATGCATATAACTTGTACGCGGGCCGCTTTATGGAATTCGCACACAGACATACGTACACACACACAAGCCTGCATGCACGTGTACGCACACAAGCACACACGTACAACAGCGCACACATTTGCACAGTTTTGTGACAATGTACAAACAAGCACACGCACACATATGCCTGCACCCCCACACGCTCAAAGAATGCGTGTGTGTCCCCCCCCTGCTCGCATCTCCCAGGAGGCCATTCCTGACCATGCCCCGCAAACCCAGCGCCAGCGCCTCCCCCTCTCACGCCGCGCGTCTGGCTGCCCGCGCGCGCGCCCCGGGCAACAACATTGGCAGTGCTGATGGAGGGCGTGCAAGCCCGGCCCCTGAGGCTGTCGGCACCGCAGGGGAGACCGCTGCCCCCCAAGACCCTGCCTCCACGTCTCCCTCTGCTGCCCCAGTCCCCTCTCTATCCCCTGCTGGCAACGCTGCGCCTGCTGTTGCACCTGCTGCTGCTGCTGCTGCTGCTGCTGCTGCTGCTGAAGTCCCCTGCCCTGGCGCGCTGGAGGGGGGGCCCCTCACACACAGCACCCTCAGCCTGCGCGGCGGCAGCCCCTGGGAGGGGGGAGCCAGCACCAGGCCCAGCACGCGCAGCACGGCTGTGGACAGCAGCGTGAGGCACAGCCCTGAGCCTGGGATAGCAAGTGGCGGGGCGCTCTCTGGGCAGGACACGCCGCCCTGGCACGCCACGGGGGTTGCCAGGGGCAAGCAGGGTGTGCGGGGGGGCACGGGAGGCGGTATGGGTGGGTCAGGGGTGAGGCTTGCCCCGGGGGGCAGCAGGGGCACGCTCTTTGCCTTGGCGGCTCTGGACAGGGCTCCGTCTCCCCAGGGACAGGGTTGGAGCAGCGTTGTGGGCGCGGGAGGGCGTGCGGCACAAGAGGTGGAGGCGGCGGCGCACAGGGACGCGCTGCCTGTGTGCGCCACCGTGGCGTCCGCGCCCCCCAAGCTGCTCTGTGCGCATACAAGCCCGCAGCCATCCATCAGCGTGATTGACACAGAGGCAGGGGCGCATGGGACGCACGGGCTGGGGAGAATTGGCGGCGAGCGGCTGTGGCCGGGCGGGGAGGGGGAGGGTCTGAGGGCCAGCATGGGTTGCTCCCCGCTGCCTGAGGTAAAGGAGGGCAGGGAGGGCGTGGCGGGGGGGGACATGGGTGCGGGCGGCGGCGGGAGCAGCATCAGCAGCTGGCAGCGCACGCGGCGGCTCAGCATGTCTTCGGTGCAGAGCCGCCGGCAAGAAAGCGGGCTGCTGGGGGCGGCCAGGCGCCTGACGTCGGTCAGGGCGAGCCTACTGGAGGAGGAGGAGGAGGAGGAGGAAGAGCCGGCGGGCTGGCGCGCGTGCGAGGTGGGCTGTAGCAGGGGGGTTTGGGGCGGGAGAAAGGTGGAGAAAGGGTGTGCCTGGTCCAGCCGCGCCCCTCTGCCCTAGGATTGCTCTGTTTGCAGAATGAGCGGAGGGGCGGCCTGACCATGTTTGGCTGTGCCTATGCAAAAAGGAGGGCTGCGCCCCTGAAAAACGGAGGGCGGCCTGACCATGGTTGTTTTGGGACCTGCTTGTCAGTCAGGCGCCAAGGGGGAGGGGAGGGGGGGGGTTCAAGTGTGAGAGGGGTGTGCTTAAGTGACTGTTCAAGTGACTGTTAAAGTGGGAGAGGGGTGTGTTCAAGTGACTGACATAGGCCGCAGAACTGCGCCCCCAGCTTAGCACGGATGTGCAGTCGCACCAACCGCACACGGAGTGGTGCAGTGTAGCCATGCCACCACAACATCGCATTGCGCACAGCGCGTTGATGCGCTGTGTCAATGCCACAGCCCAACCCTGCTCTGTCTAGGGACTGCGCTCCATGCAAGCATGATCATCATCATCAGCAGCAGCATAACGCCTCACAATCAGGCCACATGCCCTGTACACGCGCAGCACTCCCTCTTTGCGCCGCGCGCATTGACCTCTGATGCTCGCGACCTTGTGGATACACCTGCGGTGCGCCAGCAGCAACTCCTCCTGGACTGGCAGAGGTGCGCGGGTGCATGTATTGCTCCGGGAGCAGGCTCAAAGCCAGTGTGCACGGGAGGTGCATGGCTCAAGAGGTAGGAACCGCGCAAGGAAGGAAGCATGGCGCAAGCACCTGGTGCTGCGCGTTTTGGAGGGTGCGTTGCTCAAGAAACAGGCGCCGTATGCAGGCATTACTTCCTGCATGGAGAGGGGTCCTGGCTGCTTTTGGACCTGGCTGCTTCCAAGCCTGGTCGCTTTGGAGCCTGCATGCTTAGGGGCCCTGGAGCACAGGCCTCACGACAAGCTCTGCCGCGAGCCTCTGCTCTCGTTGTGTGATCCTGCCCTAGTTGTGTGCAACTCTGCCTGCCGCATGCCTGGCTGCCCTTTTTGCGTGTGACTCTGCCTGCTGCATGCCTGCCCTTGTTGTGTGCAACTCTGCCTGCCGTGAGAATGGGGCAGCCAGGCCCGTGCACTGCCCACCAGCCCACGGCAAGCCCCCTCACACACCTGTGCATTGTGCACGTGCTTTCGTGCAGCAGGCGCCACTTGCGTCCCTCCCTGAGCAGCTCTCCTGTGGGTGGGGCTGTTGCGCAGGCTGCATGCCTGCCCGCATGGTGCACCCCCACCTGGGTGTCAGGATGCTTTTCACGCTGCAAGGCTGCCACACACACGCTGCTATCCCACCAGGATTGTCATGCGCTTCCTGTTCCGGAGCTTCATGGTGCTGGAGGCCCACCCTCCCCCCATTATTGAGCTGCCACCCCCTCCTGAGGAGGAGCCTGTGGAGCAGGCCTTCACGTTCCAGAGGTGAGAGGAGGCCGGAGTCGCAGGCTGCCGGCACGCAGGCGGCCGTGCTTGGAGTGATGTGCAGGTGGCCATGCTTAGAGCGGCGCACATAAACACACACATGCACATGCACGCACACGCATACACGCTAGCTTTTAACAGCACAAGCGTGCATATGATTGTGCGTGTAGGCTCATGGCATTGCACGCGGCCGCCTCCCAAGAGCCCTCCAGCCTTAAGGCCCCGGCCGCACCTCACGCCACCCACACCACCCACAACAACACAGCAGCTCAAGAAGCAACCCCGCCCATCCCCAACTCCCAGCCCGCACGACGCGGGGCCACCAGTGCCTCCCCTAACCCCACAGCTGCCAACCCGCCCACCACCACCACTTCCCACCCCTCCACTGCGAGCTCCCGACCCCGCCACTCCCGCGGCCCCAGCCCAGGGCCAGGCATGCGCACGAGCAGCGGCAGGGTGGGCCAGCAGCAGCAGCAGCAGCAGCAGCAGCAGCAAGGGGGCGGCCCTGGCCATGCACGGCGTACTGGGAGCCCCAGCCACACACGGGCTGCCACCCCAAAGCTGCCCAAGCTGCCCACAGCTTCTGAGCGCATGCATCAGGTTGGTGGACAAGGAGCTCCTTGGGGGGGCTGTGGGCACTGCTGGAGCTCGCGCCTGCATTGCGTGCGGGGTTGTCCTCTTAGCGCACACAGAGCGCCACAGAAGGCAGCATTGATCCCGCCCTCGAGGGGCCCTGTGGCCCTGCCCCCATGGGGTTTGCGCCTAAGGGAGGCATGAGAAAGGCATGAGGGAGGTGTCTAAGGGAGACCTTAAGGCAGGTGCACCTTAGGGGCAATGCGCTTAAGGGAGGCATGAGAGAGGCATGAGGGAGGTACCTGAGGGCGGCCTTGAGGGGCAGATGTGATTAGGGCTGCGGCCCCACACCCTCGTGGGCTGTGCTGTTGGTCTCCTCTTGGCACAGGGCGGCTGCTGAGCCGGCTTGGCTGTTGTTACAATGATCCCCTCACAGCGTGCAATGGACTCGGATCCTTTATGTGAGAGGGCCTGCGGCATTGGGCCCACTGCTTGCGCAGCACAAGCGCTCTGCCAACAGAGCCCGTCTTCTCTTCGCCCTGCCGCACCTGGAAACCTTGCTGCCGCCCGTGCCACCTGTGCAGACCATCCAGCAGAGCCTGCCTTTGCCCTGCACTGCCGCTGAGCATACAAAGCCCTGTACTGCTGCTGAGTGTGCGATGCACTCTGCCAGCAGAGCCCGCCTTTGCCCTGCACTGCCGTTGAACATACAAATCCCTGCACTGCTGCTGAGTGTGCGATGCACTCTGCCAGCAGAGCCCGCCTTTGCTCTGCACTGCCGCTGAGCATACAAAGCCCTGCACTGCTGCTGAGTGTGCGATGCACTCTGCCAGCAGAGCCCGCCTTTGCTGCACCCGCCCTGTGCTGCACTGCCGCTGACCTTGCTGCTGCCCACACCACATGCGCAGGCCATCCAGCAGAGGCCAGCCCTTGAGTGGCACACAGAGTCATGGCTGCAGGTCCAGGAGCAATCCCCAGGGTGGACGCCCGGGACGTCCCTGCCCAAGATGCAGGTGCGTGCGCGCACGCATGTGTGTAGAGGCGTGTATATCTTGAGGGTGGCCTCTGCTTCTGATGCCGCTTTCACAGTGGGATTGTGCGCGTGGGAGCGTGCAGTTTCATGGCATGCGGGGTTCCTGCTGCATTTGTTTGTACTGTTAGGCCTCTTTAGGCAACTTGTCAGCAGCTAATTTTTTGTGATGCACTGTGTTGCCCGTTCAGACCACCTGTCAGTAGCAAATTTTTTGTGATGCACTGTGTGGCCTGTTCAGGCTACTTGTCAGTAGCAAATTAAGCAAGCATTTGGAAGAGTTGTGTGAAAGCAAGACACTGGGGATGCGTCTCTCTCTCTCTCTCACACACACACACGCACACACTTACTCACCTCATTCCATCAGGTGAGCTCCTGGCAGACTTGGCCACAAGCCTTCTGGCTTCAACTTAGTGGGGGTCTTGACCAGGAAGGAGAGCTAGCTGTGCATGATCATAGTGGTCACACAACACACCCGTCTTCACGTGCTGGCTTACGCTATGCCATTGCTCTTAGAGCTCATCCTATGCGCTTTTGCGCAATGTACCTGTGTCCACGTGCTGGCCTGCACAGGCAAACACGAGGCAGCAGAAGCGAACAGCTGCTGCGCCTCCCTCATCGCTGTTGCCGCCAGTGCCGACAACGCCTGATGAGGCATCCCAAGCACTGCAGGGAAACACAGAAGCTCTGGAGCAGGTGAGCGACTCCACAGCGCTCCTGCACCTGCACACAGCTATGCACAGCGAGCGGCCAGGCCTGTCCAGCTCGGACCTCAAATTACTCAATGCTCCAAGCGCTTCATGCTCTGGCCAGGTCAAGGGATCCTCAAGTCAATTACCACGAGTATTATCATGGTACTGTCATGAGCTCATCATGGTACTGTCACAGGTTTACCACAGTACTGATAGGCTTTTCACAGTACTGGCCCTATGGGCGCCTGTGCCCCGCAACCCTGCACCAGGGTGGCACTAGAGCATACGGCCCAAGGCAAGCCGCCTGTGCCTCACAACCCTGCGCAAAGTTGGCGCTGTGCAGTTTGGCCCTGGATGGGCGCCTGTGCCTCGCAACCCTGCGCCTGGGTGGCTATGAATCGTTTGGCCCTGGATGGGCGCCTGTGTCTTTGCGACACCGGGGCAGCATGTTTTCAGCCCTTGCGTTGTCTAGCAAAGGTACCAAGCTGATGTCGGCCAGCACAATTCTGGTCTGCTGTGTCCATTTCGCTTGCTCGTGGATATGTGTTGTGTCTGTGCTCAGGATCTGACCGTGCTCAGGGACATGTGCTGTGTCCGTGCTCAGGTGCTGTCCAAGCTCAGGGATGTGCTGGAGAGGCACCATGCGCTCCTGCTGTCTGTGTTTGCATCGTATGCTCTGGTGCTGCACAACAAGGAAGGCCCGGAGCCGGGCCTGCTGCTGCCACGCGCGGCGTGGACAGCGCTTGTGGAGGACTGCAAGTGCGTGCGTGCTTGAGTGCGTGCTTGCTAATGTGTGTGAATA
>LKMJ01006919.1_pt1 | contig 10683 bp, 6 predicted proteins | sample 643391 | NCBI WGS metagenome assembly LKMJ01 (sample SAMN04112250, study PRJNA286221) | soda lake metagenome | biome: soda lake; feature: Kulunda Steppe; material: water; isolation source: sample PL-Br10 brine of Picturesque Lake | place: Russia: Kulunda steppe | collected 2010-07
AGGCAGAGCAGCAGCAGAGGCAGAGAAAGCTGCTGAATGGGACAAGCAGCAGCGAGTATGGCTCAGGTTGGAGATGGGTGGGAAAGGGCATGTGCACGTGCAGCTACGGGCCTCACCATTCCCCAAGCTGAAGCAAAGGAGTGAATGGGAGAGGGAATTTGCACTGAGCATGGCAGACCGGTTTAGGAGGCTCAGGGTCGCAGGAGAATGCAGCTGATCAAGGAGCACAGGGCACAAGGAGGGGTAGGGGTAGGGACAGGGGCAGGGGCAGAGGGAGGAAGAGGGCTAGGGAAGAGTTAGAGGAAGAAATGGAAGAGGGGGAGTGAGCACAAGTGTATCAGACAAGCAGAGAATGAATGTAGACACAAAACCTGAAGTTCGCAAATATGGGCTTAAAATCAGAGGCCTCGCAACCCCTGATTACTCGCAAATTAATTAATGTTATTATTTTGGGGCCTCGCAAGATTAAGGGGTCGCAAGATCAAAGGAGCACTACGGTAATATAAACAACCGCATGTGCAAATTGAATGTACGATTTGGGTGCACAAATCATAGATCTCGCTCCCTACTGTATATCTATGGTGTGTAATGTAGGTGTATAATTATGGTATATGGTTATCATAATTATATGGTAATGAGCAAACCCTATACCTGACGAGCTTTGCGCTGAATGCGTGCTTAATTGGAGCAAATTAGGCAGATGTTTCTAAGCTAACTTACCAATAAGGTGAGCTTTTACTTGTTCTTGCTACCAAGACTCCTCTTTCAAAGAAGTGTGCCAGAGGTAAGCATCAAAACACAGTTTTCAAGAACAAGCATGCAGAGTCAATGTTGAGGCTTGCAACTGCCTGTGCAACTGTTGGATTGACACAGGCTCGACAATGGAACATTCCCATGGCAACATCTATGTACAGAAACATGGCGCAGTGGCGAAGGGAACAACGGGTGCGTGGTGTGTAAACAGCATTACAAGCCAAGCAGCATGAGGTTGTTGGGGCATTGCCTGCTCAACCTTCATGGACAGTGATGTCTCAAATGCTACTAGGCATCAGTACCTTTTCTCACAAAGGCATGTTAAGCTGGTAATCTCTTGTTGACTGGCATGGAGGTTCTCGTGCAATTCTCACATGAAAATTGCATTGATCGCGGTGTCCCTTGGGCACAACCGGGCATTGAAAGTTGTGAATACTTCTTGGCATTGCAAATTAGCCCCTGGGCTCAGCTCCACCAGGCTGGGCAGATGCTGGTCGCCCTGCAGCAAGGCCCTTGCTGAATCAGGGTTAAAATTCAAGGTTGAACTAAACCCTAAATCTTATCCCTAAACCCCTTGTACCAGATACTATCCCCCATGCATGAATGCTCTATAATCGTGCTCCCTTGCTTCACTTGCTTGTAGGTGGACGAGCTGTATCAAACCTTCGATTTCCCCGAGCTTACAGACTTGCTTCTGGCTTACCCACACTTCTACCACAAAACGGTGAAAGCGATCTTGGATACTGCGTGCTCACAACCAATTTGTCAAGATTTTTAAGTGTATTATTCATGTATTTCGTTTCAGTTTGTTTAAGGGCCAGGTATTTATTGTAAAGTACGAGTATTTTGGGGTTTGTTTTGGTTTTGGCCTTCCCAGAATCAGAGTTGGTTTCATACTTCTATCCCTCTCCATCACAGTGCATGCATGGTCTGTAGCCTCTAAGTAAGAGGATTGACGCTGGGCTAGGGGGCCACAAAATCCTTACAGAGGCCCCTGCTACCCCCTGAATATCGATTTTCCAGTTTGTTTGGGTTCGTCAGCCTCCACAACGTATAGTTTTTGAGTTCGTTCTTTTTACCTAAATAGTTATTTTGTAAACAAACTGGTCGTGGGCAAAGTACATCGCCTGAACATGGTTGAACTCTTGAGCAGCTTGATTGTGCCTGTCCCTGCGCATTTTAACATGTTGGGCACAAACTGTCTTCAACAAGCCTTTGAACTAGGATAGCTTGTGGTCATGTTAGCATGCTTATGAGGGCATGCATGCATGCACACACATGCATGCACACATGCAGTGTGCGCGCTCACATACATATGGAGTCAGGGTCGGGCCATTCCGACCTTCCACTTGAATATCCCATGCTTAAATATTTTCTTTTATGAATATTGAATATCGCGAATCATTGGGTCACTTCTTTTTGGAATAGGAATGGGCCAAAGGAGATTTCAACCAGCCTACTACACTGTGTTGAGGCTCCTCTTCATTGACTTCTTCGCAATTTGCAAATTCATTTGTTAAATAAGTGTCAACATATAAATTATAATGAGAATGAGAATTTAGAACTATTCTGGCAAAAAGGGATGCATTACAGGCTCGAAGCTAGCTGGAACTGCTTGCAAACGTCAGTAACAATGTTCAACATGCACTTCAGATGAATTTTGTTGTCGTCCTTTCAGGGTCATTCGGGGTCAATGAGGCAGCAAGGGAAAGAAATGGGACCAAAATGAGTGTGACGCCCATCAAATTTGCGAATGGCAACTTGAAGAAAATTGTAAATCACCGTACTGCTCTGGCATTGCGAGCAATTAAGGTTGGGCAGGGGTCTCGCCAAGACTCGCTGACGACGAAACTTGCTGAGACTCGCCGTGTCTCTTTGAGGTATGTGGGGGACCCTCGTCACCGACGAGTGTCACCTATTTGACTGGTAAACGCTGTTATTGTGCAAAATTTTGCTAGAAAACCCTCAAATTATCCCATGCCATAAGAACATTTTAAGATGTTATTAAGATGAATTATTGTTATGTTATTATATGAATTATTAAGTTATTAAGATAAATGTACAATGTGAGACGAGGTGGTGTGGGATGATGAGGAGCGTGATGATGTGATGAACATGACTGACAGGGTAATGGGCTACCAATCCTTCCAGAGAGCTAGCGCCCCTGCCAATGTGTCTTCAAACGTGTGAACTAGTCGCAGTGCCAAGCCGCGGGCCTCATAGACAGGTTTCTAAAGCAGCTGCAGGCAATCTTGAAGTCCCATAACCAGAATAGGGACATTGAGTTACAGGGGTTTGAGTGGCACTGTCAGTGCCGCTGATCCAGCGCGGATGTAGTGCCATTTTGGGACAAAGGATCAAAATTCCCTAGGAAATACTGAAAGGCTCAAGACATAATTTTAAGTTCATATAACATAGGTTCAGTCGTGAACCTTCAACCGGCCGGAAGCTTTGCGATTGCACTTCAGCGCATCCCGGGATCCAAGGATTGAATTGTTTTTGAATTGATCGTATTACATGGGTTTCAAGCAGCATAGGTTCTGTGCAGAAGCTTTGACCAGAACTTCATGCACTTCAGCACATTCCGGGATCATGGATAATGAAAATAGGATTCCAATTCAGTCTGAACTATTCAGATAACTTGCGTTCCAAGCAGCGTTGGTTCCTTGCTGAAGCTTCGACCAGAAGCTTCGTGATTGTCATCTCAGCATATTCCGCAATCGTGGACATTAGATACATTTGAATGTTGGAAGGTTGCATGCATGCGTCCTGTGTGATGTGCTGCATTGTCCATGGCTTGCATGGAAGGGTGCGCTTCAGAAGAAACTGTACAGTGCAAGAAAGTGCAAGGCCTCAAGACTTGTGAGCTGACAGCCCTGTAGCATGCAAGCAATGGCTGCACAAGCAAGCACAGTGCCAGCAGGCAGGGGAAGCGTGCCATTCCATGGCTGTGAAGTCCAGGGCTAAGGAAGCATGCAGCCTAGGCCAAGCCAGCAGCCCAGACAGGCACGCACCAAGGTCCATGCATCACCTACTGGCAGCAGCTGAGCAGGGAAGCACCAGGGGTCCAAGGCAACAAACCGCAGGCAGGCAGCAAAATAAGCCTCAGCGTGAACGCAAGAGCGGCACCAATTCCAGGGGAAGCAGAGCTAAATGATATGATTTACTGTGGGGCATGAACATGCGTCTAGAATTCACCTGCGACGAGGTCACCCCAGCGCGGGTGCAATTAACGTCTATAAATTTAGTATGAATAGGCTCCAATTCCTCGTGGTAACTTCAAGACAGGTGCACGTCCGTCAGAGAGCAACCTCAGTGCGGGTGGCACAAGGGCAGCAACTTAATTTAGCAGTGCATTTGATGCTAACTATTGTAATTAATGCACGTATTATGGCCATCCGCTCCCGTCAGCACTCCATTCGCAGAAAAGGTCATTTTCCTCTGCGCCTGCCCCACGCAAACCGGCCCTGGCGCACAGCCTGCTCCTTTTTTTAAACGTCTTTCAGGCTTTTCAAAATTGCGCCCCCCTTGCTGAGCGCCCGCGTGCTGCGCTGCACAGTGAGAGAGTGACCGTGCTAGGCGTCCCACTTTTGCTGTGAGCTTAGGAAGGGTGCAAGCAGGCTCTTTAGTGAGTAAACAAGCCCTGCATAGCTTCAAAACAGGGGGGTACAGACTTAAGGTAACCCCGCGCTGCTAGGGGCCGGCGCTGGACCCCCTCCGCTGCGCTCCGTTCCCGCGCCTTGGAAAGAATGGAAGGAGAAAAGGAAGGAAAGCACTTGGCAGCAGTAGGCACTTCAGACCCCACCATTCAGTGTGTCAACTTCAAAGATGCAAGAATTCTTGCGCCTGTGGGCATCCAAGCATGGTTTCCCCACCCTTGCCAAAGTGCAGCTGCTATGCATGCTCCCACAGCTTGTGTCTGCGAGCGTAACTCGTCAGTTTGGGGCCAGATGTGCACCAAGCACTGCACAAGGCTTGCTTTGGCGCACGCACGGAAGCTGATTTGCATCTGCTGCAACACGAGGACTTATCTGTGGGCGACCTGGAGTCCAGCCTGCAGCTCCTTGCCAAACAAGATGAAAAAATGTGAAGGATTGAGCGGCTAGGTTGATAAGGGTGGAATGGGGGGGGGGGAGAGGACGGAACAGCCTGTGACTCATCCCAGCATCTGGAATGACCGAACCTGTTAGAATAACTTGTTTTTAAACTATATTATATTAATCATATTAAACTTCCATGAAATTTTCAGGACCAAAAAACGCGCCTGTGAAAAGCAGGTTTCTAACGATTATCTCCCATGTAGGCCCTGCCCATCTACAATGAGTCTCGCTGAGTCTCAGCGAGTCTCTTTGGCAGACTGGACCACCCTATTTACCCATCCTTACTCGGATTAATTAATTGATTCAAGCACCCTCTTGCAACCCTCCAGGAGTAAAACAAATTGCTTTGATTTGGAGCTCACAAGGTATGTGAGTTTAGCCACTGCCCCACCTGGGCCCCTTCCATGGACACGTACGCCCCAAACGGGCAAAGGACACTTTTTAGTGTGGCTTGCTCAAAACGGAAGCGCCCAGAGGGCGTCAGGCAGCCCCTGGAGCTGCGTATCCAAGACCCCACCCTAGCCAGGAGAGCTACTGAGCATGAGAGGGTGCTGGCTGCTGCTATTGCTGCCAAACCCCCTCCTCCTCCACCAAGGCCTGTGGGCAGGCCAAGGCTGGAGAGGCCCGCTTTAGCAATCCCCTAAGGAAAGCCCGTAGTGTGGGTTCAACTACTCCCCTTGCGGCTGCCTAGCCATCAGGTGTATGTGAGTTCAGGTGCAATTGAGAAATTCGTCGACCCAGCAACAGTTGCACCCCCAGTAGGAGGCAGGGGCAGGGGCAGGGGCTCCAGGATTTGCAGGCGCAGAGGCTCAGGCTCCGGGAGACATGCTGCTGTTGCAGGAGCACAAAGCACTGAGATGGGCAGGGGCAGGGTTAGAGGCAGAGGCAGGGATAGGGGCAGAGGAAGGGGCAGGGGCAGGGGAAGGAAGAAGGCTCGGTAGGAGTTGGAGGCCTCAGAATCCTCAGATGAAAAAATAGAGGAGGAGTGAGCTCTTACTGTCCTAAGCAAGCACATGAATGTAGACAAAAAAAGCTGAAGTACGCAAAGTATGGCTTCAAACCTGGAGCCTTGCAATCCTGAAATACTCGCCCATTGATTAATGTTATTGTTTTGGGTCTTCGCAAGATTGAGGACTTGCAAGGTCAAGCAAGCAGTGCAGTATTTGATAAGATGCAAAATTGCCTACAATCAATCTAACCCTGACATTTACACAAAGCTACAACTTCATCTGGATTCGCAGGACAGAAATGGGCGACCAGTGTACATAGAGCTATTAGGTATGTCCTTGGCTAGCATGCATGCAAGGTTTGTGCACTCGTGTCCTGCTGCATGGTAGAATTATGAAAAAAGCATGTTTTGAGCCAATGTTTTCACACAAGAAGCTTTTGCAGCTGGGTCTGCATGCAGCATTTGATTTTTCTTGGTTCATCAAAGCTGGGCGTTGCCCTGTAGGACGTATTGGATGTGCCTTTTGCCTTTCTTTTCTCATGTATTAAGGCTTGTTTTCATCCGGGGGGCATGGTTGGCATAACCCAACCCAGAGATAAAAGAGTTTTGACCTTTAGAAAGGCACCTGTTCATAGCACAAGGCGCACAAATGAGTTCCAGGGCAGAGCAGTGAGTGCCATGTCTACAGGGCTCACAGCTCATGCTACAGCTCATGCTACAACTCTGGCTCTGTGTTTATTTGCACGCGTGCCCCAGGCCGGACGGACTGCGCGCAAATGCTGAACATCACAACCGTCGAGAAAATTCTCAAGTGAGCGTTTGGAGGCATGCACAAATCGCTGCCTAGGCAGGCGCAGGCTTCTGTAGGGTTGCATGACGTGTGCTTGACCGGTCAGACATTGAGTGCCACGCAACAAAAGTCTTGCATTGCCAAACTCCACTGACGAGTAAGGTTGCTACAGTGCCTGCCACGCGTCTTCAAAAACAATCGGGCATGACATGGCAAGTTTCTGTAAACAATCAGGCATGGAATGTTTCTATAAACAATCAGGCATGACATGTTTCTGTAAAAAATCAGTTATGACATCGTGGACGTCACAGGGTCGCGATGGTCTTTTGCCTTCGTGACATCAGCCCCTCAAGTGCCTTTCGCTGCAATGTTGCAGGTACCACATATGGTCTTGGGAGAGATTTGAGAAGCAAATCTTGCCTGCTGTGTCAGCTGCGGCTGGCCAACCATTGTTGACGTGCGTGGTTATTATTGACCTGCAAGGCCTGTCCATGAAAAACTTCACGCTCTCAACGCAAAAAGTCCTGTCCCAGATTTTTAAGGTCGATCAGGTGTGGCAAAAGGGGAACAGGGTAAAGCTGGAACACTTGCCCCAGTGTAGGCATGTGATCCACATTCTGATGCCCATCCCAGCTGGAGTTTTTTGCCTTGGACTTATCTGACTTGCATGTATTTGGTAGGCAGAGAAAACAGTGGAGGAGTGCAGCCTGATCAACACTGTGTGTGACCCTTTTGTGAAGTGATAGTTTAAGCCAAGAGGTGCGCTTATCATCTGTAACGAAGCTCAAGAGCCAATTGTCCAACCAATGTTTTGTGTGAATATTTGGTTCCACAAATGCAAGCACTCATGCGCAAACACGTGCACACACACAACAAACACACCACATGTCTTCAAGGGCTGACCAAAAAAATTTATTTTGCTGCTTTTTCTGTTCCAGGACTACTACCCTGAGCACTTGGGCGTCATGTTCATTATAAAGTAAGCTTAGGGGAGGGAAGGACACCTGCAGCAGCTGAGTTTTGCCTTGGTTTTTGTGCCTTGCTCTGCCTGTGTGTTCAAATGCTTAGAGACCCTTGATTGTTCTTGGAAGACGTCTTGCTATTCCATAGCTGCCCTTGCCCTGGTTCCCCATTACATGCGCCCAACTCCCTGGCTCCTTGTGACCCTTATAGCACCCCCTTCATCTTCAAGACCATTTGGAACGTGATTAGCCCCCTGCTTGAGGAGCGTACCCGAAAAAAGATTCAAGTTCTGGGGTGGGTAAACTGACAATTCGGCGCTGAGCCCAAAGAGTTCTGCACATGCAAAAAGCGCATCAGGTGTACCCTAGTACGTGCAATCAAGAGGACCATGCGTTAAGTTTCTTTATGGGCTCGTGGAATTTAAAGCATGGTCTCTGCTCATGCTTTTGACACGCAACACGCATTTCAATCACACATGCCTTATGATCCTTTTCTTTCAGGACTGACTACCAAGCTGCTCTGAAGAATGTCATCCCAGAGGAAAACCTGCTAACAATGTTTGGGTAGGTGGCGCACATACCCCCGGCCAAATTTAATGACATGGCTGGCAATGCACACTTGTCTGTGCTTTCATTCTGAGTACCTCATTGGCAGCCTGCTTGCACCTCATGTGACTAGGATGTGCATTCAGCTCCCAGGATTCTTTGTTATTAGCGGCAACTTCACCCTTAATGGGTCACTTTCCCTTCCTTGCTGTGACTGCCCTTGCTTCTGAGGAAGCCTTTGCCAGGGCTGGCCAGGGATGCCCATCAACATGCCCACAGGTTGCTGGCCATACCCAGAAGCAAGAGTATAAATCCTTCTTGGGGTCGCAGCCTTAGAAGCGCTCAAGTGGACCAGGGTTGAATCTCTATTAGCAGCCCTCTGGCACCAATGAAGCGTGCCTGTGGGGGTGTTGAACATGGGTACCAAGTTGGGAGGAATGAGCCTGAGTGAGCACTATAAAGATAAAAGAGCCCGGGGTTCTTGCAATTGCAGGGGAAAGAGTGAGCTGCCCAAGCATTACGGGACAGTGGGACCTTGGATGGATATGGAGCCATGCAAGAGCCAAACCTGGACCCCACAGGTTCGATTGCATGAACATCTCTAGTTGATTTCCGTCCATGCTGTATCACCTCCTGCACTTTCCTATGATGTGCAGGAGGAAAGATAGTTTATCCGATGTGCTCACTTCAAGAATTGGTGTGGGACTTCTATGCTACAAGTCATGCTCATAACTGCTTTTCGATCTTGCAACCTGATGGTGGAGGCAACTCTAATACCATGACACAGATCTCCATATGTTGACCTACGTGCTTCTCTCCTTGACCTCTGCAGCCCTTTGGCACGCTTTGCCTCTATGAGAATAATTGATGCTTGAAGTCAGCATCACTGCTTGCATTCCGCTCCACTGAGTTTGGAACTTCTGGATGCTTTGCGTGGTTATTGATGGAAACAGAAGCATTCCTTCAAGACTGTGATTAAGTATCAATTATCTTTGGGACAAAAATCAACGTCCGAAATTGATGATCCACTAGCCATCATTTGGACCACATGTCACCCTTGTGCATGCGCTTGCACACACACACACACACACACACACACACATGCATGAACACACAGCTCACACTTTTTGGTGTTCTGTACATCAATGGCACGGGAGCATGTTCTGTTTTCCTCAACTCCTTATGAAGCTTATGCAGGGAACACTGCTGCAAACCTTCCATTATGAGTTTGGACCTGACATTGCAAGTGCACGCCTGCTCAATAGGGAAACGTCCACAAGCCCAAGCTGGAACAATCATAGCGCATGATGCTCCCTGGCTGGCCAGACCGTTGAAGGTGGCCAAATTGCGTCAACACCATAGAGCTGTTGGAGCACCTAGCTACTTATCATGATAATGGTGGTGGTGATAATGATGATGATGCAACCCCAGCCACAGCAATTCTTTGTCTCTTTGTCTCTTTGTTCCCAAGTGCATAAGAAAATCATTTTTGAGTGTGCCCCCATGCTACATTTTAGCCAATTGATCAAACTCGACAAAATCCGCTCTGTGCATGGAGCACTTGAATTCATGCATCCAGAGCATGCGCCAGTTTTGCCAGAGACCTGAAAAAGTGCAATGAGATTGAAAAGAATAATAGGCAATGCCTCTTCAGTTGCTTTTCTTGTTCTGTCTCAGCCCAAAGTGGCTTTAAAGCACTGACAGGTATTTCCTTGCTATCATGCCTCTTAATTGCAAGGTTTGCAGTGAAGGACTGTTCAGCAGAATGCGTGCAGGTACCTTCAAAGCTTGCATTGGCTAATGCTCCATGACGTTGAGCTTTCTCACGTTTATTGTGCGTACGCCATCTGATCATGCTTCAATACTGCTCTGCGCATGCTTCTGGGATTACTTAGCTGATGTACACAGGATGCTTCTAAAGACATGAGATAGAGACCCAGGGACTTCTTAATACTATGGCTTTGCTAGACCTTTTTACATTTCTTGTTTCTGTGATGGACACGATTTGAATGATGAGCCTTGTTCCTCAATGAGATAATTGCCTCAATGAGATGATTGTCAATCATGAGGAGGATTGCTGAATAGAAGCCACAGACCTCACCAACACTTGCGATGTCAGCAGCCTGACAATTACATCACTGTGGCACTTGACATCCAGGGTCATCCCTTACGTGCCATGCTAAGCCGCCTTTGCTGCGCCTTATACAATCGTACTCCTATGGCTGGGAGCAAGGGGAATGGATCTGTAACTGGTCAATGCTTTGCCGGTTTCCCATATGGCATGCATGCCCCCAAACCCTGGTGAGGTGTCCTGCAGTGCCAGCGGGCATGCCTACCAGGAGCTTACAAGCTATTGCTGGCTGTGTATGCCAGCGTGTACCCACCAGCGTGTCATGCCGAATCACCGTCGTGAACAGTTCAGCGTCTCAGGAACATGATACGTACAGAGGTGGGGACCCATTGAGAATGTGGGGTCGGCGAGGAGAGGCGGTCTCGCCCGTCCAGAGTAGCCTTAAACCATGCTACAAAGGACCTAAACTCGACTATGTACGCACTATCTGGATCTGCGCCGGGGCATATGAT
>LKMJ01006920.1_pt1 | contig 10682 bp, 14 predicted proteins | sample 643391 | NCBI WGS metagenome assembly LKMJ01 (sample SAMN04112250, study PRJNA286221) | soda lake metagenome | biome: soda lake; feature: Kulunda Steppe; material: water; isolation source: sample PL-Br10 brine of Picturesque Lake | place: Russia: Kulunda steppe | collected 2010-07
GTCGAACCCGCCGGTCGGCGACGGTACTCCCCGATTGCTCACGATGAACCGTATTATTCGTCTGCCAGCGCCTCAGACCGGAGTTTTTCGCCCTCGTCGGTCGTTACCGTCAACTCGGGGACTTCGACCGGCTTCCGATTTTCGTCGATCGCCACGAACACGAAGTACGATTCCGTCGTGACTTCGCTCTCGCCCGTCAGCGGATCCTCGCCATAGGCCCGGACCCGGACCCGGACGCTCGTCCGGCCGGCCGCGTAGGCGTACGACTCGATGAGCGCGATATCCCCGATATGCAACGGGAGTTCGAAATCGACCGAGTTGATGTGGGCGGTCACACAGGGGTTTCCCGCGAACCGCATCGCAGACATGGCTCCCGTTTCGTCCATCCAGTGCAGTATGTACCCACCGTGGGCGCTCCCGAGGTTGTTGGCGTGGTGTGGCTGAATACGGTTCCGGTCCTCGATGAAGGTATCTATCAGATCGACCATCGGTTCTTCAATCACCGGGATCGATAAGAAAACCACCGGAGCCCGAGCCTCACACAGGATAGAAGCGTACATTCAGACGGATGGAGGTACTGAGACATAGCAACTCACCCGAAATCAGGAAGGTCGTCCGGCGCTTCGTAGTCGGTTTCCCAGTCGATGTAGTCGGCTTTGAGCGTCCGGCTGACCGTATCTCCCAGCTCGGCGAGCGCCGCGTTGATCTCCGAGACCGTCTCCCAGGACTGCAACTCCGGGTGAAGCTGTCGTTCCTTCCAGTCTTCCGGTATCCCGGGTGCGTGATAGCCGACCCGATCGGCGAACGAATCCCAGAAGAAATCGAAGTGATCGATCATTCCGAGATCGGTCACGATCTCGAATTCCCGCTCGTCGACGTCTGTCTGGTCAGCCCACTCCTCGAAGGCCTGTTCCCAGGCGCCGTCCCGCAGGAGGGTCTCGATCTCGTCCCGTTTGTAATCCGTTTCGCCGACGATCTCGGCGTCCTCGTATTGGTTCGGATCGACCTCCTCGAGTTCGGGCGGCCCGGGTGGCTCGACGTTCAGGGTCATGGTTCGTATTCGTGCAGGCCGGGAATAACCGTGTCGTCTCCCCCTGGATCCGCTCATACTGACCGACGGGATCAAATGAGGCCGACGCACGAGAGAACCACCGATCGCTCTGTCGAACGCCCCCGTCTCCGCGAGTCGTGTGTATGCCCTTTCGTCCGGCAGTATCACTCACTGAACCGCTCGTATCGGACATCGAGCGTCGTACTCGCCTCCGGTGATCCGACGCTTTCGATCGCGGACTCGAACGTGTCTCGATCCGCCCCCGGATCGATCGAGAGGCGATCGGGTAACGCGTGGGCGATGAACCGATATTCCTGATGATCGGGCGTTTCGTGACACGGGGGGCGATAGCCGACCGATCCCTCGTCGTTCGAACCCTGAACGGCATCGATCGGGGAGCTGATCCGTCCATCGGACGGGAGTCCCGCAGGGATCTCGATCGACGGTTCGGCGGAAATTCCCCACAGTAGCCAGATCGTCTGTGGGGAATGCCCACGGAGCCACTCGCCGACGATCGCGATCGATACCGCCGGCTCCGGAACACCCTCTAATCGAAGCGGCAGCGATTCACCCTCGCCGTCGCAGGTGTACCGCGGTGGTAGGTCGTCTCCTTCGATCGCGGGGGAAGCGAGCCGAAACCCGTCGGGCGCTGGCGGGTCCCCACCGATCGTACAGCCCGCGGTCGCCGCGAGCGGGAGCGATGCGAGCAGCTCGCGTCGTCGCATAGCTGTCAGTAATCGAGCCAGCCCCAAGACCGCATCGTCTCCCGGCGGCGTTGCCGGATAGTTGATTACCGTGGAGGTCGAACGGTCGATTATGGCTGCCGAGATCGTTCCGCCGACGCGGCGGAGCTGTGAGCGCTGTGGACGCACCGACGTCTGGGACGAGACGGTCGAAAACTGGGTCATAGCCGGAGTGGACGGCGAACCACTGGCCGGCGACAAACACTGTATCCACGAGTGGGATATAAACGGCCAGTACAACCCTATCGCCGGTGAGACGACCACCGACGCCTGATGACGACAGTCTACGTCACCGCCCCACCGTCGGCCGCCCCCGAGATCGCGAACGCCCTCCTCGAGGAAAAGCTCGCGGCCTGTATCAACCGTTTCGAGTGCCGCTCGAGTTTCCGGTGGGAGGGAGAGATCGTCGAGGACGAGGAAGTCGCCCTTTTGATAAAGACGACGGAGGATCGATACGACGACCTCGAGGCGCGCATCGAATCGATCCACCCCCACGACGTGCCATGCATCGAACGGTTCGACGAGACCGATCAGTTCGGACCGTTCGCAGAATGGATCGACGAGAGCGTCCGATAGCCGCCCTCACTCGGGGACCGGCGGCGACCAGCTGTGGTTCTCGGCGACGAAATCGATGAAACTCGGGAACTCGTGGTCGTGACCGAGTACCTCCCGTGCGAAATCCGCTTCGAGGGGATCGGTGAAGCCGCCGGAACCGACCAGCCGCCGTAACACTTCCCGCGTGTCGGCCGAACTGTCGGAGAACGCATCGGTGAACGCCTCCGGCGTCTCGCCGAACCGATCTTCGAACGTCTCGCGGGCGTTCGCGTAGGCGTTCGCCACCCACGCGTCTCGATGGCTCCGGTAGGCTTTCTCGTAGGCCGTATGGAGTTCGTCGAACTCGCCCGCAGTCAGCGGATCGGTCGCCGAGAGAAACCTCACGAACCTGACGACGGCCTTTCGGCTCGCCGGATCCCCGCCGTCGTCGCTCGGGAAACCGAGTTCGTCGATCGGCTCGCGCTCGGTGCTCGGCGACGAGTGAAGCGCAGCAGTGTAGGACTCGTCCGACTTCGAGCGAATATACACCGTATACTGGAACCGTTCGTGGCGGAACTGCCTGACGATATCGTCGTTCGAGCCGCCGAGCCGACCGTACCAGTTCGAGATTCCGAGATCGACCAGCGGCGGTGAAAACGCCGTCGGCGAGAAGACGAGCGAACTCAACTCGGTGTGACTCAACCGCGCGATGCAGGGAATCTCCGCGAGTTCCTCGAGGATTTGCTCTCGATCCCCCTCGAGTCGGGCCGTTCGACCGCAGGACTCACAGACGACGCTGCGACCTCTGGTCGGGTGTTCGGGCGTGACCGTCGGGACGTGATCGCCGACCGGAACGTCCGGAAGTTCGTACCGCCCACAGCGAACCGACGCGAGCTCCTCGAGCGCCCGACGGATCGGTCCCTCGGCCGTGACGGCATACGGTACCGTCACGCCACAGGTCGTACATCTGACGAACCGCTCGCGGGGGTATAACGAGGGCGTGTGTTCGCGGGCGGCGACGTCCGGATCGACGTTGAGATCCCGAAGCGTCGTCGAGCGGGCGTCCTGCGTTGCCATGGCGGCCGGTTCAAACCCCTTTTTAAAAACGATACGGTCGATATCGACAGGAGAGTTCGAAGCCGAAACCGAGCCGATACAGCCGCCGAAACCGAACCGGGTTTTAACTGTCCGATCCTCGAACGTCCGCCATACCCTCATGTCGGGCCGGATAAACCCTCGCGAATACGATCTCGGCGAGTTACGCGATGCGGTTAGTGAGGCGTCCCGACACGACGGCGAACCGACCCCGGGAGACGAGCGAGACGAAAACGAGCTGCGGCGGTCGAACGGGGCGTCGAACGCCGAAACGGCGGCCGATTCGACGGCCCCGCCGTCGGCCGTCTCGGCGACTGAAGACCCCGAGACATACCTGCGAGTACGACACCAGCGTGGGCGATTCACCCAGGGGTCACGTGCGGGGACACAGGGGCGAAACGAAGTCGGCCACGATCGGTTCCGGGGGGAAAGACCCGATTTTCATTCGGATTTCGGTCGAGACGACGGGCGAAGCGCCGATTTCGAATTCCTCGGTCACCCCCCGGGCGAGTCCGTTTCTCGACCGTACCTCGAGGAGCTTCCCGGCACCTACAGCGCCCAGCTCGAGATCTTCGAATGGCTCGACGAACTCATCTCGAAGGTCGGCCGAGAGGGCGCGATCTCGGCGCTCGAATACTACGAGTCGATCGAGTGGCTCTCCCCCGAGAGCCGGGCCGAACTCGAGGCCTTCGTCGACGGGCTCGAGACGGCAAAGTCGGCGAACGGATCGCTCGGGATCGCAGATCACCGAGAAAGCCTCGCGTACGTCGCCCGGCTAGCCAGCCGGTACCGTCGGTAGGATCCCCCTTCGCGGGAGTTTGGGAAGCTTATTTGAGACTGTCCCGAGAGTATCAAACGAGATGAGCGAAACGGATACCGATCTGGACGAACCGGCAGACACAGAGACCGACGAATCGGCCGAGGAGGCGGCTACAAACGACGGAGCGGACGAGGCTTCCCCGAACGGAGACGCCCCCGTCCCGGTCGGCGTCAAACTCGGCAGTACCAGGACGGTCGTCGTCTACCCCTCCGCGGACGGCGACGGGACCGAAACGATCCGGACGTTGACCTGCCTCGCGAGCTACGAGGACGTCCTCACCGGCGAAAATCGGATCCTCTATGGCGAAGAAGCCGCCCGCGAGTATCCGGACCGCGTCGAGTTCATGCTCCGATCGGGGCTGCCGGAGGACGACGAAAGCGTCGATTCGGCGTCGACGTTCTTCTCCGAACTGCTCGAATCGAACGGCGTGCCGACGAACAGCGTCGTCGTCTACGCGATCCCGACGATCGACAACGAGGCCGGACTCGACAACCTCGAGGCGGTCATCGAAGGCAGCCAGATCGGTGAGGCGCTCGTCAGAAGCTATCCGGAATCGCTCTGTGGCGCGCTCCCGGCGTTCGGCGACGGACTGGACGCGATCGACGACATCTTCATTACGGTCAATATGGGTTCGACGAACCTCGAAGTGTGCGCCTACCGGCGGGGCGAGCAGCTCACGCCGCTTTCGACCGGGTCGATCACCGGCAACGAGGTCGACCGTCGGATCGCGAACTACGTCGAAGAGGAGACGCAGGGGCGAGTCAACATCGATCCGACGACCGCCCGCGAGTACAAAGAAGAGCACGCCGACTTCGAGAGCTTCGAGCCGTTTACCGACGTGATCCAGCAACCCGGCGGCGGCTCACACCAGTTTACGATCGAGGACAGCGTCATGGACGCCTGCGACGAGTACGTCGACGAGGTCGTCGACGAAGTGGCGAACGGCTTCCTGCCGGAACTCGCGAACAACTACATGAAAGTGTACCAGCTCGCTCTGGAGAAACCGATCGTCCTTACCGGCGGGATGGCGTGTCTGCCGGGGATCGTCGAGGAGGTCGAAGATCGGCTGAGCGAGGAACTCCAGCGGGACGTCGAGGTCATCCGCGCGGACCGCCCGGACCTCGCCGCCGCGGAGGGTGCCCACGAGATCGCCGATCATCTGGTCGGTAGTCTGTAGCCGGCTCCGTCTTCGTCCTACGTGGGGTATCGGAGTCAACCGGCGGGGTCGACGCCCGTCTTTCGGCGCCGCGTCTCGGTTCTCCGCAGGAACACGATGAGTCCTATCGGCGATCGAAACCGGACGAACCTACTTGCAGGTCGACGTGAAATCACGCGAACGGATGGCTACGGATATCTTTCCCGAAGCGGGCGTTCTCGCGAAGGTGGATCTCGATCGGCCGAGACCGAAACCCGAAGATTGCCTCCCGCCCGGCGAGCAGCCACTCGCGACCGCGTCGTTGTCGACCGGCTGGATCGCGGTTACCGATCGGGAGTTCCTCGCGTTCCGTCCCGACGACGATCCCGCGCTCGTCCGGGCCGATCGCCCGAACGTGATCGGCCTCGCCGTTCGACGGGCCGGTGGCCGGACGTTCCTTCGGTACGTCCCTGCTGCGGCGATCTACGCTGTCGCGGCATCCGTTTTCGGCGTTCTCCTTTTGGCGATATCGCCGGAGCAGTTCATCGCCGTTCCCGATGCGCCCGGCGCTGGAAGCCTCGAAACGATCGTTCTCACGCTCGGGTGGGCGATGGGAATCCTCGGTTCGGTACTGCTTTTTACCGGTATCCTCGCCGCGTTGATCGCCATCGTCGTCCCCCTCCATTGGCTCTTTTCGAACGAGGTCACGTTCGTGATCGAGCGTAGCGGGAGCGACCCAATCGAGTGTCCCACGACCCGGGCCGATGGAACCCGAGCACTTCGCGAACTCAAGGCGGAACTCGAACACTCGACGCGCGAAACGACTGCCTCTGAATGACACCTACGAGGCCGCATCAGCGTTCGAAACCGCCACAGGGATCTTATATACTCCGACCGTCGGTTCGATCAACGATGAGTCAGCCGTTTCGGACGGACGCCCGTGGAGTGAGCGAACTCGCAGCGCTCGGAATGATCCTTTTCAGTTCGTTTGTCCTCGCTATCGCTCTCGGGATATTCATGCTCGCGGGATGAGGGCGGGCGAGCGGAACGTTCGATCGACCACGACAGCACAAGCTACATACCTCCCGCCCGGCTACAGTTAGGCATGGCTGACGACGCCGAACACCGACGACTCATTATTGCTGGTTCGGGTATCGCCGGGCTGACGGCCGCGATCTACGCCGGGCGATCGAACAACGATCCGCTCGTCCTCGAGGGCCCAGAACCCGGCGGCCAGCTGACGCTTACGACCGACGTGGCGAACTATCCCGGATTTCCCGACGGTATCGGCGGTCCAGAACTCGTAAACCGAATGAAAGAACAGGCCGAGCGTTTCGGCGCGGAGATCGACCACGGCGTCGTCATTAACGTCGAACCCGGCACCCCACACCGGATCGAGCTTCGAGACGGGACGGTCTACACCGCCGACGCGCTCATCGCGGCTTCGGGAGCCTCCGCACGGACGCTCGGCGTCCCCGGCGAGGACGAACTCATGGGATACGGTGTCTCGACATGTGCGACCTGCGACGGAGCGTTCTTCCGTGGCGAAGACATGCTCGTCGTCGGCGGAGGCGACGCCGCGTGCGAGGAAGCGGCTTTCCTCACCAAATTCGCCGACACCGTCTACATCGTCCACCGGCGGGAGAACTTCCGTGCGGAGGACTACTGGACCGACCGGATCCGGGAGCTCGAATCCGAAGGCGACATAGAGGTGCTGACGAACACCGAACTGCTGGAGATCTACGGGACTCCCGAAGACGGTATCGAGGGCGTCGAGCTGGCCCGAAATCCCGAAGGCCACCCGACCGAGAAGCTGGACGATCCGGACACCGAGCGCTTCGAGATGGACGTCGGTGCGGTCTTTATGGCAATCGGACACACCCCGAACACCGGGTATCTCGAGGGGACCGGCGTCGAAATGGACGAGACGGGATATATAAAGACCGTCGGCGGTGACGGCGGCGGCCAGACAGAGACGGACGTCCCCGGTATCTTCGGCGCCGGTGACGTCGTCGATTACCACTACCAGCAGGCGATCACGGCCGGCGGGATGGGATCGAAAGCCGCCATCGACGCCGACGAGTACCTGGAAGATCTGAGCCGATCGACGGAAGCCCACCTCAGCGCCGCCGACGACTGACAGGACTGCTGTGAGTCTATACCGGGGGGAAGAGACAGATCATTGCCATCCATCTGACGAGGTCTCGTTTTGCCGACACAGGACACCGCAAGCGCCTTCCGTTACCGTCCGAAAGGGCAGGGTATGTCCGAAGAGACGGTAACACTACGAATCGAAGGTCCTGACGACGAAGACGAGGTCACGCTGCCGAAGGAGATGCTCGAGTTGATGCGCGAGGAGGACGAATCCGACGCGGAAATCGTCGGCGACCTCGCGCTGTTTTCCTGTGCCCAGCGGATTCACGCGACGGTTCATCACGCCGAGGGGGGCGACACAGAGCAGTATCGAGCCATCGAAGAGCGGACGATGGAGCTGTTCGAAGAGCGCTTCGGCGCCAGCTACGCCGAACTGACCGGTCACCACCACTGACTGGCGACCGACTTACCGAACGCTCCAGCTGAGGACGACGCCGTCGTCGAGCCGATCGACGTCCGAAAGCGATAGCTCCGGGAACTCCGAGACGAACCCTTCGCCGTCGACGAGCGTCGGCGCGTCCCGCCCGCCGAAGATCACGTTCCCCACGTAAACGGTGAGTTCGTCGACGAGTCCGGCGTCGAAAAGCGAGAAGATGAGTTCGCCGCCGCCCTCGATCAACACACGCTCGAATCCTTCCGCTTCGAGCTGCTCGAACGCCGAACCGAGGTCGACCCGCCGGGCTCCTGCGACGAGCAGTTTCGCGCCGGCCTCATCGAGCATCGCCCGCCGATCGGACGGCGCCGCCTCGCTCGTCAGGATATAGGTTTCGGCGTCACCAGCCAGCACGTCCGAATCCGCCGGCGTCCGACACCGCGAATCGGCGACGATCCGGGCCGGCGGCGGCGCGTTCGGCCCGTATCGCTCCCGTCGATGGGGCTCGTCGTGGCGAGTGAGAGACGGATCGTCCGCGAGGACGGTGCCGACACCGACCCCGACGCCGTCGACTTCGGCCCGGAGCCGATCGAGGCGGGCGAAATCGTCGTCACCGCTTATGGCGATCTGCTCGCGTCTACGCGAGGAGAGCTTCCCGTCCGCGCTCACGGCGGCGTTTACGAGAACGTACATATTACGACCCCCGTCGGCCGTCGGCAAAACAGTTGGTTCTCACGGCCGGAGTCGTCCGTTCCTACTCGGCCGCACACCGATTCGGCCCCAGCTCGAGTTCGATCGCTTCTGTCTCCTCCGCGTCGGCCTGTCCGCGGTTGATCGCGATGATCCGCTCGTAGTTCGGGGGCTTTTCGGGGGCGGTCTCGGTGATCGTCTCGACGAACGCCGCACGATCGCGCTGGAGGATAGACAGCGTCGTCCGAAGCTCGCCGATCGTGGTCGAGACCTCGCTACCGGGATCGATCGAGAGTTCGCCGTCGTCCGGGACGTCGAAATGCCCCGGAAGGACCGCGATCGAATCCGGCTCGGCGAGTACGGTACCGTGCAGTGACTCGTACAGGAGTTCGGCACCGGAGGCCGCATCGGCGTCGCCGAACTGCAGTTCGGTCCGTCCGACGCTGTCGACGAAGATCGTATCGCCCGTCAAAAGAGCCGCCGAGTCGACGAGATAGCTCGCCATCCCCGTGGTGTGTCCCGGCGTGAACACGGCCTTTATTTCGACGCCGCCGAGCTCGACGACCTCGTTTCGGGCGAGCGAGTCGTACTCGAACCCGAGATCGCGCTCTGCAGCCCGCTCGCCGAGGTGATACGGGACGTCCAGCTCCGAAGCGAGGGCTCGACCGCCGCTTATGTGGTCGGCATGAACATGCGTATCGAGGACGCGTTCGATCGTCCACCCGCGGGCGTCGGCCGCCTCGCGATACGTGTCGGTGTGTCGGGACGGATCGATCGCGGCTGCGCGCCCGGTTTCGGGATCACAGACCAGATAGCCGAGACAGCCCTTCGCGCGTCGCTGTAACTGGACGATCTCGACGGTGGCGTCCGTATCGACGGTGGCGGTATCGTAGACGCCGCTCCAGGCCCGCATACCGTCAGCGACGTGTCTGACGTCAGTGAAACCGGCCGCAACGAGCTCCTCGGCCAGTGCACCCGAGGACTTTCCCTTCGCACAGATCGTAACGACCGGATCGTCCCGGTCGAAGCCGGTCGCTTCGATGAACGCGTCGGGATCGAACTCGTGAGATGGCTTATAAAAGAACTGAATCGAGCCGGCGATCCGCCAGCTTTCGAAGCTCTCGTCGTCGCGAGTGTCGACGAGGGTAAGCTGATCGTCGGCGTCGATGAGTTCTTTCAACCGTTCGGCGGAGATATCGGTCGGTCGAGACGCGGTGGCTTCTGACATAGGGGCACTTGGTACGGCACCTACTAAGTACTGTGCTCGAGCGAACGTCCCAGCGCCCCCGTTGCGGTCGTCGAACGGGAGCGATACTGCCGGAAACAAGGCGTGAACACAACTTACCGAAGCGGGGCCGTTCGACGGAGCGAACGGCGGATTTCTCCTGCGTCGGTGTCGCCTGATTTCGTCCGGCAGTCTGCGTGTTATCTCCGGCCCCGAATCGAGGCGAGCGGTCGTAGCGGGAGCGGCACGTACTCGCGGGCCGGGCTATATTTGGCGAACGCGAGGCTGTTGGACATCACCGAGACGCTCGAGGCCGCCATCGCCGCCCCCGCGAGTGCGGGATTCAACAGGCCGAGGGAGGCGATGGGGATGAGCGTCGCGTTGTAGACGAACGCCCAAAAGAGATTCTGTCGAACCTTCGAGATCGTCGCCTCCGAGATGCGGATCGCTTTCAACACGTCGGCCGGATCCGACCGCATGAGCGTCACGTCAGCCGCTTCCATCGCGACGTCGGTTCCGGAGCCGATCGCGACGCCGATGTGGGCGGTCGAGAGTGCCGGCGCGTCGTTGACGCCGTCCCCGACCATCATCGCGTGCGTGCCGTCCGACTGTATCGAGTCTATGACGTCGGCCTTCTCGCCGGGCAGGACCTCCGAACGGACGTTCGCCTTCTCGATCCCGACTTCCGAGGCGACCGCGTGGGCGGTTCGATCGTTATCGCCAGTGAGCAGATAGACGTCGTATCCGCGTGCTTCGAGCGTCGAGATCGTCTCCGTGGCGCTCTGTCGGACCGTGTCCGCGGTCGCGACGACGCCGATCACCTCACCGTCGAGCGCGACGAGCATGGCGGTTTTCCCGTCAC
>LKMJ01006922.1_pt1 | contig 10681 bp, 15 predicted proteins | sample 643391 | NCBI WGS metagenome assembly LKMJ01 (sample SAMN04112250, study PRJNA286221) | soda lake metagenome | biome: soda lake; feature: Kulunda Steppe; material: water; isolation source: sample PL-Br10 brine of Picturesque Lake | place: Russia: Kulunda steppe | collected 2010-07
CACCGCTCCCGCCAGTGACCAAAAATCGCAAGACGGCGTCCATTAAGCACGTGCGTAACGGGTGACCGTCTCCGTTACGCACGAACGCAACGGGTAACGACACCGCTCCCGCCAGTGACCAAAAATCGAAAGACGGCGTCCATTGGGCACGTACGTAACGGGTACGTCAGACCGTGACGCTCGAGCACAACGGACAGCGGCAGTTACATTCCGGGGAACACCCGGAGCAGGGAACATGAGCCAGTCAGTCTCACTGAGCGACTGGCTTCGTTTCGAGCTCAAGCTCGTCGGCAACGTCGTCGAGGAGCGAGTCCTTGACCTCCCGGACGCGCGTCTCGATTTCGGCCGCGACGGGGATGTCGAACGTCTCGCGTATCTCGGCGAGGCGCTGCTGTTCTGTCTCGACGCGGTCCCGGAGGAACGTTCCACCCCGTCCGGTCTCGTCCGGGTCCGGCTCGGGTGTGAGTCGGTTGACGACGAGACCCGCTACCGGCAACTCGGCCGCTTGCAGGCTGTCGACTGCGCGCCGTGTCTCGCGTATCGACAGCTCGTCCGGGTTCAACACGAGCGTGAACGTCGCGTCGTTTCGGAGCGTCTCGCCGGCGAAGTTGAAGTTCTCCTTGCGCTCCCGGAGCTGGGCGATAATCGGGTCGCCTTCCATCATGCGCCGGGCCTGCTGGTCGCCGATGGCAGCGCGTTCGTAGTACTCGATACTCTTCTCGCGTTTGTGGAGCAGACGCTCTATCCACTGTTCGAGATACTCCGGCAGGGCGAGCAGCCGGAGCGTGCCGCCCGTCGGAGAGGTGTCGAAGACGACCCTGTCGAACTCGTCGGTGTTGCGCATCACGTCGATGAAGCGGTCGAACAGCGCCGCTTCGTGTGCACCGGGGGTCTGGTGAGACATCTCCAGCTGCATCGACACCTCGTTGACCATCGCCGGGCTGAGCTGCTGGCCGAGCTGTTCCCGGAGCGTCTGGAGGTGTCGGTCGACCTCCTCGTCGGGTTCTATCTCCATGGCGTAGAGGTTCTCGCGGCCCTCGACAGCGCTGGGCGTATCGATGAACTGCTGGTCGAACACGTCCGAGGTGCTGTGTGCGGGGTCCGTCGAGACGACGAGCGTCCGCAGCCCGTCGCGGGCGCATTTGAGGCCGTAGGCGGAGGAGACGGTCGTCTTGCCGACGCCGCCTTTCCCGCCGAAGAAGCTGAACGTCGCCATTAGAAGTGATACTGCTGGCCCTTTCGTTCGACGAGCGAGTCACGGTCCCACATCCGCCGCTGCCAGGACTCGAACTCGTCGGTCAGGTACGGCAGGAACTCCGCCGTGTAGTACGAGACCGGGCTGGGAATCCCGAAGGCGTCCGGGAAGCACGCGAGCATGAACGCGTCTTCGAGGTCTTCGGCCTCCTTCTCGATTTTCTCGTAGGCCGGGTGGCGTATCATCCCGTGATACAGCCCCCGCGCCCAGAGCTTCAGATGCTCGATGTAGGCCTCGATTCGCTCGCTGAGTGTCATGCCACATCATACCGCTGTCCGCTACTAAAGAATATCGCCGAGCGGCGTCTCGGCCACACGACCGCTTGCGTCGCGCTCGCCCATCCACAGCTACTACTAAGGCTGTGGAGACCTGACACCGGCACATGAGCGACGGAATCCCGGTGACCGTTCTGAGCGGGCCGCTGGGCGCAGGCAAGACGACGGTCGTGAACCATCTACTCCACAACAGCGGCGACCGCTCGATTGCAGTGCTGGTCAACGATATGGGCGAAATCAACGTCGATGCGGAGCTGCTCTCGGCGGGGACTGACCTCGCCGAAGACGGCGGTATCGCGGAGCTGTCGAACGGCTGCATCTGTTGTGAACTTCAGGACGACCTCGAAACCGAGGTCGCGCGGCTGGCCAGCGAACGGGAGTTCGAGTATCTCGTCGTCGAGTCCTCGGGCATCAGCGAACCCGAGCCGGTCGCCCGGCTGTTCACCACGGCCTCGCGGGCCGCCGCGGCGTACGACCTCGACACGACGGTGACGGTCGTCGACACCGCCCGGTTCGTCGAGACGTTCGGGGAGGACGACCGCATCGAGCGCGACACCGCCCCGGAGTCCGAGGACCGCCCGCTCTCGGACCTGCTCGTCGAGCAGATCGAGTTCGCGGACGTCGTCCTCCTCAACAAGGTCGACCTCGTCAGCGAAGCAGACCGTGTCCGCGCGGAGGAACTCATCGGTGCGTTCGCCCCACGAGCGAAACGCATCCCGACGACACACGGGCAGGTCGACCCGGGCGAGATTCTGGGAACCGGCCTGTTCGACCCGTCTGAAACGGGCGCAGGCGTGGACTGGGGCGGTGCTGCCGAGGGCCACCACACCGAAGACGGCCACGGTCATGACCACAGTCACGAACACGACGGGGACCACCACCACGCCCATCCCGACGAGGTGTACGGCGTCACGTCGTTCGTCTACCGTCGGCGTCGGCCGTTCCATCCCGAACGAATCAGGGAGTTGTTCGGCAGTCTGCCGCCGTCGGTAGTCCGGGCCAAGGGGCTGTTCTGGGTCGCCGGCCGCGACGAGACGGCGTTCCTGTTGAGTCAGGCCGGGCCGAGCGCGCGTATCGAGCAGCTCGGGCCGTGGCTCGCCAGCCTTCCGGAGGTCGAGCGCGACCTCTACCGCTCGAACCGGCCCGACGTGGAGTGGGACGACGACCACGGAGACCGCCGGACAGAGCTCGTGTTCATCGGGCAGGCGGTCGACGAGGACGGGCTCGTTGCGGCGCTGGATGACAGTCTCGTCACCGACGAGGAGTGGAGCGAGGGGATGACAGCCGACGAGTTCCCCGACGGGGAGGAGGCGGTCGAGTTCTCCAGCCGTGCGGAAAGCGAGTGAACTGACGGGCAGGAGCAACACTCAGGCGAGTTCGAGCAGTCCGCGGAGCGCGAGGACGATTACCACGAGCGCGGCGATGGCGTACAGCAGTCGGAGATATCTCGTCGCGGCGGGGACCTCCTCGCGGGCGAGGGGGTTGGCTGTCCAGACGAACTGGTGATAGCAGACCACCGCCGCGAGCACCGCCAGCAGACTGGAGAGGGCAACCGACAGTTCGAGCGACAGGTTGAACTCCAGCAGATACAGCGGTCCGAACGTGAACAGTGCCGTTCCGGCCAGTAAGGCGACGACGAGAAACGGCACCGGGTCGACCGGCTCGCCCTCCCTGTTCCGAAGGCGCATTACGTTCCTTACGGCTCGAACCATGAAAAACGTCTCCACGGCCGAAGAAACCGATACTACCACCAACTGTTAAGAGAGTGATGGTCTACTGGTGAGACATGGAGTTCGAGTCTGAAGGCGACCCGCGCGTTCATTTCGTTATCAACCTCCTGTTCTCGGCGATGCTCGTGTATATGGTTCTCTGGGGGCTCGACCTGCTCGGCACGCTCGAGTTCACCCTCGTCCGTTTCGCGCTCGGCACGCTCGTGCTGGTGTTGATTACGCACACGCTCATCTGAACTGCGCCATCCCCGCAGTACGCTGCCGTTAGCAGGCACAGCCAGCGCTGCCGGTCGACCGTTCGAACTCCATCTCCGCGTCACACTCGGGGCACTCCGGCGGCTCCTCGCCCTCCACGTCCACGTCTCGAATCCGCTCGTTACAGTCGTGACACCAGTACGCTCCTTTCGAGCCGTCGGTCGTCGTCGCGCTGGACGACGACTCCAGTATCTCCCGGACTGTCTGGAGAACGCTCATATCTCTGCTGACGTGTTATTCCCTGTTAAATACTGCGCGAGAGTGTATCATTCGCACACGCGTGTCCTGCAGCCTCCCGCGCGGACTGTCGCTGGTCCGTCACTCCACGTCCTCGGCGAGCGCCGAGAGCGCGCGCTTGAGCTCTCCCTTTCGCTTCCAGGCGGCGAGACGGTCCATGATGGCCACCGGCCGGACGCCCATACTGACCTCCGAGACTGCCGTGACTCTGGTCCCTCTCTCCGCCGGCAGGTAGGTTATCGTCGTCTCCATTACGTCGAGTGGCTGGCCCTCGGCTTCCTCCTGCTCGTAGAAGATGCCACTGTCGTGTTCCTCGAACCGGAGCACGAGCTGGAGGCCTGTCGACCCCGCGACGACGCGCCAGTCGTCCGCTCGCTGCTCGATGTCGAAGACGTTGAAGCTCCCCTCGTACTCGACGATGGTCGCAGGGTCCAGCGTGGCCTTGACAGTCGCCGGGGGCGCGTCGACGACCCGCGACACTTCGACCGCACGCATGTCAACTCCTGACGACCCCCCGGACCAAAAAGCTGCTCGTCACGCTCGTGTGCGTGCTGACTCAGGGCTCGATGACCAGCTTCCCCATGAACGAGTCCTCGATGACCGCGCGCTGGGCCTCGCCCGCCTCGTCGAGGTCGTAGCGTCGCGCTATCTCTATCGACAGCGCTCCCGTGTTCATGAGGTGGGCAACACCGCGCAGCGGGACCCGCAAGTCCGGCGTGTTGAACATGCTCATAAACTGGTAGGAGACGTCCTGCGAGCGCGCGGCCCCGACGCTGTCGAAGCCCGGGCTCGGGTCGTTCTCCCCGATGCCGACGACGCGACAGCCCTCGGCCGCCACGTCTGCATCGAACTGGAGGTAGTCGTCGAGGCGGTGGTCGAGCACGACGTCGACGCCGCCGTCAGACGCCTCTTCGACTGCCTCGGTGAGGTCGTCTCGGGAGTAGTCGAGCACCGTCTCGGCTCCGAGTTCCGAGAGCGTGTCGTGGTGTTCGGGGCTGGCGGTCGTGATGACTCGTGCGTGGACGGCGGCCGCGAGCTGGACTGCGGCGTGGCCGACGCCGCCCGACCCGCCGTGAACGAGGCAGTACTCCGCGGGCGAGAGCGCGGCGTGGTCGACGAGCGCCCGCCAGGCCGTGCCTGCGACGACGCCCGCCGCACCGGCTTCTGTCATGTCCACCCCATCCGGCAGGGCGACGATCCGGTCTTCGGGGACGGTCGCGTACTCCGTGTACCCGCCGTGGTGGGCAGTGTTTCCGATGCCGGTGCCGTACACTCTGTCGCCGGTTTCGAACCCCTCCACGAACTCACCGACTTCGGCGACGACGCCGGCGAAGTCGACGCCGGGCGTGAACGGCAACTCGACCGGCGGGTACGACCCCTCGCGGAAGTAGGTGTCGACGGGGTTGACCCCCGCTGCTTTCACTCCGACCAGTAGCTCGTGACCGCCAGGGGATGGCCGGCCGACATCTGTCGCTTCCAGTACCTGTGGACCGCCATGTTCGCTCAGCCTGACTGCGCGCATAGTTGGTCTGTGACGCGCTAACACTGTATAGTGTTGGGTCAGAGACGTGTTTTCCACCTCAGGGCCGTCAGGAGCCAGGGACCGCGAACGACCCTGGTTCGACGGCCCTGACAGGGGGAAATCGCCTGAGTGACGGGACCAGCAGCCAGTAGCTCGCAATCAGTCCGAAGCCGACAGCGCTTGCGAACACGACGACGGAGCTCCCGACAACGTCGCCGAGGACGCCGCCGACGAGCATTCCGGTCGGGCCGACGACTGCGGTCACGCTCCCGGTAGTCGAGGTCACTCGCCCCAGTAGCGTCTCGGGAACGCCGCTCTGAAGCGCCGCGCTCACGAGAACGTTGTACACGCCCACGGGGACGAACGCCAGCCCGAATAGAGCGAGCGTGAGGGGCGGCCACGCGACGGCGACGGCACCGGCCCAGCAGACCGCGGCGACGAGAAACCCGCCTGCAGTGACGCGACCGAACGGAGTCGCTTCGAGGCGGGAGGCGGCGAGCGTCCCGCAGAAGGTCCCGGCGGTCATCGACGCGAGCAGGAGTCCGTACGTTCCGGCACCGCCGAAGGCGTCGGCGAACGCGGGGAGGACTGCCGTCGCCATGCCGGTGAACGCGCCGGCCAGCGCGGCACCCACGACCATGTGGCCGACGACGGACTCCCGAAGCAAACTCACTCCCTCCCATACGTCGTCGACGTACTCGCGGGCAGTCGGCACTGTACCCGACTTCTCGGTGTCGGGTATCGCGGTCACCGCGAAACAGAACGCGCTCGCGACGAAGGTGGCGGCGTTGAGCGCGAACAGCGCGATAGCGCCGAAGACGGCGATGAGCGCGCCGCCGGTGGCTTGCGCTCCCGCGCCGATTGCCCTGTCTCCGGCGGACGCGAGCGAGTTCGCTCTGACGAGGTTCCGGTCGGCGACGAGCCGGGGAATCGCCGCGTTCTGGGCAGGCCCTGAGAACCGTTCGAGGAACGCGACGGTGCCGACGACGCCGAGGACGACCCAGACCGAGAGCCGGTCTATCGTCCACGCCACCGGGACGAGAACGACGACTGCGGCCTGTGCCAGTTCGGCCCTCACGAGGAGCCGACGGAGCGGTGCTCGGTCGACGACGGGGCCGACGACGAAGCCGATTGCGCCCGGGAATCGGGCGAGGAAGGCCGCGATGCCGGTGTACAGCGTCGACCCGGTCAGCACGTACACGAGCCACATCGCCGCGACGAAGTACAGCTCGTCGCCAACCTTGCTCGCGGCGTGGCCGGTGTACAGCCGTCTGAACGGGGTGTTTCCGAGCAACTCTCTCGTGCGCTCGCCGACGAACCGACTCGTCAGTGCTGTCATCGGCTCGGGGTTCCGTCAGACTCCTGTTAACTGTTCGGCGAACTGCAGTTCGCTATGATTTCTGACAGTTACTCGCTCGCCGGTTCGAGTTCGTGGCGGTTGATGCTCGTCACGCTGTCGAATGCGGAGTCACTGGAGATGAGCGCTCCGTCGGCGAGTGCTGCGTGAAACGCATCGAACGTAGTCAGTTCCTGTTCGATGTACGCTGACGCCTGGTACACGACATCCGGGTCGCCAGGGTACGATGCGAGTTCGAGAATCGCCGTCACTGCCCGCTCGCGGTCGAACTCGAAGCGCTCTTGGACCAGAAACAGTTCGATAAACGTCGCTACCGACACTTCCAGTTCTCCTTCGTGTGTGGCGAGGAGCTGTTCTGCACGGCCGGCCAGCCAGTCGTCGTCTTTCAGGAGTGCCAGCCAGAAGTCGAGGTCAGCGTACATGTTCGTTCGCCTGTTCGCCTGCTTCCTCGTCTGCCGCCTCGGCCAGCTCCGCAAGCGTTGCGTCTCGAAGCTCGTCACTCGCTGCGTCTCGAAGCTCCGCAACCGGGTCCTCCGGGATGGGAACTAACTTGACGCCGCTGTCCAGTTCTACCAGCCGGTATCGCTCCCCGTGACGGTCGCGTATCCGCTTGGGAATCGTCACCCGTCCACGGTCGTCGGTCACGATTTCGGTCATGGCCGACTGTAGGTGGTGGGAATAATTAACTCTTGTTCCCACTCCAGAGGCAAATCGTGGGAACCGTCCCGCGGCGATACTGTCTCTTTTTTCACAGGATTGATGGCCGTACAGGGTGACGCTCTCAGTATGACAGAACGCGCAGGCATCGACCCGTTCGCGCCCTCCGAGGACGAGGTGAACACCGAGGCGCTCTCCGTGCTCGGAAACGAGATTCGGGTTCGCATCCTCCAGACGCTCGCCGAGGCGGGCGAGCCGCTGACCTTTACGGAGCTCCGCGAGGCCGTCGAGATTCGGGACACAGGCAAGTTCAACTACCATCTGACGAAGCTCTGTGAGTACTTCGTCCGGGAGACGAACGAGGGATACCAGCTGGGCCACGCAGGCAATCGCGTCATCTCTGCGAGTCACACTGCGACCGTCGAGGAGGCCGAACCGGTCGAGGAGTGCCCGGTCTGTGGCGAGACCGACTGCGAGAAGCTGTTTCACGTCCACCTGGACAGGTCGTCGATTCCCGGCTTTTGAACGCTGCTGGTGTCTGTGTCGCAGGTTCTCGGTGTTGACCGGCAAGAACGCCCTCGACGGCGACACTCGGGACAACGAATCTCGCGTTATACCGTCCAGCGGAATCTACTCAGCAATCGGTCACCGTTGATTCCACACGCTCACTGGCGAATCAACCGCTTAATCGCGCTGTAGACTGGCCATTGAATCACCTCGAAGGGTCAGGCGGGGCCCACCATCCGGTCAAAAGAACTGTACACGACGACAAATACGAGAAAGACACCGAGCATCCCGAGAGCACTCCCAATTAACGCGAACTGTGCATACCTACTGGGCAACAGAGCATACCCAATCTCTAGCCCCACGCGCCCCATTACTGCGATAACTCCCAGCCCAAGGAGGTAACTCAGTATCTTGGACTCCTCGATAGGATTGCTCGCCATACGTATAATAACTGTTCAATTCATAATAAATATTCTGTAGACTGCACAACGTCTGTGAGCGAGGTTGAGGTGGTCTCAAGAGATGCTGATTTCCATCACAATAACTATGTAAACGCCAGACACTGTTTCCGCGTATGACGCCCCGAAACGAGACTCTGCATCTCTATCAAATCGGCTGTTACTCTGTGCAAGACTCGCGCGTTACATCTTGCACGGCCCTTCTGACGAATATCTGGTAAGCAGGACACCTCACCGGTCACTGTTTACTCTCTCGACCGATTCTTGAGCCATCGAACTGGTATGGCAACGCGAACCCTTTTTTCCGCGACTCGTCGATATCTAGTATGACGACGGCCCGGGAGACTCTCTGGGAGTACGCGACCGTCCGACCGCCCCGTGAGGCGACGATGGAGGAAGCGACCGACCCCGAGGAACTTCTCAACGAGTACGGGCGAGAGGGGTGGGAACTCGTCAGTACAATCGAGTACACCGGCGGCGGCACCAAGTACCTCGTGTTCAAGCGGCCGGCGGGTGATGGTACCGATGAGTGACAGCGCGGACGAAGACAAGGTCAGCACCCAGGACACAATGCGCGAGCGGGCCGACGACAGTCGTCTCAAGCTCTGGTTGCTCATCGGAGCGAACCGACAGACCGTCACCGGCGTGTTCACGGCCTCCTTTTTCGGGCTGTTCATGCTCGGGGGCCTCCTCGACCCGACGCTCTCGGACCTGCTCGAGACGCGCGGCGTCATCGAGTCGCTGTACGCCCAGATGATTGGCGCGCTGATTACCGGTGTCACCCTCGTCGTCACAATCAGCCAGCTCATCATCTCACAGGAGAACGGCCCGCTCGGCGAACAGCGAACGCGGATGAGCGAGACGCTCGACTTCCGGAACTACATCAAGGAACTCACCGGGAAGCCGGCACCGGCCGATCCGTCGGCGTTCCTTCGTGAAATCATCGATGCGACACAGCAACGCGCCGATGCCCTGGATGACGCAATGGAGTCGACCGACAACGACGACCTCAGGGGCGAAGTCGACGAGTTCGTCGACAGCATCACCGGCAACGCCGAGACCGTCCGGGAGAAGCTCGAGGGCGCGAAGTTCGGCACGTTCGACGTCGTCTACGCCTCGATGGACTACAACTACTCCTGGAAGATCTTCCAGATCGAACGCCTGCTGGCCGACTACGAGGACGACATCGACGACGAACAGCGCGAGGCCCTCGAGGAGCTCCGGACCTCGTTCGCGATGTTCGGACCGGCCCGCGAACACATCAAGACGCTGTACTTTCAGTGGGAGCTAATCAACCTCTCTCGGTACATTCTGTACGCCGGGATTCCGGCGCTGCTGGTCTCGGGGATGATGCTGGTGTTCGTCGATGCGACGACGTTCAGCGGGAGGGTTCTGGGAATCGAGACGCTGCTCTGGGTCGTTGCGATAACGTTCACGGTTACGCTCGTTCCGTTCTTCCTGCTGACCGCGTACATCCTCCGAATCGCGACAGCCGCGAAGCGAACTCTCGCGATTGGTCCGCTAATCCTGCGGGCTTCCCAGCGCTGAGGGCGGACGCTGTTTGACCGACATCACGGTTATCGCTTCGGTCGACGAGTCATCGGTCGTCGGCCACGCAGTTTTAGGTTCCATCGCATCCAGAGTGTGACCATGGACCTCGCGCTCACGAACACGCAGGCGCTCACGATGACTGGCGACGGCGTCGGCCCCATCGAGAACGCCGCAATCGGCATCGCAGACGGCCAACTCGCTTACGTCGGCTCGGGCGCGGAGTTCGACCCCGCGGACGCAGACGACGTCGTCGACTGTTCGGACAGACTCGTGATTCCCGGGCTGGTGAACGCCCACGCTCACATGGGGCTGACGATGCTCCGGGGCGGCGCACAGGACGTGCCCGAAATCGAGTGGATGAACAACGCGCTTGCACCCCTCTCACGCCAGCTCAGCGAGGACGACGCGATACTCGGCACGCGCCTGGGTGCAATCGAAGCAGTGCTCGGTGGTGTGACGACCGTCTGTGAGTACGCCGCGGAGGTCGGGACGCTCGTCGAGGAGGTGTACGACCCGCTCGGGATGCGCGTCGTCGCCAGCGAGACGATAAACGAGATTCGTGACGAGCGCGACGACCTCGGCCCGCGGGACCTGCCACACCTCGACCGTGAACTGGGCGAGAACGGACTGGCACGGACCGAGGAGCTGTTCGAGCGCTACGCCGACCACGACCGCGTGTCGGTCACCTACGGACCACAGGCCGTCGACATGGTCTCGCCCGAGACGCTGCGGGAGGTTGCCCACCGTTCGGCCGAACACGACCGGGCGGTCCACATGCACGTCGCACAGGGCGAGCGCGAGCGCCTGCAGGTCGAGGAGCGCTACGGCAGCGACCAGCGTTCAGTAGACGTTCTCGAGGAGGTCGGGCTGGCGAACG
>LKMJ01006923.1_pt1 | contig 10680 bp, 8 predicted proteins | sample 643391 | NCBI WGS metagenome assembly LKMJ01 (sample SAMN04112250, study PRJNA286221) | soda lake metagenome | biome: soda lake; feature: Kulunda Steppe; material: water; isolation source: sample PL-Br10 brine of Picturesque Lake | place: Russia: Kulunda steppe | collected 2010-07
AACTCCGCATCGAGATCGCCGGTGAGGACCACACGTTTATGAACGTCCTCAAAGGCGCACTGTTGGAAACCGAGAACGTCTCGGCGGCAACCTACGACATGAATCCCGAACAGTCCGGCGGACAGACCGATCCAGTGTTGTCGATTACGACGGTCAACGGACTCGACCCACTGGACGCACTCGCCGAAGGTGCGAGCAGTGTTCGAGAGACGGCAGACGCCTTTACCGACGCCTTCGAGACCGCAGCCTAATCGAGTTTTGCGGGATTAACAGTCGCACATATCTGGTTCACAGCACGAGAGGTCCTCGAGAAACATGTTTGCCTCACGATAATGCGCCAGGGGTGTGGTGTCGATTCCGAGTCGTTCACCAATTGTCTCGGCAACCACGGGAAACCGCGTGCGAAATTTGTAGATAAAGCAGAACTTGACACCGTTGTGGACAACGTCAGGGCCCGAAAGAAAGAGTCCGGGAGTCGCCGTCGACTCATCACGGTCAGTGAGATCGACGTGCCCACCGTCAGCTATACGCTCGAAGAGGGGTTCGACTGGTCCAAGGACGGAGTCGAAACCGGTTGCGAGGATCGGTCGGTTTGGCGTCCAGTGGTGAACACGGTCGCCATCACTGTCGATACCGTAAACATCGAAGCCAGCGGAGTCGGCCCCGGCCTCGGTCGCTGCAGGCTCGATTGACTCGATTCGGATACCACCCAAACAGTGAACCCGGTCGGTTTGGCGGGTAGTTGCAATCCGTTCGTGGGTGAACGGCGAGAGCGACTCGCTCGGATCGGGATGCCGGAATGCCCAGGGTGCACCGGGGTCGACGACGGTCGCCTCGAATCCGGCGGCACTCAGGCCACAGGCGGCGTCCATACCGCTTTCGTAGCCACCGATCACGAGAAACGAGTCGGATCCAGTGGCCGCCTTCTCGCGGCTGGCAAAACCGGCAAACGAGTCGATCTCGGCGTAATGGATCGCGTGCGATGCGCCTGCAAACGGCGTCGACGCGGGTGCACCGAAGTGGCCGGCTGCCCAGATAACAAACCGGCTGTATATCGGGCCTTGGGTGGTAGTGAGCGTAAATCCCTCAGTGGCTTCGTCCGCACTGCCCCCATTAAACGCGGCGCGCGCAGGCTGGACTGAGGGTTCGACACCCGGCGTGATCTCAGTTACGTCGACGCCAGTTTTAATCGAGAGCTCGTGAAAGTCGGTCGCGCGTTCGAGATAGTCAGCATACTCCGTTCCGGTTGGGTGTTCGCGGTTGAGTGCAAATGCCGGCGAGCTATCCGGAGTAACGGCATTGAGATCAGCGAGTCCGAAGCTATTGGCAGGGAACGAGGGCGTCAGCAGCCGGGTTTCCTCGGGCCACTGTTGGAACGAGTGGCCGATCGCCTCGCGGTCGACAATGAGCGCGTCAAGTTCTAGATTCGAAAGAGCAACGCCCATGCCGATTCCTGCCGCTCCAGCGCCAACGACAACCACGTCGTAATAGCGGTCGCTCAACGACACGCGATCACTCCGCTTGTGGCCGCAGCAGTACGACGCCAGTCAGCCATCGCTGTGACTCCCTGTTCGCATGGCTACTAGCTTTCGCCCAAAAATAATAAGGGTTGTTACTTCAACAGTTGTTTTTCATAACTTGCTACCGGCACTGCTCGAGATTGACCACGGTGTCGGCATTGACGGTGAGCCAGTGGGTCATTTGCTCTTGTGGTGCGAGATGCGGAAGCGAAACGGTGTACTCGCTGGTTCCATCAGGAGTAGTTGTTGTTTGGCCCGTGAAAATCACGTCATCGAAGTTTGACTGGCCGGCTTTGAGTCGCAACAACAGCGGTTCGGACACGAAGCTACTGGGGGGGTGATTGGGGGAGGGCACAACTGTCCAGTCGGTCGGATGGATAAAATCGATTGTGGTTCCGGTTAGCGTCGGACCGGTATCTGTCGGTCCTGCAGTCGTTGTTTGACCTCGTCAATTGAATATTCGTCAAAGTGGAAAATCGAGGCTGCGAGACCAGCGTCGGCATTAGCCTGCTCGAAGACATCGCCCATGTGATCGGGATTTCCACAGCCTGACGACGCGATGACGGGTGTCGAGACGTTGTCACAGACCGCTTTTGTCAGCGGAATATCGTAGCCGTCCTTCATCCCGTCGGTATCGATTGAGTTGACGAATAGCTCGCCTGCACCGCGTTTTTCGGCCTCAATAGCCCACGAGACGACATCGATGCCGGTCCCCTCGCGACCGCCTTTGATCGTACACTCGAACCAACACTGCTCGCCATCGACGGTCACGTAGTGGTCGCCCTCGTCATCAAATCGACGGCGGGCGTCGACCGAGATCACGATACACTGACTCCCGAAGGCGGTCGCTCCTTCGGTGATGAGTTCGGGACGCTGGAGGGCAGCGGTGTTGATCGAAACCTTGTCGGCACCGGCGCGAAGCGTCTCTTTGATATCGTCTTTCGTCCGAATGCCACCGCCGACGGTCAGGGGAATGAAACACTCGTCGGCGACCGCCGAGACGGTTTCGAGCATCGTTTCGCGACCCTCTGCGCTTGCGGTGATGTCGAGAAACACGAACTCGTCGGCTCCCGCGTCGTTGTAGGCTTTCGCCATTTCGACGGGGTCGCCAGTATATTTGAGATCCTCGAAGTTGACGCCCGTATAGACCGCTGCGTTGCCGTCGTCGTCGAGGTCGACGTCGATACAGGGGATGATGCGTTTTGTCAGCATTGAATACCGGTTGGTAGGATGGTTACTGGTTTCACCGTTTCGGCACGACTGTTTCCCGGCGACGACAACCGCAGCGACGGATTACTGCTTGAATGCGGCAGCCACAAGCAGCGGAAAGACAAGCGTCGCTTCGGCTTCGACCTGCGTATAATTGGTTTCAGCTTCCTTGATTTTGCCCCACGAGACGGCCTCGTTCGGTGGCGCACCCGACAGCGAGCCGTCGCCCTCCATCCCGGTCGAAATGTAGACAACGTAGTCGGCCCCACCGCGGAAGAGGTTCGTCATGATCGCGTGGTGTTTTGGGACGCCGCCGCCGACGGCGATCAGTCCCGTGGTGTCGGCCAGCAGGCCGTTTTCGATGAGTGTATCGTAGTCGTCAAGAATCTCGATGCCGATTTCCGAATCGTAGCCCTGCTTGTAATAATACAGGAAGTTGCCGACTTCGGCATCGGTCAGCGCCGGACAGAAGACGGGCACGTCGTTGTCGGCGGCCTGTTTCAGCACTGAGTCCTCGTCGTCAAGCGTCGCACCCAGTTCGCGAGCAAAGTCCGTCGGCGTCCGAACCTTTTCGTCGGCAAAGAAATCCTCAAAGAAGTCATAGAGATACTGTTCGAGCCAGACGTAGCGGTCGGAGGGAACGTAGATGTTGCCCAGGCGATTGATTCCCTGTTCGCGGAGTTCGGCCTCATCTGCCTTCCATTCGCCCATTTTAAAGGGTCGGGCGGTTTTGATCACATCTTCGGTCAGCGAGCCGGAGGTGGTGATAATCACGTCGATATAGCCCTCTCGAACGAGGTATGCAACCGTCTCACGGAGGCCCGACGAGATGATATTCGAGGTAAAGGTGAGATAGACGGTCGCGTCGTCTTCCTGCATTCGCTCGGCGATATCGATGGCTTCGGCGAGCTGTGTCGCCTGAAACCCGGTCGTCGCGTAGCTTTCGAGCAGCTCGGTGAAGTCGAAGTCGCCGCAGAAATCATAGCCACGCACGTCTTCGGTGTCGGGCTCGTTGTCGCTGCCCGGAATGACGTGGTCGCGTGTATCGCCGTCTGTGTCGTCCATACAGAGGGCTATCGCTACTCGGATTTGAACGCCTCGGGTTTGGTTCGTTGGGCTTTCTATATCTGAGACACGTGTGCAGATACGACCGGCATGTCCTGATAACATTCGTCGATGCTTCGGTTTCAAACCGCACAGCAGAGACGGTGTTTCAGTCGAGTTTCCAACAGCCAATGTGGCTGTTGTTCCCGCGACCGCTTTTGACAGACCGCCTCACTTCGACGTCAGCCGATAGATCCGCGCTTCCCACGGCCGAAGATCGAAGGCCGCCGCTTCGACATCGGTGGCCGTTTCGTCGACTCCGTAGTTCGACAAGAGGAGTTCTGCCTCCATCTCGTGTGGGTCGAAGTCGACTTCTTCCTCGGGAATCCAAGTGTGACCCTCCCATTCGGCGAGATTGAGCGTCACCAACAGCCGTTCGTCTCCCAAGGTTCGGATGTAGGACCAGACTTCCTCGTGCTCATTGATCAGTACATCATAGCGACCATACACCATCACGTCGCTCACGTCGCTATCTTTGCGGAGCTCGATCAGACTGCAGTAATAGTGCCAGATCGAGTCAGGATCATCGCGGGCGGCTTCGACGTTGATCTCGTCGTGGTTCGGGTTGACGCCGATCCACGGCTCACCATCGGTGAATCCAGCCTGCGGCGCATCGCTCCACTGCATCGGCGTCCGAGCGTTGTCACGGCTGTTCTGTCGGAGGCCGTGTTTGACCTGTTCAAAGCTCTCGATCTCGCCGCTATCGAGGGCGTTGCGGACCGGATTGATTGTTTCCACATCGCGGAACTCATCGAGCGAGTCGAACGGATAGTTCGTCATCCCGATTTCGGCCCCCTGGAAGATGTAGGGCGTCCCGCGAAGCGTAAAAATGAGCGTTGCCAGCAATTTCGCGGACTCCTCGCGGTACTCACCATCGTTGCCGAAGCGCGAGACCTGCCGCGGCTGGTCATGGTTGCTCAGGTAGATCGAGTTCCACCCGTCCTCGGCCAGCCCATACTGCCAGCGGTTGAACACGTCGCGGAGATCATTGAGCGCCCACTCGTTCGTCTCCCAGATCTTCCCGCCGTGGTCAAGCAGGACGTGATCGAAATGAAAGAGCGTCGACAGCGGGCCATCGCGGCCGACGTACCGTTTTGCGGTCTCCATATCCATGCCCTGACCGATCATCTCACCGAGCGCGAAGACATCTCGATCCGCGAGCACACGCTCGTGCATTTCGTCCATGAACTCGTGGATTCGTGGCCCGTCGATCGAGTCCCACATATTGCTCGTATTGGTTGGTGGATCGTGATCGGTGACTTCCGGAGGTTTTGACAGCAGGTTGATGACGTCCATGCGGAAGCCATCGATTCCCTTCTCAAGCCACCACTCCATCATCTCGAAAATCTCGTCGCGAACGGCGGGGTTCTCCCAGTTGAGATCCGGCTGTTTGACGTCGAACAGATGGAGATACCATTTGCCGACTTCCTCGTCGTAGGCCCACGCCGGCCCCCCGAAAAACGAGCCCCACTCGTTCGGCGGCGCTTCGTCTTCGGGGCCGTGGTGGCCGGTAAAGCCCTCGACGTCGGTCCGGCCGTGTTTCCAGATGTAGTAGTCGTGATACTCGCTTTCGGGGTCGCGACTATTGACGAACCACTCGTGTTCGTCGGAGGTGTGGTTAACGACGAGATCCATGATGAGTTTGATGTCTCGGTCGTGAAGCCCATCGAGGAGCTCCTCCCAGTCGGCCATCGTCCCGAACTCCGCCATGATCGACTGATAGTCGGCGATGTCATAGCCGTTGTCGGCGTTGGGTGACTCATAGACCGGGTTGAGCCAGATAATGTCGACGCCGAGATCATCGAGATAATCGAGCTTTTCGATGATACCGGGGATATCGCCGACGCCATCGCCGTCGGTATCGTTGTAGCTTCGGGGATAGATCTGATAAATAACGGATTCCTTCCACCAGGCGCGATCAAGTAACGGTTCGTCGGGGGACGTTTCGGTCATATATAGCTGTGGTATGGCTGGTGATTTAATACGTATGGCTTCACAGAGTGGTGTTCGTCGGACAAATGGGTGTGTTTTAGTAGCCAACCACCTAGCGGTCAGCTATGGCAGATCACGCACACGAAGCCGACCCCGATGCACGGGTAACCTCACCAATGCAACCGTTTACCACGAAACAAGCGATGATCGGCGGAGCCGTCCTCCTTGTCGGCCTGCTTGTTGTCTTCGGGATTCCACTGCTGTTCGTCTAATCAGCAGGCTCCGATCCCGTACTTATAGTGATTCGGTAAACGAACAGAAGTCTCCACTCCCGTTTTTGCCGACCGAACAGAACTCCCCACCGGTGGCTCCTTCGCGTGGATACCATGCCAGCGGATGGTCCGCAACGAGGTCGACGGCGACGCGCTCGCCGAGTTCGAAATCCTCGACGTGGTTGTGCAGACAGTGAACCGTATCACCGCTGTCGAGATCAACCCGGTAGATGAACGAGGGGCCTACATACTGCCGGGAGGCGACTTCGCCGTCGGTTTGTTCGTTGGCTGCCCGACCAGCCCGCAGGTCATCAGGCCGAACAAGCACGTCGACGGCGATTCCTTCGTACTGTTCGGTATACCCGTCGAGCGTTTTTGCATCAAAGGTGCCGAGCCCGGTCTTGAGAACGCCGTCGTGGACGTAGGCGGTGAGGAAGCTCGCTCGGCCGAGGAAAGAGGCGACAAACCGGGACTTTGGCTGTTGGAAAATCCGTTCGGGTCGGTCGAGCTGTTCAATCCGCCCGTTGTTCATGACGGCAACGCGGTCGGAGATCGACAACGCCTCCTCTTGATCGTGGGTGACAGAAATGGCGGTCACGCCGGCGGCTTTGAGGATCGAGCGGACTTCCTCGCGCATCTCGACACGGAGTCTGACATCGAGATTCGAAAACGGTTCATCGAGCAACAAGACCTCAGGTTCGGGCGCGAGCGACCGGGCAAGCGCAACGCGTTGTTTCTGTCCGCCCGAAAGCTGTTCGGGCGATTTTGCGCCGTGTTCCGGAAGGTCGACGAGGTCAAGCATTTCGTCGACACGGGCTTCAGTGTCCGCAGCGTCGAGTTTTGAGAGGCCAAAGGCGATGTTTTCACGAACCGAGAGATGTGGAAAGAGCGCGAAGTCCTGAAAGACGATGCCGATATCACGGGCTTCGGGGGCCGTTGCGCTGTCAGCGTCGGCGACGAGTTCGTCGTCGATCGTGATCCGTCCGCCGGTCGGGGTTTCGAGCCCAGCAATCATCCGGAGCGTCGTTGTTTTGCCACAGCCAGAGGGCCCGAGCAGCGTCAACAACTCGCCGCGTTCGACAGTGAGTGAAATCTCTCTGACGGCCGTCTCGTTGCCGAAAGCTTTGGTGACGGTATCGAGGCCTAAAATCGGGTCGTCAACGACTGTCTCGGCCGACGACCGCGGGTCCGTGGACGGCTGTACCGACGACTGAGTGAAATGGTTAGCGTTTGACATACAATCGGGCAGCGGTGGTGATTTGATAGCAGGTAGCGACGGCCACGCCTTCGATATCCGAGTGAGAGGTCTGCAGGCAGCGGCTGTCTTCGACCATTCGTTGTCAGACACATACTTTAGGACACCCTAAAAGCGTATCGCTTACACAGTATACCACGCCATAGAGCGGCTCGAAACAATGTTCCCAGTCGGGACCGACCAACAGCCCTATCACTGAGCCGCCGAACAAAATATGTGAAGCAAGTGGGTGTCGACGTAGGATACCGACACCCGTGCGCTTCACGATACTACCGCTTCGAGAGCCATTAGTCTCCGATATGCAGATGGTATATTGCCCTTTTCTTGCAAAACATACTGATGAGGAACGGGGCGGTCAACGGAGTGGGTTCGAATTAGTGGGGTGAAATTCGGTTCTACGTCGCTAAAATCCAGGAATCGAAGAGACCGGTGACTGAGAGAATAGTATTGTTGTGGGCCCGAAGCACAATACTTAATATTGCATCAATAGAACACTGGTGTATGGCACTACACAATCAGACGGCTACGCCGTTCGCGTACGACTGGGACTACTCCTCGCGGGTGTCAACCCTCTTCGGGCTGTTCACCGTTGTTGCAGTCGTCGGCTGGCTCGTGAGTACGATGCTCACAGCAATTCACGTCTTTGCGCTGCCAGCGATTCCAGCGGATGCACCGATTCAGGGAAGCATCGAAGTCATTTCGAGCCAGTGGGCCTACGTCTTCGGCATCCCGCTTGCGACCTTCGGGGCGGTCTACTATCTCGGCACGATTGCACTTGCACTCTGGTGGTTCGACTCGCGCCATCCGCTAATCATCAAGATTCTGACGCCGATTACCGCGAGTGGCGTCGCCTTTTCGGCGTACTTCGTCTATCTCCAACTCGGCGTCATCGGCGAAGTCTGTCCGTTCTGTATGGTTTCGGCCGGTGCAACCGTCATCCTGTTCGGTCTTGAGCTAGCGATCCTCAAAAAAAGCGACACCCCATCGCTCTCGGAGATGCTCGCTGATTTCGGGACCGTCCTCGGCGAGACGAACCTCGCGGCCGTCGTCGTTCCGATGGTCATTGGACTAGCTGCAATCGCCGGGATGTACATCATTCCGCTCTTGCCGCTTCCGCCAGTGGTACCGTTCTAACTGCTCGCCACTGCGGTGCTACAGCTTCGGTTTTGAATACCAACGAAAACAGCCAGCGGTGGCTACTCGAGCGTTGCCGAAATCACGTTGCGGAGTTCGGCGACCGTCTCCATGTCGTATTCGACTGTTTCGTCGCCAACGGTGAGTGACAGGACACCGCGATTGTCCGCCGAACCAAGCGTTTCAACGGGTGCGATTCCTTCGAAGGCGTCGACGACGGCTTCAACATCGGTTGTCTCGATGACAACCCGGCCGGGCGTTTCATCAAATAGGGCAATAGTATCCTCGATCGTGACGTCGGCCCCGGCAGCAGGCGTAATCATTTCTGCAAGCGTGACCGCGAGTCCACCGTGGCTGACGTCGTGGGTAGCCAGCGTCGACTCCTGGTTTGCGACGGCCGCAATCGTCGAGACGACCTCGCGTGGGTTCTCGGGGAGCGCGGGGAAGCCGTCGGTCCCACCGACTTGTGCGAGGTACTCCGAGCCACCAAGCGCGCCGCCTGCGGCACCAACGACGACGATCTCGCCGTCACCCGAGAACGCGGCCGCCGGCGCGTCGTAGCCGTCTTTCGTTCCGACCATCGCCAGCGTCGGCGTGGGCGGGATCGGCCCCGAAACCGAGTCGTTGTACAGCGACACGTTGCCACCGACAATCGGTGTCGACAACGTTGCACACATATCGGCCAGCCCGTCGACAATGGCTTTGAAGCCGCCATAGACCTCGGGCTTCTCTGGGTTGCCGCCGTTGAGACAGTTAACTGCCGTCAGCGGAAGCGACCCCTTGGCGGCGATGTTGGTCGCGTTTTCGAGGGCGACCGCCTGTGCGCCCTCGTAGGGTGCTGCGGTTGTCCAGTTCGAATTGGCTCCCGACGAAAAGGCGAGACCGGTGCCTGCGCCGGTCGTATCGTCGGCGTCGCCGCTGGTCTCGCGCACTGCCATGATTGCCGCATCGTCGCCGGGCTTCATCGCCGTCCGAACGCCGACCTCGTGGTCGTACTGCCGGTAGACCCACCGTTTCGAGGCCGTGTTTGGACTCGAAATAACGGCCGCCAGTGCCTCGGCAAGATCGGCGTCGGGAAGGTCGCGGTCGTCTTGTTTCGGTTCGACCGCATCGAGATCGTTCATCGGTGCGCCTTCGGCGAGGAACTCGGGGTCGACGTCGACGACGACTTCGCCCTCGAAGGTACAAACGTAGTTACCCTCGCGGACCGCACCGATAACCGAACAGCCCAGGTCGAATCGCTCGGCGATTTCGGCGACGCGCTCGGTGTCTTCGGGAGCGACTTCGTAACACATCCGCTCTTGGGATTCGGCGAGCAGGATTTCCAGGGCGTTCATGTTCGGCTCGCGCTGGTGGACCGCATTGAGATTGATTTCCGCACCAAAGCCACCTTTGGCGACGAGCTCGGAGGAGGCTCCGCCGAGGCCCGCGGCCCCGAGGTCGCGTGCTGACAGAATCAGTTCCTCGTCGACGAGCGCCTCATTGGCTTCGATCAGCAACTTTTCGCTGTACGGATCGCCGACCTGGACGGCGGGACGGTCCTCGGTTTCGGCGTCTTCGGCGAGATCCTCGCTGGCGAACGAAGCACCGCCGAGGCCGTCGCGACCCGTTCCGTTGCCGACGAGGACGAGTTTGTTGCCGGCGCGCTGGGCCTCTGCGGTAACGAGGCGGTCTTCATTGGTCAGGCCGATACAGGCGACGTTAACCAGGGGATTACCGATATATCCCTCGTGGAAATCGACGCTGCCGGTGACCGTCGGAACTCCGATCGAGTTGCCATAGTTCGAAATGCCCTCGACAACCCCCTCGAAGAGATACTGGGAATGCTCGCGGTCGAAGGGGCCGAAATAGAGACTGTCAGCGAGAGCGATGGGGTAGGCACCCATCGACATCGTATCGCGGACGATGCCGCCGACGCCGGTGGCCGCACCGTCGTAGGGGTCGACATAGCTCGGGTGGTTGTGGCTCTCGATGCCGAGCGTGATGTAGGTCTCGCTGTAGTCGTCGGCCTCACGGTCGGCAGCCGGGGTATCGGCGGCTTCGGGCAGCGGGACCGCGATGACCGCTGCGTCGTCACCGGGACCGATAACGACCTGGGTTCCCTCGCTGTCGAACGCTGAAAGGAGCGGTCGGGAGGATCGGTACGCACAGTGCTCACTCCAGAGATTTTCAAAGAGCGTCGCCTCGGCGGGCGTGGGGTCACGTCCGAGTTCAGCGACGATAAGCTGAGTGTCGGACTCCGGAAGACTCATTC
>LKMJ01006924.1_pt1 | contig 10679 bp, 5 predicted proteins | sample 643391 | NCBI WGS metagenome assembly LKMJ01 (sample SAMN04112250, study PRJNA286221) | soda lake metagenome | biome: soda lake; feature: Kulunda Steppe; material: water; isolation source: sample PL-Br10 brine of Picturesque Lake | place: Russia: Kulunda steppe | collected 2010-07
CGCGCTGTTTGGTGAGAGTGTCGTCGAGTGCAAACCTGATCTCACGAAAGAATCTGTTGGCGATTTTTTCCCACACGATTAGAGCGAAGAATCCGAATAAACCGATCATTTTGATCTGCGATAACTTTTCCTCTCATTTTACTGATCATGTCGACAATGTGTGTACTCAGCTCAACATCCGCCGTGTTTCGTTACCACGATACTCACCTGGTCTGAACCCAATCGAGCAAATCTGGAAAAGCGTCAAACGCGATCTCTCACCGCTTGATGCAGCTGATCTCGACACCTACCGTGAATTGATTTGCGACACTTACCACCAGTACGCTCACAAACTCAGTTTCGCACAGAGCTGGGTTGACCGCTTCTTATCCATACAAAAGTTATGACTATCACTAAAGATTTGCGTACCTCGCGGGATCTCTGATCCCGCTCAGTACCGCCGCTCAGTGCTTGGTGAGATAGAACAGTCGTTAGAAACATCGTTCATAGAGGTGTGTGACGAGTACAACTACGAGATTTTGTCGTTGCATATCTCGCCAGACCACGTTCACTTGTTTCTTTCAGCACATCCAAAGTATTCCCCGAGCGAAATTGCGAGGAAGGTTAAAAGTATCACAGCAAGAGAGATGTGGAACCAACACGAATCTTTGTTGGAAAACTACTTTTGGGTGGTGGCTTCTGGGAAGAATCGTACTACGTCGGAACGGCAGGTGAGGTGTCAAGCCAGACAATTGAGCAGTATATCGAACGCACTGAACATGTCTAATGGAGCTTACGGCATTCACCCTCGGGGTCAAGCCCCGAGGCACTCTGCCTGCTTTCTCTGTAGAGCGTCTTTGTAGCGTTTACAATCAATTGCAGACGGTTCTGTTGCTTGGGAGATGCCGATGCGTTTAAATAGTGAAACGGCCATGATTCATAATAACATGCGGGGGGGAGCTAGCGAAGCCAATAACCGGGGGGTATCTGAAATTTATGGAACAGTCATCATTATCTCGCTGACGTTCGTGATGGCTATCTTTCTGGTTGGGATTGGCTATTACGTCATCGGCGATATCACATCCGATACCGAAGATCGAATCAGTCAGGACTCGATGCAGGAGCTCAACGACCGAATCTCGGAAGTTTCAGGAAGTCCAACAAATGCGACGACGGCATTTGAATTTCCACAAGGGGCTGATGAGATAGAAGCGGATGATGAGGCGGGATCGGTCGAAGTAACTGTCGAATCCTCACGGTTGAGTGCAGACTATCTGAAAGGAAGCGATACAACCGAACGTGAATCATTCGACCTTGGAACGGTTACGTTCGAAAGCGATGATGGAACAGTATATGCCTTACAGGGGGGCGGTCAGTGGGAAGCGACCGCTGATAACACCGGTATGGTCTCCCCTCCACCGTTTGAGTACGATGGGGAATCGCTGAACCTTGGGTTTACTTCGCTTGAGTCAGCAGGGTCACTGTCCCCAGGCTCCGAAGCGACAATTACGGCAGATGCAGACGCCTCCGTTGACGTATCTAAAGATCTGGCAGGAGCATTGACTAACGTCTGGACTGTCCAGCCTGAAGGCCTTGAACCGGTTGGTTCTGACCTGGTTGATGTGACCCTCGAGATTGAAAGCGAGTTTGCAGAAGGGTGGGCCAGCTATGCTGAAGACGAATTGGATGAGCAGCCGACTGAAGTGTCCTATGACGAGGAGTCAGATACGGTAACAATCGAGTTTGAGGAAGTGGGAACCGAGCTACCTGAGGATGTTTCATCAACGCCCGATGACTGGGAAAATGATAACATTCTCTACTCCGGAAACTCCTCTCATGCCATTTTCAATAGCGTTATTGAGCCTTTGGGTTCGACCTTTGTGATTAACCAATCTGCGACGTCCAACTACGAACATTCACTTGATTTGACCGACGGTGATAAGCAAGTGTATATTGCAATTCCGAATCCAGACCATCCTGACCTATCGGCCGCCGCTACATTCGATGGAGAAACCTGGGAAACGGTTGAAGCTGGTGAAGATGAATTCACCGTTGAAGATGACGACCTGCGCTTGTTCACGTTGGAGAACCAACTGACTCCAGCTTTCCGTGAAATCGAAACCATGGAGCCACATGAATTCTCACACGCAGCGCTTTCTGCGGAGGAGTTGTTTGGATACAGTGACGATATTTACCAATACGAGTTGGCAGACGCGCAGGAACTTTGTATCTTTGTATCGGAGGAGTTCCCTGGCGAAGGGGAGCCGATGCCTCCCGGTAACGCCTTCGGACTCGCAGACTATGGCCCTGACTCTCAGACGTACGAACAATGTAGCATGGGGGACGTTCCAAGAGAGTCCCCTGAACTCGAGATTAACAGCGTCGAGCCAGTAGACGATGATTGGGATGACTTTGAACCACTTGATGAAGCTGCTGATGACAACGAAATCGATATCGAGGTAAGTGTCACAAACAATGGCGGGATGGGTGATGCAAATGTCTTGCTCGAATCACAGATTCCGACTCCAACCGCGGAAACTGATTTCCTGCCTGTCGATGAAACAACTGTGACCGACATCAATCGAACGGAAACACAGGAGGTCACACTGACCTGGGACCCAAGCAGTAGCGACCTCGCGGATATCAACCAGTCAGAAGAGCTGGATGGTGAAGCGCACATTCGAGCGAACACCGGTGCTGACGACTCGGTTGGTGGAACAGTTGATGTGCTTTATGAGCCACCGCCATCGGAATTCTTCGAGATAGAAGTTGAGGATGCAGAGGTGAAAGTGTCCGGACAGAATGCGTCGGAAGTCGAGAGTGTGGACACAGTACAGGATGATGTCGAGGTCACTGTTCCAATAAATAATACTGGTGAAACTGCTGGAGAGCAGACTGTGGCACTGTGGTATGATGACGGGTCCGGCGAGTCTGCTGCGGCAACGGAAACCGTTGAAATCGATACAGATGAGGAGGAATTGGTCGAATTCGAGTGGGGGATGGATAATATCGCACTGGGTGCAGAGACAATCGCCACCGCAGTCTCGACCAGCGATGACAGTGCAACTCTTGACGAATTAGATGATGTACTGACGGCAGACTTTGGGGTCGGTGTAGAATCCATTGCAATAGATGATGGGCAGATGGATGTGATTATTGAAGTCGAAAACAGAGGGGCGGCACAAGCAACTCAGGAAATCAGCATGGAGAGTATTGATGGGGTCTATGGTATAGATGAATCTGAAGAAGTGGAGCTTGCGGGTGGAGAATCTGAAGACGTGACACTGAGTACCACTGCGGTAGAGGGTCAACCAGGGACCGGCGAACTTGAAATTAGCAGTGAAGACCGTATTGCATCAACAGAATTTGATGTTCCTGAACCAGCAATTGAGAATGAGTTGGGATATGATAGTGGTGGCGAAAGTGTGCTCCCAGAACCAGACACTGAGTGGGACTGGTCAGGTGGTGAGCCGGATTTAACAAAAGGAATTGAAGAGATTCCGGCCGCGGACGTCGTCACTGCTCACGAAGACGCAGATTGGGGGATTGCTGGGATAGAGTATGATGTGGGAGATGATGGGTGGCTAATAACCAACTACCAGACATTTACGTTCAATATCGAAGCAGAGCATGATCTCACAGATCCTGCGAACGTATTAGCCACTGATGAAGATTATGAGGTCTCATATGAGGTTCAGATGCACGATCAAATTGAGGGCTATGACGGGAATTATGATATGTTTGGGGCGTATGATGATGGAGATAGACTGCCTACAAGAAACGACGATACAGAGATAACAGTAAATGGTGCCAACAGCGCATCGGGAAGTTATACCCTTGAGGTAGCCGATATTGAGGGTAGCCGTGGTGATAATTCAAATGATTATTACGTTCCAGTTGAAGTTACAATAGATGTTACGAAAGCTGGTGACATTATTGACTCTGATACGGTGATTTTTCCAGTAGGTTCTCCCAATTCAGAAGATTATGTTTGTGGGGGTTCGTACTGCTGAGTACTCCGAATTTTAATTTACTACGCAGTGTGAATCTTTATGTGTTTGTTTTATAGCGAAAAAGGAGTTCAGACCAATTCTTTGCGATATTTTTAAGTGAGCGGACAAATACCATTTAACCACCATGATGGGGGAACGCAAGCAGGATGAAGAGTCATCGCTATGGGGGGTGTACCAAACGCTACTTGTCTTATTTATTACAGTAGTGGCAGTGTCAGTGTTTGCAGGGGCTGGCGGTGCAATGGCTGATGGGGAAGCTTCGTCACAGTACAGTGTCGATGAGCACCTTGAGTCAGTCGCAGCGGTGGATACACAGGTTGAACAGTTCGACAATGAAAGCGAGAGTGTTGTCGCACAGGATGCGGAAGTGAACGTGACTCACCTGACGACACAACTTGGGGACGCAACCGTGTCTGATGGTGTTGATGAGGGGGCCGTTGCGGATATGGACCTGATGATGGTTCCTGAGCAATCGTTTGCGATGTACACCGAGTGGGGAAGTTATTATCCAGCTTCGGGTCCGGTGAGTCAACTCGCTGAAAATACGGACATTATGACCGAGAGTCCAGTTGAGGACGTAGAAAGCCAAGCATTCACTGCGATTGGGGATTTCTTTGATTTCGGCCTTGAAGTTGATGGAATATACGATTTCGGCTGTGAAACTGAAGAACGGTATTTACAAGATTGGCCACCGTGGGAATCAGCGGATTACGACTGGTGTGGCTGGCACGATGATGTCGGTTCTCCAGCAGGTGAGGACTCGCTATACCATATTGATGCAGACACGCAACTGTCGGTACTGGATGGGTTTGATATCGACCGAGATAACTCACAGTTTGATGAGCAAATTCTAACTGACAATGGTGATTGGGAGGAACTGCCGACTGAGGACCGTGGTCTTATTACGGGTCTCTTTGGCGATGGACAGTGGGAATGGACTGATGATGCGACGACCGACGCCTACAGAGCAGAACAGTCGGAGTTTGCTGACGTCTCTGACTCAACACTCCAAGAGAGTTTGAAATACATAGAGTTCTCCTCAGGAGCGGATGTCTGGGGATTCGATGCTGAGACCGGCGGTGACGAAATCATTCGAATCGAGTACGACGCACCGTTTTCCTCAGTGCAGGATATGCAACCAGTTGACCCAGCTGATGACAGGTACGGTGCGATGTACACAATCCTCGATATCCTTGAAGCGGATGATAGTTCCGACCACAATATGGGACTTGTTGCAAACGGGGATGTGAATCAGCCACTAACTGACGATTTTGACTCGGTTGCTGATGAGGTACAAGAACTGGAAATGTTTGGCGACCTTGACGAGGATACGATGTATCTCAACCTCACTGATGGTCTCGACGCTGCCGCCTCAGAACTCGATGAACATGGGGAGCACGAGAACCAGACGGTAGTTTTCGTCGGGGGTGGACACGAGCCGATGGTCCCTGATGACGAGTGGTATGAGGTTGCGCTAGACTCTGTGCGTGATGCAATTCTTCCAGATTTCCTCGAGGATTCAGCAATCGACTGGGGCGAGCAAACAGCTGACCGGCCAGACCGCGAAGAAGCTGGTGAAGCCTTCGACGAGCAACTTACTGATGCCGCTTCTCAATTAGCTGAGGAAGATGGTGTTGAACTCGTTACAATGGGGATTGGAGAAAACCACGATGCTGCTCGACTTGGGATGATGGCCGATGCTGCGGCTAATGAAACAGCCTGTCAGGATAGCGGCCTGAGCAATGAAGCGTGTAATTACATCTCCGTTGAGAACACGGGCGATATCGAACCGGAGTTGATTGACCTTCTGTTTGAGGATGATATCGATTTCGAGATAGAACGAAACCACGTTGATGTGAATCTGGCCGGTGATGCCAGCCTCGATGACGTCTTTAGTGATGTGAACGACCCGACAAGATTTGTCTCGGGGGAACACGACTCCGAAGATGCGGAAACCGTGACACTCGATGATGGGTTTGATGTTGGTGATGACCTCTCCTTGGAGCTTGATATCTCCGAACCAGACAGTTGCAGCGTCGTAACGGAAGTAAGCGATGCGTTTGGGGATGTAGACATTACCCACGAGCATGCTACTTGCGACGAGGATGACCGGTTGATGAACGTTGATTCCAACCTGGTATTCTCCGACGGTGATGATTTGAGTCGCCTCGAACAGTTGCCGGATGCGGGCTGGATTGAGAGTGCGACTGACGTTGTCAATGAGACCTATGGCGAATACGTCGACGACGGAACCCTTAACCTCGATGATAGCTCCGAAGGGACGACAGGCTCACTGGTGGGTATCCCCGTTGCAGATGACGATATTGAGGGCTACTCGCTGTTCCACGTTGAGATGGAGCGTGCCCCGTCAACTGATTTCCAGGTGGAAATTAACGACGAACAACTATCGGAGGATAACGATGAGTGGGAGGAAGTGAGAGATGGTGAGGAAGGGAAACCAGCAGGTGAAACTGTTGATGTGAGCATTACCGTCACAAACGAAGGTGATGACGGTAGCGAACACGTTCTGCTCCAGCGAGAGGGAAGTTCGGGTGAACCAGTTCTGGATGATGAAACCCTCGAATTAGAAGCTGACGAAAGCAAAAATCTCACACTGAGTTGGGATACGGATGAAACAGATGCAGGTTACGACGGAGATATCATAGCCAGCTCCGAAAGTGACAGCGAGACGCATCCCGTGTCGATTTTTGGTCCAGGATTAGACCTGAACATAGACGAGATATCTGTTGCAACCGAGGACCACCTAGATGAAGATGGTGAATTCAATATCACTGAACTGACCGACGAAACAGTTCCAGTTAATGTCACGGTCGAAAATACTGGATTCGACGGCGGAGAGGCACCGGTGGCATTACAGATCGGCGATGTAGTCTACAGTCAGACCGTCGAGTTTGAAGAACTTGGCAAGGACAAAGCAATTGCAAACGTCCAGTTTGACTGGAGCCCGAATTACGGCGATATCGACGATTTCAGATTTGCGGAGGAAACTGTCGGGGGCGAAGTCTTGATGCACGCAAACACGGTGGGAGATTCTGAGGGCATCACACAGGAGGTCGTTTACCTCCCACCGGACCAGGAAATTGATCTTGATGAACTGGAGGAAGGAGATATCGAACCCGTTGATATCGATATCGATGAAGTAGAAATCGAATAAGGTGTGGTTCTCGGCTTGTGATACGGTGTGTGACAGTTAGCGTACCCAGCCCAGTTCCCAGTTCCCATTAACGACAGCAACAATCAACTCCCATTCATCCTCTATCTCACCATCAGGCGAGTCATAGACAACGGTTGTATCGATTCGCGCTTGCCCATCCTTACGTTCCGAAACGGATGTCTCAACAAGTTCAACAATACCCTCAAATTCTTCGGGTTGTGTTCGAATGGTTTCTGGGGCGTTTCCATCCTCTGCAAGTAGCGAGGTGACTGTCTCAGTATCACCAGCATTGAGTGCCTGGACAAACTCTTCGACGACTCCTTCAGGGCTCAACGCAGGTTCGGAAAGAAGGTCATCCGTTTCGATATCCCAAAGTCCCCATTCAATATCGTCATCTCGCCTAATATCGAGTTCCCACGTCGTTTCAAACGTCTCTTCCAACTGCTCAATCTCTACAGTAATCTCCACGATAATCTGTTCTTCCTCTCTTTCCGTAACAGTACTCTCGACGACTGTTATGTCCGGACCAAAAAATGATTCATTTTCTGATTCGACTGGGTCTAATTTACCATCGCTGTGAAGTACCTGGTTATATTGCTCAACATCTCCATCGGCCAGCAGCGCTGCAAAGTCATCTGAAACTTCCTCTGCTATTTCTTCATCAGTTAACTCATCCGTTGGGTCTGGCTGGTCACCATTGTCATCTGATGTCTCATCTGAGGAATCGTCTTCCTGTCCCTCGCCATCATCAGTGTCTCCATCATCAGACCCAAAACAGCCAGCGAGTCCCGTAACCCCTGCCCCGGCTACCATAGCCAGTATGCGTCGTCGATTTGATAGTCGCTCAGTTCTCATTGTTATTCCCCCAGCCCACCTGTTCCCACCTCAGCAGGTCTGGGCTTGAGTTATATTGTTTATAATCGAATTGCATAACGATAACGGTCCAATACATGGGTTCTCAGCCGGAAAACCAACCAGACAGGTTGAAACTGACCAAAAGAGATTCATACGCTTCGGTAGCGGAGTCCTGTGCTCCTTTGAGAAAATATTTATATATAACTTCCCTTAACCAGAGGTAAACACACGCTCTGTGTGTCTTACACATATGCAAGGAAATCATCAACAACAGGCGTATGACCGAGGAATCACCATCTTCTCGCCGGATGGTCGGCTCTACCAGGTCGAGTATGCACGGGAAGCAGTCGAACGCGGCAGTCCCACCGTCGGTGTGCGAACCGCCAACGGAATCGTTCTCGCCGCAGACCGCCAGATTCGCTCGCCGCTTATCGAGCGCGAAAGCATCGAGAAAATCCACAGTGTCGACAACCATATCGGAATCGCAAGCGCGGGACACGTCGCGGATGCCCGCCAACTGGTTGACCACGCCCGCCAGCGAGCACAGATTGAACAGCTCAGATACGGCGAAGCGATTGGCGTCGAAACTCTGACAAAGGAAGTAACGGACCACATCCAGCAGTATACGCAGGTCGGTGGCGCACGACCGTTCGGTGTTGCATTGCTAATCGGCGGTATCGAGAATGGCGAACCACGGCTGTTTGAAGCGGACCCCTCCGGGACACCGTACGAATGGCAAGCTGTCGCCGTTGGCGGCGGCTACGACAAAATCAGAGGGTATCTTGAGGAGGAGTACGACCCAGAACTGAGCCAGGAAGCCGGCATCAAACTCGCGCTGGAGGCGCTGGCCACGAAACGTGATGAACTCGCCCCGGAAGGTGTCCACGTCTCGTCTGTCACTGTCGAGGACCCTGTCTTTTCGACAGTGGACACCGAGGATATCGAGGCATACGTAACCGAACTCGGCCTCGGAGGTGACGGCGATGAATAACAACGAACAGCCGGGAACGCAGTTCCATCAGTCCGGTTACAATCACGAACAGATGAATCCATACGAACCTGAACTCGGAACGCCACAGAATCACGCATCAAACGACGACTCGGTCGCAAAGACCGGGACGACGACTGTCGGTATCACGACTGATGACGGCGTCGTTGTCGGAACGGACCGCAGAGCGAGTCTTGGCGGTCGGTTCGTCTCCAACAAGAACGTGGTAAAAGTCGAACAGATTCACCCCACTGCAGTGTTGACCCTCGTCGGGTCTGTTGGTGGTGCCCAGTCGTTTATTCGGACGTTGCGCTCGGAAGCAAGTCTGTACGAACAGCGCCGTGGAGAGGCGATGAGCATCAGTGCGCTTGCGACACTTGCCGGAAACTTTGCCCGTGGTGGGCCGTTTTTCGGGATCTTTCCTATCCTTGGTGGTGTTGACGATGATGGCAGCCACGTCTACAGTGTCGACTCGGCAGGCGGAGTGATGAAAGATGACTACACTGTGACTGGCAGCGGCATGCAGTTGGCCCACGGTGCCCTCGAAGGCGAATGGAGTTCGGACCTCTCAATGAGCGAGGCCGAAACGCTCGCGGCCCGTGCAATCAACGCCGCAACGGAGCGGGATACCGGCTCCGGCAACGGGCTCGTTATCGCCTCTGTCACTGACGAGGATGTCGATATATCCGAGTACGATTCCGTGAACGCCGTTCTCGAATAGCGCCGGTTGTCCGATATTTTCCACGCTGCGCGTCGCTGTTTGTAGCCTCACCCAGACAGAGAGTGCGTCCCCCCGAAACGGCCAAAAGAAGGCTTCTGTTTGGTGTGTTCGTCCCCCAAATATAACGGTATATTTTCGGGCAATACTTTCGTCGGCCTGCGGTTTTGGGAACCTTCTCGAATGTTACTTATAAAGAGTCGGCGACAAATGGTCAAGTGTTTATTTACGCCCCTCAATTCGGCGAGCATATGCCAACCGACCCGTTCGATGCAATTCGGACATTAGACGTTGACGGTGAGGAGTACAAGTACGCGGACCTGACCGCGCTGGAGGAGGCCGGACTCTGTGACCTCGATAAGCTCCCAGTGAGCATTCGGGTGTTGCTGGAATCCGTGCTCCGAAACGTGGATGGCGATACGATTACGGAAGAACACGTTCGAAACGTCGCGTCGTGGGAACCTGACGTTCCGAACGCGGACGTCCCGTTCTCGCCATCACGCGTCGTCCTGCAGGATTTGACCGGTGTCCCAGCAGTTGTTGACCTTGCTGCACTTCGCTCGGCGGCAGACCGTGCTGATGTCGACCCGAGCGTTGTCGAGCCGGAAATCCCGTGTGACCTTGTGATTGACCACTCCGTACAGGTCGATTATTTCGGAAGTGACGAAGCATACGAGCAGAACGTCGAACTCGAATACGAGCGCAACGAAGAACGCTATCGTGCCATCAAATGGGCACAGCAGGCCTTCGAGGACTTCGAGGTTGTCCCACCGGGAACTGGAATTGTCCACCAGGTAAATCTCGAATATCTCGGACAGGTTGTGCAGGCACGCGAAGAGGACGATGGACAGTGGCTCTTCCCTGACACCCTCGTCGGAACTGACAGCCACACGCCGATGATTAACGGTATCGGTGTTGTCGGCTGGGGTGTCGGTGGTATCGAGGCCGAAG
>LKMJ01006925.1_pt1 | contig 10679 bp, 18 predicted proteins | sample 643391 | NCBI WGS metagenome assembly LKMJ01 (sample SAMN04112250, study PRJNA286221) | soda lake metagenome | biome: soda lake; feature: Kulunda Steppe; material: water; isolation source: sample PL-Br10 brine of Picturesque Lake | place: Russia: Kulunda steppe | collected 2010-07
AATGGCTGGGAGGATGAGCTTGTGTTCTTCACCGGCCATGCTATGTGTACTCCATGGATGTGCAGTTTGAGCTGGCACAGCTACACATTGTGGTTGTGTAGTACACAACCTTTGATTTTTTATTTTAGCGCAACTTAATTGGGTACACATATTCAGCTCTTCAAGAGCTGCACAATGACCCCCATATCATTTAATTATGAGGAGTTCCACTTTTATGATACGTACGGAATACAGGGATAATACGTATTACACGGGTATTTTACAGTATAATACCCTATCAAGTATTTCAATGTACGGTTCAGGCCAACCCTGATCATGACCAAATGTGCCCCTCTGTGCCAGGTCTGCATCCTGCCCCACCCCCTCGCTTGCCACCTTTGCCATCCACCCCACTCATGCTTTGCCCCAACCACGCTGCACCTGCATGTCGGTCCTCACAGCATGCTCCACAACCGCATGAGCCTCCCTAGCACCAGACTCACCGTCATCAAGCCCACCCAGATCAGCTTGTAGGCTGTAGTGCCCTTTGAATGTGCCTGACCCTGACAGAGCGCGCCTTGCTGTGACAACGGGCGCGTGCACCTCCTCATGCCTCTTGCTGTCTTGTGGCTCAGGCAGCTGGGCCTATAGGGGAAGCAGCCACAAAGACAACAAAGCAGAGGGGCGTGGGTGGGTGTGCACCTGGCGCAGGCACGGACGTCAGCTGGCTAGAGGCCGCCAGTCCTCGCAGCACCTCCAAACTCTGCCAGACATCAGTCCTAATGTTTGGAAACACCCGCGATCAAAAGGAAAACCCGCATAAAAAGCTCGGATTCGGAGATACCTCTACCATACAAGACTGCCAAGAGGCGCCTGTCTTATGGCAGGGTTGGACCCCCCTCCTGCAGAATGTTCCAGAATTGCTGTTGGGCAGAACAGCTATTGCCCTACCATGGTGCCATGCAGGGATGTTCGTGCCTCAACTTGGGCCCAACCAGCGCCTCTGCCTGCTATCCAGTGACCAGTGCTTGCCTTTGGCGCGCAGGCAACAGACCCGCCAGCATGGTGCCACTGGCCCTTTGTGCACGCGATCTGCATGTGCACTGCGGCTGACGCCCATGCACAAGCAAGCGGACTTGGCCATGCAGAGCAGCAGGGTTCCATCCCCTCCTGGCAACGCGCACCCGTGCCAGCAGGCGCCCATCTAGCTGGCCATCCGCGAGCTGAAGCTCTGCCTGCAGCAGATCATGGGCAACATACTCAGGCCCTGCCTTGACCCCTGGTGCTCCTGGGCCGCCCCCCAAGATCCTGCCCTCCCCCTGTCCTCCAGGCTGCAGCTCCTCAGCAGAAACTTGCTTGAGGTACAGCTCGCTGCAGTGCAGGCAAGAAAGGCACGAGCGGCAGAGTCATGCATGCTCTCTGTCTGTCAGAACTGCGGCGTGAGGTGCATGAGCAGGTTAGGAGAGGCAGGAGCTGTGCGCACGTGCTGATGTATCCGCTGTTGCCTGCAGGTAATGACCAAACCAAAGAGTTGCCGGACTGACCCCAACACTCATGAGCGTCTGAACCCATATCCGCGTATAGATGTGAGGGGAGCGCAAGTGGGGATGGGAGGCACTTCACACACTGGCCGCAAGGAAAGCCTATCTTGAAACCCTATCTTGAAAGGCCGGACATGCATGCCATGCCAACAGTGTGCCATCGCAGAAAATGTGTACCCCCCTGCAGGCCTGTACCCAGACACGCCCCTCGTTGGCCAGTCCATATGTCGCAGCTGGTTCAAAACCAATCCATCCAGTCCAGGGTGGATGCTAGGCTCGTGGCCGGCATCTGGGCTGCGTGCATTGCTTGTGCCTGCCGCTGGTCAGGCGGCCACTGCTTGCTCGAAATGTGCACACAATCAGAGAGGGGCGCGTGCCACAGGGAGGGCATAGAGGGAGATGGGCGCACCTGACTTGTGCAGCTTGGCACACGCGGGAGAGGGAGCCAGGGAAGAAAGTTGCCAGAGTGGGGAGCTTTCCAGAGAAGCCACTGCAGAGCGCAACGCATGTACCATTACCCGACTCTGATTCTCCTGGGTAAAGCAACAAACTCAGTTGGCTGCATGGGCATCACCCCAGCCCCCAGGGCGGAAGGAGGACAAGCTTGCGACCCTCATTACACGCACACTGCAAGGCTGGTGGCGCACTCAGGGAGCTGCGCGCATACATCCAGCGCGCAGCATGCATGCGTGAGCTGTGCAGGTGTCCCATGAGCTTGCCCCTGACAAAAGAATGCCGGTGTGACTGGGCGGCAGACAGTGCATGACCATGCTACAGAGATGTAGGAGGCAAGCTCGACCCTGCCAGGAGCAAACATGATCCCAATTTGGAAGCAGCGCCTCCAGGAGGTCAGCCTCAGGAGGTCAGCCTCAGGAGGTGCCCACCTCATGGTCATCCCTTTCCAACATCTCCCGTGATGTGCATCCACCTTTTGCTGACAGCAGTCGTCTGCGGCAAAGCAGGCTAGCTTCCGGCCTTTGCATGCCACAGGATGGTCTGCAAGCATAATCCTCATGGTCTGTAGGCAATGCACCAGAAGCAATTACCTCGGCACATGGAGAACCGCAGTCGCTGTCTGTGCCAGGCGAACGTTTTGGACGCGCCCAAATTGATTGCGTGTGACAGAAACGTGCGTCGACAAAGAGTGGTAGCCTGCATGCACAGGGAAGGGGGAGTTGCAGCAGGGGCAGATGTGCTGAGCTGCTTCAGCAGGAACACACCTCACTCAACGCGCCGCAACAAAATGTACAGGCAGGCAGGAAATGCAGACATGATGGGAGCAAGCTGGGCTCGGTCAGGCGGGAAGGCTCCAAATCTCCTTAAGGATGGCTGCCTTTATTGGCGCAGTCACAACGGGACCTGAGCTTGACCTTTTGCATGCATGTTTGACGTGCTGCACGCGCAGCATGCGCGGGCACCCTAGGTCCCCCCTTAATGTAGCAAAGCAAGGGCGGTTTGTCTGTTTCCAGGAGGGCTGCACCGTGACCATGAAAGGAACATCAAAAAGAGGTCAAGCTGTAACCAGCATGCAGCCAGGGTTGCCGGATCCAGCAACACCAAGGACGCAGGAGTCAACATTGAGCTTTTGCCATATGAGGGAGGGTAACCAGACAAGCACATGCCGCCAGACAAGCGCATGCAGCGCGCCCCCACATGCCCCACGCAACACAGTAAGGAGGAAGCTCCACACTGGTACTCTGCCGCGGCAGGGCAGTGCGGCAGCTGCATGAACGTCGCTCCTGCGCCTGTGCTGGGCACCAGAGAGAAAGAGCCCTGGGGTGGGGAGACACATGCATACTCACACACGCAGATACGCACACAGCTGGCCCCTGGAGCTCCCCGCTCACCACCCCCAAACAGCTGCTGCCGGTCAAGCAGCAGGGTGGCCAGGCCTGCAGCATCCCGGCAGGGCAGGAGCTTCAGCCAAGGAGTGAGGTTCTCGGTGCACACGCTCTCTCTCGGCAACGCGGCATATTGCCGGTGCAGCGGCCTGCATCAGCAGCCAGGCGTGTGCTGTTGGTGGTGAGAGCATGTGTGGGCACGCAGAGTGAGAGAGAGGGGCACAGACAGTAGCGCGTGACATGACTCAGACCGCGGGGAGATAGACCATAGGTGTGCCCATCACTTGTGCACACCGCCTGTGGCAACAGCGGCGCGGGAGTGTGGCCCCCACAGTGACATAGTGCGCAACCCTCTGTGCATGGGCTCAGACCCCCAAGCACACTGCTCTGGATGGCCATAAGCTGGAAACCGCTCCGGATGGCCATAAGCTAGGAGCCATGGTGACCAATTGCAGCAGGGATGGAGCATTCGCGCATTTTGAATCATTCGCGAATTCGAATTGTACCGAATCATTTGCCAAACTGTAAAACATCAATCCGCGGATGGAAATGAGCCCTGCGATGCACCTGTTTTGCTCCGTTTTGCACCTTTTAGTGGCCCCACGTTAACAACATAGCCTTAAGAATTGTTGTTAAATCTATATATGTGGAATCAGGGGGTTGGGGGGAAGGGGGGAGGGTCAGCTGGCGTGAGTTAAGGCAGGCTCCCCCTCCTCCACTTGCTCTTGAAGCTCACAGGCAAACGTTTGATCGACTCATTCGGCGTATTTCGAATTTTACCAAACCATTCGCGCATTATAAATACAAAACAGGCGAATGCTCCATCCCTGAATTGCAGCATCTGTGGCCTGCGCGACCAGAACAACGAGGAGGATGCACCCTCCTCGTTGGATGCGGACACCTCGTTTTTGTTGTGCAGCGCAGCACAGCCTTAACCTGAGACCCTTCTTCCGCCGCTGCTCTTCAAGGAGGGGATGCGCATGCTGGGCTACAACATCAGGCGCTCCCAGCAGGTTGAGGGAAGCACAGAGCAGGCCTGCAGGCGCATGTGTGCCCATCGCGCAAGGGCATATGCAGATGCAGTGGGGAAGGTAAGCAGCTGCTCATTACATGGACAGCCCCCTTGGGCAGCACGCTGCACAATAATTTTGTATGGAAGAAGCAGCAACAGGCACTCTTGGTCATTCCGCCTCTTGCTCTGTTTTGCACTGCCCATATGATGAGCTGGTGGCATGTGTGTGAGGGCATGTGTCAGCATTCGCGCATTTTGAATAATTTGGAATTTTACCAAATCATCCACCGAACTGTAAAACATCAATTCGCGGATCTTAAAGACCCTCCCCAAAATGGGCCCTGCGATGCACCTGTTTTGCTCCATTTTGCACCTTACAGTGGCCCCAAGTTAGCAAAAATGTCTTAAGAATTGTTTAAAACGTAAATATGTGGAATCAGGGGGTGGAGGGGAGGGGGGAGGGTCAGCTGGCGTGAGTGAATGCCTCCCCCTCCTCTGCCTGCTCTCTAAGGCAAAAGCTCACAGGCAAACATTTGATCGAATCATTCGGCAACTTTCGAGTTTTACCGAATCATTCGCGCATTGTAAGCCCAAAACAGGCGAATGCTCCATCCCTGGTGTGTGTGTGTCTGCATGCACGCGTGTGCGTGTGTGCGCGCGCATGTGTGATGAGGGCGCACTTACAAGCGTGTGCGTGTGCTAACGGGCCATTGGTGCGGGCACGGACCCCTGGAGTGTTGTCCACGCCTCTTTAGGCACCCACTGCCTAAGTGATGTACCGCACTTCCTACAAGGCCATGGTTTCAACGCAGCCTCTGCTCATAAAGCGACAGCCCAACTGATGTGCAGCGACAGGGCCAGAGTGCAGCCTGCAGGCCCAAGGCACAGACGGCTCGGGCCCTTTGCCCCAGTCAGGCCCAGCCACCACCACCATCAGCCATGGTGTGTATATCAGCGGTGCACCAACTGCAGCGCTTCCCCCACCTCACCTGAGAGCCTGTGGGTGAGGTCAGACCAGACCTGGGCTTGCATTCTGCTGCTCAGATGCTTGCTCTGCTGTCCCCTTGGCCATGCCACTTCCAGCTCCTGTGGTGCCAGGGCCAAAGCGAGTAAGCACCCTGGCACATATGCATGCTTCTGCGGGCTGCACCTCATGGGCCAGGGCGTGTGGCAGTAGGCTCAGGCCATGCGTGCATGGCTGACACTGACACTGACACTGACACTGACGTTCTGTTGTCCCAAGGCCAGAGGAGCGCAGCTCCTACAGGGGCAAGGCAGGCCTGCTTGCTAAGGGCGTGGTGCCAACACCCGAGGCTCTTACCGCTCCTGCAGGGTGCACAGGGAACTTGGGGGGCCCCCATGCAGCGCGCTCCTGCAGCCATGCATGTGAGCCACATGGCGCATCCATCACACATGTGAGGGCCGGCTGGGCACATGTGAGCCACAGGGCAGGGCCCGCAAGGGCTGAGACGGGCCAACGGACAGGGAATGCTGAAGGTACAGGGGGCAGGCACGCCAGAAATCACGGAGGTGCCCCTGCTGCCCACTGTGCTGGAGCCTGCCCCACGTGCGGGCTGTGTTTCCAGGGCCATCATCCCTCTGCAGTGTCTAGTGCTGCAGCTCTTAGCAACACATGTAGGTCATCCGCTGTTCGTCCTTACCCATCTGCCACGAGTGAGATGTAGCTGCATCTCCTCAAAAGAGGAACGCAGCGCGAGGTCTGTGATGGCCATCGGGAAGAAGGTGGTGTGCTTGGTAGAGTTGGTTTCTTGGTGGAATTGGAGGTGTACCTGTGGCATGAACCGGGGCAAAAAACGAACTCGGGTGCCAGATTGTGCTCTCAATGACAGCTGTCACAATGCTTTCCGGAGTGAAGGCAGAGTGAAGCGCGAGTGCAGGGCCACAACCTTGGAAGACATGGCCTAAGCTTGCCAAGGCGAGTGGAGGCAGGGTCCTAATGTGTTTGGTCTAAAGGATTCATGGATGCCTTTTTGGCAAGTTGGTGATGAGCATCATGCAGGTTTGAAATCAAACGCAGCATTGTTCCAATGTTGGCTTCATTCATCAGCATTTTTGTTGTTTGCCGCAAGCAAAGTGAATTGAAACCATTGGTTGCAAACGAAATAGATGCTGGAGCACCAGGATCTGCTAGGCCATCTGGCTGGCACAGGCATCATGTGTCAGGTGACAGAGCAGGTGTTAATGCAAACACCTGTTCCTAGCACATGTGCCCCTCAAGGACTTCTCATCTTGAAACATAGGTACAACAACACAGAAGCAACCCACCAGGATCCTGCCCTGCTGCACCCACTCCACCAGGGCTTCCTCCCTGAACGCCTCCTCTCCCTGGGTTGCAAGCAGGTGCTAGAATTGAAGCCCAAAAGGAGGGCACACCAGCAGCATTAGCTCGCAGCAGAATTCACCTCCCCAACGTAGTAACAGATGGTAAGGCATAGGCCAAGGAGGACAGCCATCCTTGGGCACCATCGCATTTTCCTTGCTGCCTTGCTCCAGCCCTTAATCCATGCTCACTACAGATCGCAGGTTTGGAACCAGTTGATGCAGATATACAATAAATTAAGGTTAAACTAAAATGTTGTCTCTACAGCGTAATACCACCGCCCTCACGGGCCCATTGCAACCTGCTCGCTCCGCGCCCTCCTCTTGCTCCGGAAGGACGCTGTTGCTTTCTTACCGACATGGTGCATCCAGCATTCCGTTGCAGCAGCAGCTGCTGCTGCAGCAACATCAGGGGCTCCCCATCTCAGGGGTCGTGCGATACCCAAGCACCAGTGCTCGTTCCTCTCCCTCTGACTTCCCCTTGCCCCTCTCTTCTCCTGCAAATGACGCGCTGCCTCTATACACGCTGGCGGAGGGCCTGGAGACTCCCATCCAGCTGATGTATCTGATTGCCCTGCTCGGGTTCCTGTCCGTGGGAGCGTTCCTCGTGGTGCGCCAAGTGCTCATCCGGAGGGAGCTGGACGAGGCTGCCAAGGGCTTGGGCGAGCGCATCCGCACCGGGGAAGCGACTTGCGAGGTGAACCGGGGACTGCTGGATGTCCCAATTGTGGGCTTCCTCGCGTGTGAACTGACTTGAACGTTGGAGGGAGTCAGACAGCGGATGCAAGCACAGCATTCACAGAGTGACAGCCCTCCCCACCCAACCTATCTGCCTGTCTCCTTCCTTCTTTTCTCTCCTTCTACAGGACTACTTCGAGCTGGGGGTGATCCTGACCCGCAAGAAGCTCTTTACACAGGCCACCAAAAACCTGGAGAAGGCCAAGAAAGTGTGGGACGGGGAGGAGAGCGAGCTTGCCCAGGTATGCCCTCCTCTTCCTGCGCATCCCAAATGATCACACACTGAAAGGCTTTGTGACTTAATGGCAGCAGTGGCCGGCAGAGATCTCTCCATAGTAGAGAGAGCCTAAGCTGAGAATCTTGCTACGAAGCCGCCTAACCGTCTGACCGCCTTACCCCTTATTTCTTTTGAACCAATTTTTACTCACGATCACACACACACACACACAAACACAAACACACACCACAATCACACACACACACATATAATCAGACATACAATCACACACAATTAAGGAGAGTGGGTAGAGGAAGCTTTTGCATCTTCAATGTGTATGTAAGCATCATAGGAAGGGTATGCTCATGTTCAACAAGACCTAGTGGTGTGCCAGACTGGTGGCCCTGATTGCGATCAAATGCTTGCAATCCGTGGACTCCTTATTTTTGCATGTGCACATGCAGGTGCACAATGCCTTAGGATACTGCTACATCAACATGGACCGGGTAAGCGGCGTGCTTTAAGCAGTCTCGTCCATGTCTAGTTTGCAGAAGGACAACACTCTGCAGTGACAAGTCTTGCATGGAGCGCCCTTCACTGTCACAAAACTCTTGCTTGCTTCCTGGCTGCAGACTGATCTTGCAGCTGCTGAGTATAAGAGGGCAGTTGCCCTTCAACCTGGGTATGTCACTGCCTGGAACAACTTGGGCGACGCTTATGAGAAAAACAAGCAATGGAGGTACGTCTGGTTACTCTGCTGGGAATGTGCTCTCCAATCCACAATAATAGCACAATCATGTGTGCTTGATTCACATTACCATCTAGAAACTCTTACAGCGTACTATGTCACAGGGCGTTAGCATGCATTGAGCAGGTATGTCGGCATAGGTCCAGAAGCGTTGCTGCTGAAAGGGTGCATGCAGCAGGCCCGGCTTTTGCTTACCAGAGCAGTATCTTTGTCCACAGTAGCGTGCCTTCATAACCTTTAATGCACTTGACTGGACACTACAGTCAGATGGCTTCTGCTCTTTCATGCCTAGTTCCCTATCTCCTCCCTTTTCAACTCCCTTCCTCCCTTCCTCCCTTTTCAACTCCTCCCTGCTCCTCCCTCCTCAGTATTGCCAGTTGGGCCAAACAAGACAAAATAATCCAATGAATCATGGTAGACCAGTCAACAGTCTGCAGAAGCCACTCACAAAGGGTGCTTACCCGAATAATGGTCTAATCCCGTATCTACAGCACAGATTGTACAAATGAGGTTTGAAAAAAAAAGTTTATGAACCTTGCCTCTCTCCCATTTAACCTTTGTCTTTTAAAGCTGATCAAGGATTTAAACAACAAGTTTCATTGAAATTTGCGCAAAATGGCACTTCTTCTTGTTGGAACAAATTGCCGTTCGCAAAACGCAAGTTGAGATTTGATGTTGCAAGGGGGCCTGGCCGCCACAGCCCTGCTCAGGGACACTTACTCCTGCTTGTGTTTGCTGCGTTTTTGCATCAGTCAAAAGAAATTCACAATATTGATTTAATGCAGTCTTCCAGTTCAGCATCCTCTCTGCCGTGCTCTACTCTTATCCTCATCACCGGAGTACCCCCCCCCCTCCTCCCCCTCTGAGAGCACCACCCAGGGTGAGCCTTGTCCTGCTGTTCAAGGGACTGTGTGTGCTTGGTCAAGCGCAGGTTGTTGAACGAGAGTTTCAAGTCAGTGGCATGCTTGGTGGTCAGGCGGTTGTGGCTGTCGCTGTGCACATAGCCAGGCACTGTAATGATCCCATTCAGGGCCCTCGGATGGAGGCATATTATGTTGTATGGCCTTATAGGCCAGTTGGAGGGCAGTTGAAGGGTTTGTTGGGCTTCATCTGACCCCCCTGGCCCAGCTCCTGGTATTGCCAGGTCAATTCATTAATCCAATGTTTATTACATTATTTCAAAGCCGCGGGCGAAGCACCGCGGCGGCCCCAGGCATATGTCAGTATACCACTCAGATTCTCACACTCTGGAGAGCCCTGCGCCCTGATGCTGCGAGAATTCCACGGAAACGAATGATAAAGCTTTTGACGCCCTCCAGAAGAGGTCCGGGATCTGGGCTCCGCGGGATGGAGGATGGATATTCCACGGATAATGCACGGACCGGCACCTTGAGATTCCGCTTGAGAAGTGTCAAAAGTCCAAAATTTAAATGCTTAGCATTGAAATATGTTTTATATCCACTAATGCTGAGATGCAATCGCGAAGCTTCTGGTCAAAGCTTCAACACGGAAACAAAGCTACTTGGATCACCTACAATATGTATCAACAACCATATTTTCTGGAATTCATTGATTCTGGAATGCTGATGTGCAATCGCAAAGCTTCCGGTCGAGCTTCGGCACGGAATCTATGCTGCTTGGAACGCATATAATATAATCTTTACATTATTTCTCTCAATTTAACAGGGTTGGGTCATGCGTCCATTTGCCCAGACCAATGCGCGTATGATACGAACAATTCGCGTATTTAACGTCAATGCGTCCGCAGTTAGGGGTCATTTTTGAGGGTAGTGGTTAAGGGGGGTAGAGGAGGGCCTGTGGGTCCCCAACTGCCCCCCCAGCTACCTAAAACCACCCCTATACGTTCGTACATGTACTTATATATTCAAAATGCTAGAGAGAAGGGGAAGGAGTGGAATCATGTCAGGGTCATTGAGCTGAAAGACAAGCGCACCAGCACAAGGTGGAGTGCAAGTACTGCAAGCATGTCTTTGTAGGTGGTGCATCCTGTATCAGGGAGCACTTCCTGCACATTAATCCAGCTCGTGGGGTAGCAAAGTGCACAGCAGACGAGGCAGTCCTACAGCCTGTCCTGGATGAGATGAGGGCCATCGATGCTCAGAACAAGGCAGCAGCGGGAGCAGTAGCAGCGCAGCGCCAGCTCGACAGGAGTACAGCAGCAAATGCGAGCAGATCTGGAGTAACTTTTCCTTCGTACACAGCGACAGCCGGAACCGCTTGACCACATCGCGCGCATGCAAGC
>LKMJ01006926.1_pt1 | contig 10678 bp, 5 predicted proteins | sample 643391 | NCBI WGS metagenome assembly LKMJ01 (sample SAMN04112250, study PRJNA286221) | soda lake metagenome | biome: soda lake; feature: Kulunda Steppe; material: water; isolation source: sample PL-Br10 brine of Picturesque Lake | place: Russia: Kulunda steppe | collected 2010-07
GAATCCATGATCAGTTCAACCGAAGTTTGTACAGAGCTAATGTCACCCGTCCACTCCACAAATTCCCAGCCATCGGAAGGGGATGCCGTCAGCTCAACCGTTTCACCATCTTCATACTCGTCTTGTTCCGGGTCGATACTGACTGACCCTTCTCCGTCAACATTCACGACGAGATTGAACGTGCTTTCTTCAGACTCCTCGGCAAACCGGGCGGTGACTTCCTTGTTGGAATCCATGATCAGCTCAAACGGGTTTTGGGAAGAATTGATATCTCCTGTCCATCGAACAAACTCCAAACCACTGGATGGAGTTGCCGTCAGTTCTACTGAAGAGCCAAATTCATATTCCAGCTGATCAGGATTTTTGGTTACCGAACCGGAACCTTCGGTATTTACCGATAACTCAAAAGATTTGATTCCGAAAACTGCGGTAACTTCTTTCGGGCTGTCAATGGTAATCTGTTTGGAGTTTTCTGAACCGGACAGATCTCCCTTCCATTCTATAAAATCCCAGCCCTGAGCCGGAGCGGCCGTCAGCTCAACTACAGTTCCGTCTTCGTAATTCGTGGTCCTTTGCTGTACCACCTGTTCAGAAACATTACCCTCACCTTCTGTGTGTATTGTAAGTGGATAATCTCTGATTTCAAAAACAGCATTTACACTTGTTTCCTCATTTAAAGTAATTTCTATCGGATTATCCGGACCTGTGGCATCTCCCTGCCATTCAGTAAACCTCCAGCCATCGGATGGCCGGGCCGTTAACTGAACTCGGTTTTTGGATGGATTTTGATCAGATTCGATTTGTACAATATCAACAGATCCTTCACCCTGCACTGTAAAGGCAAATATCTCGTCAACAGGTTTAAAAATAGCTGTTACGTCAGTTTTTTGTTCGATGACAATGGTTTGAGGATTTTCATCTCCCTCCAGATCGCCGTCCCATCCCGAAAACACCCAGTTATCTGCCGGATGAGCTGTTAATTCCACTAAGGTGCCATGCGCATAATCTGTAGATTTTTCCTGGATTACCTGTTCTGATACATTTCCTTCGCCTTCAATGCTGATAGACAGCGGGTATTCCCTTTTCTCAAACACTGCGGTTACTTCCCTTTCATTATCCATTCTGACGACAGCCGGATTTTCTGATCCGGAATGATCTCCCCGCCATTCAACCAGTTTCCAGCCTTCAGCGGGATTGGCCGTTAACTCAACAACAGTTCCCTGGGCATATTCTGCTGACCTTTCCTGAAGAACTCTTTCCGTAACGGTGCCCTCACCTTCGATAAGTATGCTGAGAGGGAATTGCCTGTCAACAAAAAAGGCTATCATATTTTTATTGGAATTCATGGTAACGAAAGCAGGATTTTCGTTGCCAGTAAAATCCCCCCTCCAGCCACTGAAAACCATATTTTCATTAGCAACTGCGGAAACTTCTACTTCATCTCCCTTGTCAAATTCACCTTGTGCTGGTGTAACTATGCCAGATGCTGCCGGGTCTGTTGATGTGGTAAGAGTATAAACCGGATTATTTTCAGTAGAGCATGAAAAAAACATGAATACAGAAATGACAACAGCTACAAACGTGAGTAGTACTTTCATGATGTAAATATCTCTTGTGATCGTATTTTTCTTTCGTATCAGAATCAGAACTTATTAATAAGCAAAATCTGATGATTTTATCTTATGTATAAAGCATCGGATTATTGCAGATTTCACAGTTAAAGTTATATTCGGCTTTTACCTGTTTTTTTAATGGCTGCCTTTTTGCTATTAGAAGAGCCCGATTTCGCCCACAAACACAAAAACCCCGTCTAAAACTAATTAAACGGGGTTTTTGCCAGGTACGCCCGGAAGGATTTGAACCCTCAACCTTCTGATCCGAAGTCGAAAGTTTTTCGCTGTTTAAGGCGCTTATGGGCGGTATTTCAATATTTTTGTACTACCATTTGTACTACCAAAAATGAAGTATTTTAAAACCATTATTCATGTTTTGCCAAAAATTGACTGCTTCATTTTCAGACTTGCAAAGATGTCACAACTCTGCAACCTGTTCAAGCCCTAATTTAGGTAACAATTAGCCCTTATCAATTTGTATTTCTGATTATAGTAGAGAGTAATCACTCACCAATTACTATGTCATTTTTCATCTATACACAAGATTATATTAGCTTAGTTAATGATTTCTAACTGATTATTGATTTCATTCATTATATGATACCAGAGGATATCAGGGAACTGAGAAAGCGATTAGGCCGAATTTGGGCGGCATTTCGGAGTTTTTCTGCCATCTTTAACCAGAGATCATGTGGGTGCATCATATTTTGAGGCACATGAAATTATACATCAAATTGAAGCGGGAGTTCATACCATTGAAATCCATATGAACTGCGGGAAAAATTCAGATATTTAATGTCATTTGAATAATAGATACCCCCAAAAACACCCTTACTTTACACTCTAACTTGTACCCTCTTCAATGTTCTGTTTTTCAAATTTGTAGGTAAAACAGGAACCCTTCTTGTGAGATATTTCAAGTTCTCCACTAAATTGTTGAGTCAATGTTTGTATTAAAGTAAATCCAAGGGATTTTTTCTCTCCTTCTATTGCACTTTCCGGAATTCCTATTCCATTATCAGCAACTTCGAATACGACAATACCTTCATTTTCATATACAGATATAGTAATTTTACCTTGTTTTCTTCCCTTAAAGGCATACTTATAAGCATTGGTTAGTAATTCATTTAACAGCAATCCACAGTTAATAGCCTGATCCAAAGTAAGCTTTACCGGCTCGGTATTATAAATCAGTTCAATATCTACAGATTCATTCGAATAGCTGGAGGCGATAATCTCCGCAAGACTTTTAACATACTGATCGAATTGTAGTGCGGAATAAAATTCCTTTTGGTAAAGTTGTTCGTGAATCAGCGCCATACTTTGAATGCGCGCCTGGCTATCTTCCAGTTTTTGACAGATAACTTCGTCTTCCAAATAACTTTTTTGTAGTTCAAGCAACCCTGAAATAACACCTAAATTATTTTTTACACGATGGTGAATTTCAGCAAGTAGAATCTCTTTTTCTTTTAACTGCTGTTCACGAAACTGTTCAGCTTCTTTTTGTTTTGTTATATCAACATAAATGCCAAAAACGGCCACAATTACATCTTCAATTTCAACAGGAACCGAAACAACAATCACATTTATTTCTTTTCCTGCCTTATTTCTTCTGACTGTTTCTATTTGGAAGGTCTCTCCTTCAATAGTTTTTTCTGTTATATTTTTTGCCTCCTTTTTCAACTTATCATCTGCTAAAAAAGCATCTATTTTTTTCCCTCGAATCTCAGATATATTATACCCGAACATTTCACTGAAGCTGGTGTTGATATCTTGTACTGAGTGTTGATTATCCAGCATAACCAAGCCAACTGGAGCATTTTCAAAAAGGTTTTTAAATAGCTTAAAGTTATATTGAATGAGTCGATCTCTCTTTTTTTGATTTGAAATATCCCGAATTAAAACCTGCAGATATCCTTTTTTATTTATCTCCATGTAAATCATGCTCACTTCTGCATCAAATACGGTTCCATCAGCTCTTTTAAATTGCCATTCAAAAAACTGATCCTTTCCTTGAAATGCCTTTTTTACTTTTTCCACTCCTATTCTATTTGAAAAAGTTCCATCAGGCTGTTTTTTTGGAAAAAAATCAGCTACCGTACTTTGATGTAATTCTTCACATGAACATCGAAATTGTTTACATGCATTTTCATTACAATCTAACAGCCCTTTTTTCCCTAAAATCAGAATTGCATCCTTAGCTGTATCGAATAATTTTTTGAATTTTTTTTCACTTCTTTTCAGTTTTTCCCGGGACTTGAATCGCTCAATAACCCTGCCTAATTGATGCCCCACAGTAGTCATTTTTTTCAACAATAACTTATCTGTATCTAATACTTCAGGACAATAAAATTCTAATACTCCTACAACATTATCTTCCACAAGAATAGGGAACCCAAAACAAGCACGTGTATTTAGATCAATATCAGGAATACGTCTTACAAAACCGGAATTTCTATGTACGTTTTTTATCCAATATGGTTTTCCCGTAGAAATAACGGTGCCAATCATTCCCACCCCGGAACTGAAGCGCGTACCCATCGTAAAATTCCGAAAATCTCTATACTTTTTCGGATCTTCCAAATACCAATTGTCAGTAGGATAAAATTCACCTGATCCATCATCTGCCGGTAGGTAAGCATGTCCCACGGGCCAATTCATATACTTACAAATTCTTTCTATACTTTTATCCAACGCTTCATCTATGCTTTTTGCCTGATTAGCAATTGTAGCTACACCATGAAGAAGCTTTGTGAAATTCTTCTCTTGTTTGAGCCTGTTTTGTTGTTCCTTAAAAGCTGTAATATCCCGGACAACGGCTAAAACATGAAGACCTTCATCTTCTTGAATCGATCCTAACATGATATCAACAGGGATTTCGACTCCGTCTTTCCGCACGGCTTTGAGATCAAGCCCCGACCCCATAGAGCGTTTTTGAGGATTTTTTGCATACTTTTTCCGGTAATTCACATGATCTCTACGGATAGATTCGGGCACTAACTCCTCAATGGATCTACCAATCAATTCATTTTCATCATAACCCATCATTTTTTCAGCTGCAGGATTAGAATAAATGATATTACCTTCTTCATTAACAATGAATATTGCATCAGGAACTGCACTTATGAGACGATTAAATCGATTTTCACTGGATTTCAGTGCTTTTGAAGCGCGTTTTTTATCGCTAATATCACGGAGTATTGAAAGATGTTTACCCGGCCTGATGTTTGCCACTGCGCGATAATTTGTAAAGAGTACTGTACCGCTTTTTGATTCCAAAAGATATTCTCCTTCATCAATACCCGTCCGCAGAAAATCCTCCCATGATTTTTTACCATATGATTTCATAGGAGAATAGGTAATATCCAAAACATTCATTGTAAGCAGCTCTTCTTTCGTATACCCAAGCTTTTCACATGCTGTTTTATTAACCTGCTTAAACCATCCATTGTCATCAGCAACAAGTATGATATCCAATGCCTCATCAAAAACGGCTCTATATATAGGATGCTGAAATGCCCGATCCTCAAGCAAGGGTGGGAACAGCTCTTCAATTGTGCCTGCATAGTATTGGTTTGTACCTCCAGATATTTTATTAAACGTAAATTCTATCATTAATTGATTACCATCCGGAAGGAGCAAGGAAAGAAATTCTTGTTGTTGACCCTGATGAGAAGTGGTAAACATCAGTTCTGATGCCAGCGGGCGGGTTATCTCTGTAAGTTTTCGACCAACAACTTCATCGGCACTCCAGTAGCGATCAACAAACATATTGTTAACTTGCAATATCTGATTTTTATCAAACGATAAAATCAGCATAGGCTTGGGATGATCTTCAAACAATACTTTGTGATCTATATCCATAATATTGTTAAATTAACAGATCATATTTCTAAAAAAGTTATTGCAAGTTCATATGAACTGAACAATGAAAAAAGGTTATTTTCGCGGAATTATTTCGATTAAAACCATGGTAGCCAAATCCTTCCAAAATCCCAAATACGGGATTTAAATCAACGAAAAAATATGCCAGCAAGCAATATAATTTGCAATAGATTAAAAGATTTAGAAGAGATTCTGGGTATTTCTCCAGATGACATGGCTCGTATAGGGGAATGTAGCCGATCTGCATATTATCGTTACAGAAATGGAGAAAGTGTACCCGATATTATTTTTTTGAATAATATTCTCGAAAATGAGACAATGATAAATGCAGAATGGCTTTTAATGGGGAAGAAACCTGTTTTAAAAAAGAGGCAACATGAACAAAGCACTTCTGAAAACAGACCCATTCAATTTGTAACCCTGCCGCTTTTCTCAATGCGTGTTACGAATAAAAATGGAGAGGGCCGGTTACCCGTAGAAGAGTGGAAAAATCCATCAAAAACCCTGCCGATTTGCAACACATTTATTAATTTAATGCTTGATATGGAAGATACCGGTAACCTTTTCGCTATGTTAGTGAATTGTGATTCAATGAAACCGGCCATTGAACCAAAAAGTGTAGTTTTGGTTGATAAAAATGAAAATGATCCTTCCGTTGATGGGATATTTGTTGTTCGCTTTGATGATCAAATTAGAATGAAACTCATACAAAGATTACCTTCCAGGCAAATTCAATTATCGACTATTAATAGCAAATTTAACCCACTTGAGATTAGTCTGAACGACAATAATTTTGAAATTATCGGCCGTATAATCTGGAGGGGCTCACCGGTTTAAAAAAAATATGTTTCGCTCTGAATAGAATATTTAAAATGAATTAGTCTTTTACCCAAGAACCTAATAAGGGCGAAAATGTAGAAAAACCGCAAACCAATGCGGTTACCAATAACTACTCCCTACTGCCAAAAGGTGAAAATGTTGTAAATCCTGCCGGAATGGTATCACTTCCCTTAGTATTAAAGAAAGCTCTGGAAACCGACACTCCACAAAGCCGCGCTGTTATAGGTGGAACTGTTGGCCTTATTAGGGGCAATTACCGCGCATTCCATGACCGATAGCGGTATTGCTGCGGGACTTGGGGCCGGAACCGGTCTGGGTATTGCCATTTATTTTTACAGAAATACTAATAATCAGAGAATTAACCCATCGGAAAATAACTTTATGCTGAATGAAGCTTCAACCCGGCAACAGTTACCGATGAATGAAAAGTTAATTCGTTCTTGATATTTAGTGTATTAATTGTTTTTTAGTGGAAATTGAGGCTGAATTCAGCCGAAATCGCCTTTATTTCGCTTTAAACCCCGATATCTCACAAATTTCGCTTCTAAGCTTCTATCTTTTTTTGTTAATGGTTTACCTTTGCCAAAATGGTGAATTTTGCAATTTTTCATGATTTTGGGTAGTAAATGATGGGGTTCACCCATCTGAATCTTAAAATTCACCTAATTCCGCGCTTTGCTTTCCCGCGTAATCTGTTATTTTATCTGAATATCGTTTGAAAAGGGACTACGTAAATACAGATGGTTGAGATAGCATGAAATTTGAGCCAAGGAAGGTACAGCACAGCATCAACAAAGCTTTTCTGAAGGAGCCGGTTGAGCGGAAAAAGTTTGACACCTTTAAAGAATCGCTGGGGAACCTGCTCAGTGGAATCGAGCAGTCGGAAGAAGCCGGAGAGCGCGAGGAACATTTCAAAAATTTACTTCCCCCGTTTTTTAAGTCCATTGGGTTTGGGGATTACAAGATCAACACCAGTAGTAATATTGACCTGGCTATCTATACCGGCAGCAAGACCAAAGATCCGCTTGGGGTGATGATGGAGGTGAAACGCCCTTCCAATAAAGCCGAAATGATCTCCACAGACCGGCTGAACCGTAAAGCCATGCATGAAGCGGTGCTCTACTACCTGGAACAGCGGATCGACCAGGAGAACGACGACCTGAAGCACGTGATCATTACCAATATGACGCATTGGTATATTTTCGATGCCCAGGAATTTGAGCGCTGTTTTTACCGGCCTTCTGTCCTTCGGAACGCCTACAAGGAGTGGAAAGAGAACCGTAAAGTTTCGTCGAATACGGATTTCATGTACGATAAAATTGCCTCTTTCATCAGCGAGAGTGAGGCGACGATCAGCGGAATCACGGATATACACGGAAATCCTGAGATGTTTCCGGCTGCATTTCGTAAAGATCGAACAACTGGAAAAGAAAAAGGCATTATTAAACTTATAAAATAGAGGATTGTTATGATCAGATCAGAAAAGGAATATCAAAAAGCATTAAACCGGCTCGAAGAAGAGCAAAAGGTTATAGAACGTCAGCGTGCACATTTCAAAGAGATGGGTCATACCGGTGAAGAACTGGAACGGCTGATGCAGCCAATGCAATCATTTCACAACCAGCTTAAAGATGAGGTGGAAGCCTATGACGGAATGAAGCGCGGAGATTTAGGTACACTTTATGAATTCAACAATATTGGCCGCTGGCTGATTGGTGTACGTATAGCGCTTGGTATGTCGCAAAAGGAGTTTGCTGAAAAACTGGGGGTATCCGAAGCTCAGGTTTCGCGCGATGAGACGAACGAATACCACGGTATTACCGTGGACAAAGCGCAACGCATTCTTGAAACCTTCAATATCAGATTCAAAGCTGAGATTGATGAACCTATTTCAAAATCACGAAAGGATAATGAGCCGTATATGTTTGCAAATTAATAGGCACTTTACTCGATTATATGTGATCCGTCTGTCTTTAATGCTCTGAAATACACCCATCCGTTAACTTTTCGGGGTTTAATATATAGTTTTATCAATCTTTCGGGTTTTAACATGTTTCAATCACTGTATTCACTCCGGTAATCGCAACCGAACCCCTTCTCTGTCGGCCTCATTTGGGTCAAGAAATGCATGACAGGCTTCCAATTGGCTTCTTGCCCGGTCAAAATCACTCCAGTCAATGGAATGTGTAAACTTCTGTGCAAAATCGAGTGTGCGTATCAGTGGTGTGGAGTTTTGATGATTTGTCATTGATTTTAAGGCAGCCAGGTAGTTATTCCTGTAAACTATGGGAATGATAATTTTTTGATCCTGAACCGTTACCAGTTCCGCATTCATCATGATGCGGGCTACCCGGCCATTTCCGTCTGCAAAAGGGTGTACTTCACTCACCAAAAACATCATGTACACAGCTTTGTGAAATGAGTACTCCATCGCACGGTAAATTTCAAATCCCTTTCGCAAGGTACCTTTCACAAGATCCGGATGGACAAACTGTGTGCTTCCTGCCACATTAATCCTGGTTTTGAATTGTCCGGGATTCTTTTCTTTCCTTGCCGCCATAATTTCAGCATGGCGGTACTTTAGTTTCGCAATAAAATCATCAAAATATGCCGGTACCTGGCTCATCTCATAGTAATTGGACACAACTCTGTATGTACCTAATACATCGTGTGCATCATCGGGCCGCTCACTCGGAATGGCATTACGGAAAACGATATCGGCGGCCTCACTAACTTCAAATTCTGTTCCCTCAATAAAATTAGAGAAGTAGGCTTCGAAGAAAGAGAGGTTCGTCCGTTCCTCCTGGGAAAGGCCGGGGGCTGATCTTGAATCCGGGGCTACTTTTTTTATATCCTCAAACAATTTAAGAAAGAGAGCTGCCCTGTCGGGATCATACGGCTCTTCCCCCTTACGCGCTTTTGCTACATTCGTTTTTAATTCTGTTTGCCTTGTACCTTGCAGAGTACCAATCAAATCATCAAGTTGCTTAAACTCACCCATCATGCCTATTTCTTTGGCAATGTCTCTGGCCTTGTCTCGAATTTGATTCACATAATCATCCCCCTTTAAGCGAAAAAGCTTATCCAGTTTCTCTTCCATCTCTTCACGGGATAGCGTACGGCTTACAGTTCCTTTTCGCGCCCTGGATGGCCTCATGTTTTCTACAAGAGTTCGAGGTTCGGACGTAATATGAATATCATTGATAAAAGGCAGATCACTTTCCAGCGGGCCATGGCCTTTGCGTGGATTGAAAATAATACCGGGCAGTTCAGTATTCCTTTTTTTGCCTGATATAATAAAGACTGATCCATCTTCTGCCGGGCGGTTTTCAAGCGCTGTTCTGTCGGCAATTAACGCATCCGGGTAGTATTCCTTTAAAAGGTTATACCAGTTTCGCTTAACAATTACTTCGGGGTCATCCACAAAGTTTTTGGTATAAAGTCGTGAAGCAATTTTTTTTAGTTTTCCATCCGAAACCGCCTGGGATACCTGCGAAGATATTTCGGTACTGGATACAAATACTTCTGGCAAAGAATCTAAAAAAGTGGGCATTAAGAACCTTTTTGCCCTGAATATATTAAATTTTCGGGGTTTAAGGAAGGGGTTTATTTAATTTATGGGATATAACGAAAGTTTTATCTTCTTTTAAAAGAAAGGGTATCTATTACAGTTTTTAGTTGATTGGTGATTTCTGGCTCGAAAACTTTACCTTTTTTCCTTCGAATTGGGCCTTTATGCCAGATTCAATTTTTATATTTGTGGAGTTAATCTTTACTGGGCATAGCCATTCCCGTTTTTAAGCTAATCCCGTGTACTTTGCATAGATGAAAGAATGAAGCGATAGTAATACCCTTACCCCCCGAGCGCAAGCAGTACGTGAATTGCCGGTCTGTTTTCCAGGGATTGTAATCGGGATGAAACTGAGAAACGGCATGAAAATATTGGCGGCCTGACTCCCCAAATTCATCGGCAAGCGCAAAACCAATGCTCAACCAATTATCATAACCATCGGTGATATCGATTCTCCCTGATTGAATTCACTCAAAATGTACTACCATTTGTACTACCAAATCAAGAAAAAATGCTCTTTTTGTGAAAACTTTTCATTTTAAGAATAGCCTAATTTGGCTAAAAAACATAAAAAAACCCCGTTCAAAACGAATTAAACGGGGTTTTTACTAAGTACGCCCGGAAGGATTTGAACCCTCAACCTTCTGATCCGAAGTCAGACGCTCTATCCGGTTGAGCTACGGGCGCGTTTGTGCAATTTTGTCAAGACACCAAAAATAAGCGTTTTCTTATTTGAATACAACCGAAAGCTACATGTTTTGAGTGAACA
>LKMJ01006927.1_pt1 | contig 10678 bp, 7 predicted proteins | sample 643391 | NCBI WGS metagenome assembly LKMJ01 (sample SAMN04112250, study PRJNA286221) | soda lake metagenome | biome: soda lake; feature: Kulunda Steppe; material: water; isolation source: sample PL-Br10 brine of Picturesque Lake | place: Russia: Kulunda steppe | collected 2010-07
ATTGGTCGACCATTCGGTGAGGGCACGTAGCTCAGTCTGGATAGAGCGTCGGACTTCTAATCCGACGGTCGTGGGTTCGAATCCCATCGTGCCCGTCAAGAGACTGATACTTTAGAAGTTCATCCTGAAACAGCCGTACAAGGCTTCTCCTACGGGTATGATGGTGATTCGACTTGTAGATCTGAATCTCCAAATCTGGGTCTCGTTCGGTCTCCGAACGCCCCCCGACGCCCACCGTCGGTTTTAGGTTTCGGAGGCGAACCGTATTCCCCACTCACGAAGCCAAGTCAAACTGTTAATTTTCACCACCGACCCACCCGCCGACCCCTTAATGGGGTTGGCGGGTGGGGAGCCGATCTCCGGAGGTGGTCGATGTGAATTCACGTCATATCGACCCAAACCAGTGGGTCGCCTACTCCTGTACAATTTGCGGGAGAGACTGTATAAATCGCGTTACACAGGCCCGAACAGACTATCGAGAATGTAGCGACTGTTTCATGCCCGAACTAGCGTTCGGAGAGTGGGCCGCATGATCCGCAATCCGCCCACAACCACGGGTATGCGGTTACGGCGGAAGCAGACCCCCTCACACGGGGGTCTGACCCGACCCGCGAAAGCCCGGTCAAGCCGTCCGTCCGCGAGCGGCGGCTCGCCGCCGCGGGTCTGCGGTCGCAACGGAAGTTACCCGGACCGTGGAATCCGGTCTACGGGACCGGAGACCGGACGCCGACGAGAAGCGGTTGCGGTGATCGATTGGGGTTCTTCCGTCGATGGTGGACGGAATTGACCCTACCCGTTGTAACACACGGGCCTTGGTAGATCCGCTTTCGGAGCTGGACCTCCTGGCCCACGGGTTCACGAGTGACAACTCAATAACTCAGCGTGACAAAGATCGCGTTCGGCTTCTCAAATTCATTGCTTCAAAACCAGAGGGTATTGTTTTGAACCATCTGGTCCATTACGTGCTGAAAGGCGTAAATCCCGATACGTACAGTGGTTTCTATGATCTAACAGGCGACGAGTGGGAACGTCACGACTACGCCCTCGACTCCATCAGTGACCACGGTGAAACGGTTCCGCTGAATGGCTCCGATGCTGACTATCAGTTTACTCGTCGATTCCTGCCCAAAGCCGAGGACGCCGGTTTGGTGCGTCTCACGAACTCACCAGCCGGGGAAGTCGCCCACCCGACAACTGACCTGCTTGACTTGATATCAGCAGGCATAACTGAAACACCAAGCGCTGATAGCTCGCTGGTATATGACCGCGAATTCATTCGTAAAGTGCTCAAAACGACGAGTTCGGTGTCTGACTCACAGAAGGAGTTCTTCAGTTCTGCGTTACAATCGTACCTGAACCGTATTGAAGACTACCGGCTCGCCTTCGACGTGCAGCACTATGACCACCGCGGTCGAGGCGGCAGCCGTCGGATGACGAAAGACTACAAAACGCGGTTCAACGACGAAGGCCGGATAAAACGAGGGTTCGCCCGATTCAACGACGCCCTCGAACACGCGTATGACTCTGCTGAGAATGCGGTACTGGTCACCCTGACTAGCGACCCCGGAACTCGCCACGATGACGAACGACCCGACCCGCGTGGGATTCTTGAACTGACCGAGTCAGTGAACAAGAATTTCCACCGGCTGACCCAGTACATGGGGTCTGATCCTTCGACAAAGGACGACACTCGCCAGCCGGGTGTCGTGTCGTACCAATCAGACCGTGCTGATGTGGTTACCTCGCGGCCCCGTGAACGGCTCGACTACATCAAGGCCCTGGAGTTCACCGAACGCGGGTTGCCACACCTGCACGTCCTGTTTTTCGACGTACCTACCGATGAGAACGGAATGCCGTTTTTGATGCACAAACAGGAGCTTTCGGACAAGTGGCAGGATTACGGACAGGGCCAGATCGTGGATGCATACCCGCTGGTCTACCGCGATGATCTCGGCGATCTCGACGGAACGGAGTTCGCCGAAGATGAGGGGTTCGTCTGCTGGTACAGATACGGCGACAACGATTTCGCCTCGTCCACAGTCGAAGCGCGGTCGCGATCTCACCAGATCGACATGGCTGGCGAGGACGAGAATCCGATGCAGAAAACCGCCGGGTCATACCTCGGTAAGTACCTGAGTATGACCTTCGCGGCTCTTTTAGATGAAACAGGAGCCTCCACCGACGACAGCGACACGTACAACGACAAGTTCGCTACGTGGAAGCTGGCGATGTACTGGGCAACCGAAAAGCGGTTCTGGTCGCTCTCGCGTTCCATCGAGCGGGCTATCGACCGCAATAGTCAGCTCGACGAAGAGGAAGCCCGCGCCGTTCAATGGGCCGCCAAACAGGACGTGATGCTTGCGTGCGAAGCCATCGGTGAAGACCACTTCACTGTTGATGAGCTGGACGATTTCAAAAAGGTAGATCGAAACCGGTCGGCGGTCTCGCAGGTGGTTTCATCCCCGTTCGTGAACATCGAGTACCTCGGTACGTACCGATACGATGATCTTCCGTCTCAGTGGTTCCCAACGCGACAGTTAGCGTCCGTCGAAAAGCCGGTACATGACCCAGATGAACCGCTACACCTTGCGTTTCGTGGTGACCGTCCACCGCCGACGGCCGACGTATGGTCGTAGCTGCAGCAAGCATCTCGATAGATTTGGGACCACAAAACTCAACAGGCACTCGACTATCATCTTTCAATTCTTCAATCCTGTCTCGCAGAGATGGATTCTGAAAGTAAGGATAACTATCGATATTACTGAAAGAATAATTAATTTATTTTTATTTGAAACGGTCTTTCAGAGTGAGCGGGGCCTAGGCCCAGTAGAGGTTGCTAATCTACTGATTGGAAGATCGCGGCTGCTTGCTCGAGTTCCTCTTTTCTATCGAGCGATTCAAACAGCGACTCGAGGATTTTCTTTGGATTTTCGGCGTCATCATCGAGATACCCATCAAAGAGTCGATTGAGGTCTTCTTCATCCGCTACGTATAATTCGCCATTGAGGGCAATGGCAAGGCCTTGTTCTGGAATCTCGACCACTGTTTCTATCTGATCCTCCGCCCACTTGGCAGTCTGTGCAGCCTCACTAACCGGCTCAGTGAGTGCAGATTGTTTAACTGACTCCTGATTGATACTATACTCCTTATCCAGATTTTCCGTCGGATTGGTAGATTGATCTTCTGACAACTCCTGGGATAAATCTGACTGAGCGGCCGAATCCTGGAGCGAATCTGTCTGAATAATCGATTCATCAGACCGAAGAGGCTCAAGCCTGTCGAGGGAACCATCCGTTTCTCTGCGGAGTTCTTCTCGGTATCGTGGAATCTCCCATTCCTCAAGGTGATCCGTAGTATCTGCACGCGCGCCATCTTCAGCGTGCTTGTTGGCGATATCCGCAATATATCTGATACTTTCAGGGACCGTCCCATCTCGGTCTTGTTGTGGGTCTTTCAGAAGCCGAGGGAGGGTATCCCAATCAGTAGATGGACCGGTGTCGACGACAGTCGGCGTTGGTTCTGCAGCGGTGAATCTTCCGATATCGTCTGTGTACTCGTGGTTTATGTAGTAATCATACGCGATGGCAAAGGCGCTGGCCTTCGGCGTAGCAACATCCATCTCGGAGCTCAGATACGATGTCGGGTCGGAAACCTGAATTCGGAGGAAAGAATGTGTTTCGACGATCTTCCGCAAGGTATCTCGTTCAGGATAGCTGCGCCCACGATCAACCCATTTTCCAGCCTTCGGCTTCGCACGTGCGGCGTTCGTTTTTGCGTTTGTTTTGTCGACGGTAATTTCGTCAACATCGGCTGCTGATAATACCTTGCGGCTTGCGTCATCCAGATTTTCGGGTGCATACGCCTTTACTAACCAGTCTGGCATAGCATCGTATCCCTGACTCTTGTATGGGCTGGCAGCATTCCCGATGAACGATAGGAGATGTGGGGTAATCGGCGAGTTGTAGTCAAGACCGTTTTTCATCGAGTTGATGGGAAGATACGTTCGGTCATCGTTTTGTCCTGACGTGACTTCCTCGAGTTCGACTTTAATAACGAGGCGTCCATGGCCCGCAGAATCACGAAGATTTCCGAGGTACTGGGAGGTGAACAAACGGCTTGATGTGTCTGCATATAGAATCATTCGGTCCTGAATTGCGAGATAAAGACCGGCCGTTTGCATATCCGCTCTCGGTTTTAAACCGACTTTCACATTTGCCCGAACTTCTGGCATCGGATCTTCGAGACCGTCCTGCTCTGAAAATGGAACGTTGCGGTATTCCCTCGCTGTCAAACCGTCCACTGGAAGGTGCAAGAGCGACGGATCATCGGCTGGTTCGACAAAGGTCTCATTGTCATCCGCACGGAGTTCAATAGAAAATGGAACTGTTCCCGAAACAGTGGAAATACCGTTTTCGATGAGCCGAGCGTAGGTGTGTCCAAGGGCCTGAGCGATCGGATCTAAGCCGTGCTCATCGTAGAGGTTATCTGCGTCAGTGTCCATCCCGATTTCTTCAATCGAGGATCGAATTAACCCCTCGATGCCGTTTTTGAGATCCTCAACTTGAATCCGAGTCCAGCCAGAGTCGATATCGTCAGCTTCTCTTCGGGGAGATTCGAAGACTTCCTCATCGCCGGTGTCATCAGCCCGAAGTTCGTCCACATCAACTACAAATTCGCTCGGAGGGTTTCCGGGGCGGTGCGACCCGTACTTGATCGTATTTCCGAGGACCGAAGGCCGGATGCCGCCGACACCAAAGTGGCCAATTCCTTCGTCGAGATTACTACTGGCACCCATCGCAGGAATTTCGCCCAGGCGCCCCGGTTCCAACCCACCGTAGGCGTTGTCTTTTATTGTGACTGTTCTTTCGTCGGAATCGTACTCAAAAATTGCTGTCACTTCGTCGGGGAGATCTCGACCTTCTTGGGCCCGGCGCTTCAAAGCGTCCACGACATTGTCCAGCATATCCCGGAGAGAATCAAGGGCCGTTGCGCCGCTTCCGGCGATATTGATGCTCCGACCACGAGGGCGATACGAAATGGTATTCGGCACCTGCTCACCTGGCGAGAGGGACTCAGCATGGTTTGTGTCTTCGTTACTCATGGTTGAGTAGACTTGTAGTGGCGTAGTTGTAGGCGTTACGGTACTTGTCGAGAGTACGTACTCACTATAGAGTAGAGAAATATAACTTTGCCTTGCAATCTATTCGCTTCTGCGCGTAAAGGAACGTACTAGGTGAGAGTAGAAACCTACTTGACCGTCACAAGTCTTATGTACTACTCACCATAATCAGAGGGTGAGTAGCCGACGACTGCGTTGGCGAAACCAACACCAATATGTCATCGAATACACCCGGACGGCTCAGCGGAATCGTAGCAGAAACGCTCACACTTGACGAATGGTTCAAGCGTAGCGAACAGTCGGCCGTTCCCGACCTCCAGCGCCGAATCAGCTGGATAGCGTCCCACTTCGACGAGTACATGGACGATTGCGAGGCGTACGCGAACAACTCCGGTGGACCGCCAACCCGGTACGTCGGGACGTTCCTCGTCCAGCCCGGAGACGACTCCGAGTCGTTTTCGACCCACACACTGGTGGACGGACAGCAGAGAAGCCTCATCAGCCTCCTCAGTACGTCGAACATAGCCCATATGTACGAGGAACGTGGGGAAGACGATGCGGCCCAGTTCCTCCGCGAGGAGTACCTGTCCATCGCGACCCGCACCGGACGCAAACCCCGGATGGTGCTGACGGAACTCGACAACGAGGCGTTCCAGACTCTCCTCGAGGACCCGACGGCGACGACAACCCACGAACCGCTGAACAAGCTGAACGCGGCCATCCAGGACGCGTTCAACGAGCGAGTCGAGTCGCTGTCCGACCTGGAGGACCTCGAAGAACTCATGCTCGAGCGGCAGGCCATCGTCATCATCAGCGTCGAGGACACCTACAGCCCGTACAGGCTGTTCGACGAGCGGAACGGACGCGGCGCCCCGCTGACGGCTGTCGATCGCGTCAAGAATCGGCTCCTCGAAGTCGCTGACGAAGACCCGTCTACCGACCTCGATACCGTGAAGGAAGAGTGGTGGCGGTTCCGGCGGGCGCTCGAAAGTCACAACGAGACGCGCGCGCTCCGGTACATCCTGATGGCCGGAGACCTCGTGCCTGTCACGACGAAACTCTCGGGCAGCGACCTCTACGAAACGGTCGACCACATCCTCGACGAGCGCCTCGACGACAACGGCCTGGACAAGGAAACGTTCGTCACGTGGCTAGCGAATGCCGCTGAAGATTACTCGTCCATCTCGCTGCCGAGCTACCACCACCCCGCCGCCTCGACGGCGGAGAACGACCAAATTAACCGGCACCTCCGGAACCTGAACCTCATCGGCGCCAAGCCCGCACGCATCTTGGTGCTCGGGGCACATCTGCGGGGGGTTTCCCCACAGGAGATGAGGGAGATCCTCATCCTCGCCGAGAAGTTCTCGTTCGTCCGGCGTGTCGTTCAGCGCCGCATCCCCCAAGAAATCCGCGCCTACATCCGCATCCTCCACGGAAGCGACTCGACTAACTCGGCGTTCATGCAGCCGAACGTGGTCGAGGCCGTGAAGAACGGACTCACCGACGAGATGCCTTCGGACGAGGAGTTCTTCCGCGAGTTCGAACGCCACTCGTGGGGCCCTCGCTCGGACAAAACGAAGTACGCGCTCGTCGTCCTCGAACACGAGCACTACCAAGGAGGAAATAGTAACCAGTTCGGTGGGCCGGTCGGGTCGGCATCCATCGAGCACATCATCCCGTACCGGTACGGGTCGAAAAAGTACAGGAAGTGGCACAACTACCTCTCGGCCTCTCCGGAAGAACTTGAGCTGGATGTGAACCGCATCGGCAACCTGACGCTGCTCGAGGAGTCGAAGAACATCGAAGCTGACGACGACCCGTACGAGCAGAAGCGCGATCCGCACTACATTGCGTCAGCATACGCGATGGCGAACACTGTCGCTGCCAACTACTCGCAGTGGGGACTTGCCGAGATCGAACAGCGATCAGAAGAGATGGCATCGGCTGCCGTCAACATCTGGTCGCTGTAATGTTCAGCTGGCCCCCATCGCTTGAACGGCCCGCCAAGTGGGATTCTTCGCGCGGACGTCTGCCGTCTTGAGCGCCACGCTGGCGCCATGTGCCGGCGTATCGGTTTCGGCGTAGGAGAGAGTGAGATTGCCATCCTTCACGGCACGAAGGTCGAAGTGCCGCAAGCGAACGACGACAGTTATATACGTTCGGACGATGCCGAAAGCCTCTCGTACGACCCTTCAACGCCCGATATCCCCGAATCCGTCGAAGCCAACCTCAATATCCTGTTGGAACTCATGGATTTCATCCTTGATGAGGCAGGAGACATCGACGTAACCGAGTTCGACGACTAGTGCAGCAGTGAGCGTCAGGACCGACAGCGGCTAAAGGGTCATCGTACCACATTCACCAACAATAGTCAGCAGACGAGTACTAACATAATAATGGTATTTTGGAGATTGTTCCGGTGACTGATTCGCCTGTACTGAACGATCACTAACCTCTGCAGATTGGCTCTTAGTCCGTGTCACATTCATGTTCCGTATCTTATACAGGCATATATATATATTAGATTTAATACACATATAGTTGTTTGGCACTATCTAGTTCAGGGAGTTTGAGGAACGAGCAGGTCGTAGTGAGTAGTGCCTATGCAACTCACAGACCTGCTCAGAGAAATCCTATAGGTGGATTGTGATGGGGTTTGGGAGAACGAGCGCACCCCGACACCGCTCAGGGTGTTCGGGGTGCGACTACATTCGGTGGGGTTGTCGATGCGGGAAGTCGTTGCTGTACTTGAGTTACTCAACGTTGACCGGTCTCATGGAACCGTCTGGAACTGGACGCACGATCTCGCTGAGGCACAAGCCGACCCGCCAACGGTAGAGCCGTCGTGGGTCAATGTCGATGAGAAACAAATAGAGTTGATGATGAAACAGATGGCTGTACGCAGCGATTGATACAGAGTCGAAATTGCTGTTGGAGATCGATGTCTACAGCCGCCACGGACCGATCCCGCGGTGACGTTTCCCCATTGTCTCACCGAGAGAATCGACGTTTCAGACACGAGGTTTCTGATCGATGTCGGTGGGTATCTGACTGCCCTCTTTCGGCATGAGTTGAGCGGTCAGCTCAACTATAGCGAGCGGAACCACATCAAAAATGGTTCCAGACCGTCTGGATCAGGATTGACCGTTTTCATGCGTTCTGGAGGGGCACTCAGTCTACTGCCCGCCGGTGGTTACGTCGATTTAGACACCACTACAACGATAATCAGCCAGACCAAACATTAGATAGTCGGACGCCTGCCAATGAACTGCTCAACTAGACAGTGCCTATTTATTCAGTTATGATAGTTAAATTTTATTTGCGAGTGCATCATATATTTCACTGATCCTTTTTTCAGAATCGTTAACATTTGTTCCACTAATTTTTTTATCCTCTATCCATACGTGTGATAAGCTGTATCGATCGATTTTAAACGATATTATTTCTAATTTATCTACTTCACCATTCCTTTTTTCAACAAACTCTATCATTTCATTCATTTCTACACTACCTTCATCAAGTTTAGATTCATCGAATGGTGAAAATAATTCATTTGGATCATTATATTCCAATAGATATTGTGTCACATAACCATCGCTCTCGTAGCTGTCTGGTATCGGACTTCTTTCATATGTTGGGAGAGATTCAATCTTCTCAACAATATTATCTCGTATATTTTTTATCAAATTTAAATTTAATTCAGAATCTGTTTCGTGTAATTGCTCTGTTTTTTCAAAGTGATACTCCATTGAGTTGATACTATCCAGATGAGATTCTAGCAGATCATGCGGATTTTGCCGATGAATCTTACTTGTCTCATCAATATCCGTTAGGTTGATTGAATCAAACAAATACATTCGGCCAGTTTTTTGATTTATTGTTGTTGATAATGGACTATAGGTATGACCTCGGCTCTGTTGGATGGTTAATAGTACATCATTTTTATACTTATAATTCATAGATAGCAACTGTTTTTTCTTACTATTTAATCTTTCTATGTCATAAAGACAGATGTCGCCGCACACATTTTGTATTAGAGCATCAGACAGCACAGGGAGAGTTGAGACAGAGGTTAGTCGACAAACATGGTTACAACAGTACTAAAAGCTTAGCTGCAAGCATATATTATAATCATATTCAGATGTAAGTTGTTAATTTAGTACGTTTTCTTTTTTAATCGTTTAAATCGGGCTAATCCATACCAAATACTGGTACTTAATCACACTAATCCGTAGACTCATCAACGTCCTCAACCTCTTCGAGTATGTCTCGATCGCCAGAGACCACGAACGCCCCTTTTCTTGTAATTTGATACTTTCCACGATCAAGCTTCTTTACAAATCCAGCTGCCTGAAGCGTATTTAGTCTCTTCCCAACTGTTTGACGAGTTACGTCCGTGTTTTCTGAAATTATTGATGGAGTCAAAACTAACCCAGTGTACAGGACAAATAGAATTTGGGCATCTGAACCGGTAAACCAGTCGGGAGGATCACCTCCGATGACTGGTGTAACATCCCCAGACAGGTCGATACTATAGTCCAGATCTGCGGGATCATCGACTTCTATGGACTCATCGTCCTCCTTCTGGTTGCTCATAATTCCCGTTATAACCCGAGAGTGATAATGCTGTTTCCCTTCCGGGAAATCGATTATACTACCTCCATTCAAAGTTTCCCACATTTGATTTACTAATTAGGAAATCTTTATTGGGATACATTCAGACTATCCTGATATGCTACCAGAAGGAATGTCGAATTACAACGATACTGGGGGAGCCGATGACCGACCTTGATCCAATCTCGCCGGTCGAGGCGGTCCAGATGTACCACGAGGCGATGCGTGACGAACACGCAGCTTCGACACGCAAAAGCGAGAAACACCGGCTTCGCGCGTTCATCCAGTACTGCGATGAACACGAGATCGAGAACCTGAACGAGCTGAACGGTCGAGATCTCTACCGCTACCGAACGTGGCGGCGGGAAGGTCACGGCGACGGGCGAGAGGCAATCAAGCTCGTCACACTAAAAAGCCAACTCGCGACCTTGCGGCGATTTCTACGCTTTGCGGCGAACATCGACGCTGTAGATCCAGAGTTGTACGAGCAGCTCACGCTACCGGTGATGAAAAACGGCGAAGACGTGTCTGAATCGACACTGAAACCCGAACGCGCGGTTGCGATTCTTGACTATCTGGAGAAGGCGCACCCGGCGTCACGAGACCACATCATCGTGATGCTGCTGTGGCGAACCGGAGCTCGAACAGGTGCCGTTCGAAGTCTCGATCTCCGCGATCTCGATCTCGACGGTTCGCACCCTCGCGTCTCCGGCCCTGCGGTCCAGTTCGTACACCGGCCCAAAACCGGGACGCCGCTCAAGAATCAGGACAAGGGGACGCGATGGAACCGAATTAGCGAGAAAGCAGCCCGCTACATCTCGGATTACATCGAGTACCACCGCGATGACGTGACCGACGAGCACGGACGAGAGCCGCTGATCACGACCAGACACGGTCGACCGGCGGGAAACACCATCAGGAAAACCCTGTACCGGGTGACTCGTC
>LKMJ01006928.1_pt1 | contig 10677 bp, 8 predicted proteins | sample 643391 | NCBI WGS metagenome assembly LKMJ01 (sample SAMN04112250, study PRJNA286221) | soda lake metagenome | biome: soda lake; feature: Kulunda Steppe; material: water; isolation source: sample PL-Br10 brine of Picturesque Lake | place: Russia: Kulunda steppe | collected 2010-07
CGGCACGCACGGCCGATCGGGCCTGCCACAGCACATCCTCGGGAGCGTCACCGAAAACGTCGTCCGAAACGCCGACGTGCCGGTGTTTTGCGTCCCGGTTCCCGAGGACGCGTCGGCGTGAGATCGGGTTGTAACCGAGTTGGAACCACTAGCTCGCCACCGCCTGCCACTCCATCGTACGACTGACAACACACTGGATACTCTCGGTGGAACGAGAGTGTGAGACTTTTTTTCGCTGCCCGTGGTATCCGGTGTAGATGTCAGTCGATGAACTACAGGAGTACGGGCTGGTCGGAATGACCGACTCTGAAGTTCGAAACTTCCTGTCGAGCCAGCGGATGGGCGTACTCGGCCTTCCCGACGCAAACACACCGTATCTGCTTCCACTGTCGTTCGGGTACGACGGGGACGATCGACTCTACTTCACGTTTCTTCTCGGATCCAGGAGCCGGAAAGCGACGTTGAGTGAGCGCGCAGACGCCGCAACCTTCCTGGTGTTCAAAGTCGATACCATGTACAACTGGGAGAGCGTTCACCTGACGGGATCGATCACCGCGGTTCCCGAGACCGAATGGGACGGGATCGAGGATATACTGGACGACGCATGGCGCCCGAGTCTGTTCGATTCGGCGTCCCTGTCGGGCGATATCGCGGTCTACGAGTTCCAGATCGAGGAGCAAACGGGAATCAAACACCAGGGCCTGCCGCCCGCTCTCGAACCCGATCGCAAGTGAGAAATCGCGTCGACGATCGCCAAGAGAGTCGTCAGATCGGAGGCGTTGCAACGCGCTTCAAGTAGTCTGCCGTGGAAGCCCAGTGTATGCGGCTTGGACTCATCGTGGACACGAACGACCCAGAACGGGTGTGGAACGCGTTCCGACTGGCTACCACTGCACTCGAGGACGGCCACGACGTGGAAACGTTCCTGCTCGGCGACGGTGTCGAAGCGTCCGAACTCGATCACGAAAAATTCAATCCACACGGGATCATGCTGAAGTACGTCCAGAACGACAGCGAACTGCTCGCGTGTGGCACGTGTCTCGACTCCCGGGACCTGTCCGAAGGCCGACTCAGGCCACGGGCAACGATGAGTGATCTGGTATCGTGTATCGACCGATCGGACGAGGTAGTGACGATCGGGTGATCGGGCGACGCATCGGTTTCCCGGGTCACTGCAGAAGCGATCAAAGCGGTCGAAGACCGCGCAACTGTCGGCTCCGTCGGTACACCCACCTTCTCGTGGTACCCGCCGTCGAGAGTGCGCTCGTACGACCGGAGATGGCATACAGCCAGTTAGTTATTCATCACGTTTTCTCGAGTCGGGAATAGCGGCTGTGTTTTTCAGCCGGTCCAGCGAAGTACGACTATGGCGTCGGATCGATCGGAATCCGTCTCCACTACTCGCCGTCGACTGCTCTCGGCCCCAGTCGGCGGCGCAGCTGGGGGACTCTCCGGACAGGTCGGCTCCGCCAATAGCGCACTCTCGTCCGATGGCTCGCTCCCGGCACACCTCAACGATCGCGTCCCGGAGTTGCTCAACCGGTACGACGTGCCGGGAGCGTCGATCGCCCTGGTCGAGGATGGCGAAGTGACGTGGACTGGTGCCTACGGCAGCGCCGATCCCGCAACCGGACGTTCCACGAGCGAGGACACTCCGTTCCGGGTACAATCGATCGCGAAGTCGGTCACTGCATGGGGCGTGCTGAACCTCGTCGAGCGAGACGAGATCGCACTCGACGATCCGGTCGGCCAGCATCTCTCGAACTGGGAGCCCCCGGAGGCCGAGTACTCGTGGGGGGACGTGACCGTGCGGCGATTACTCAACCATAGCGCCGGGCTGCCAGCGGGCGGGTACGAGGATGTCCCGCTGGACGAAGAGCCGCCGCCGCTCCGGGAGGCACTGGCCGGAAACGCGGGCGGGCCAGCAGCTCGACCGACGTCCGAACCCGGCGAGTTTCAGTACTCGAATATCGGCTACGCCCTGGTGGAAATCCTCGTCGAGGACGTCACTGGCCGTGAGTTCGAAGCGTACATGCACGACGAAATTCTCGAACCGCTCGGGTTGGACGGAGCCACGTTCGACGCGACCGAACGGCTCCGTTCGGAACTGGCCACGGAGCACTTCGTGGATGGGACACCGGTCCCCGCGTCACATGGACCCGCCAGTGCGCACGGCGAACTGTACGCGACCGCCGCCGATATCGCCCGCTTCGTCGCTGCTGGCACGGAGACGAGTGGGGAACCGATAGGTCGGTGCGTGCTGACTCCGGAGAGCGTCGCGGAGATACACGCCCCTGCCGTCGAGACGACGGGGTTCTACAGCCTCGCGAGCGACGGCGCAGGACTCGGACACTTCGGCGAAACGCTCTCCGACGGAACGCGAGCGATGATGAACGGCGGACAGGGGGCCGGTTCGTGGAGCTGGTTTCACGCCACTCCCGAAACCGGCGACGGGATCGTCGTTCTCACGAACAGCGAACGGAGTGTGCAACTGATCGCCGATGTCGTCGCGGCGTGGACCGATCGACGCGACCTCCCCGGGGTGTCACTGACGAGCGCTCGACGGTGGATCCGCCTGCCAGTCTGGATTCTGGTCGGCGTCGCGGCCGGACTCGCCCTCCGACTCGGATACGGAACCATCGCGGGGACGCGAACGTTCGCCCCGTTATCCGAGCGCGATCGCACGGCTCGTGTACTCCTCGCGGGCCTCGCAGTCGTAACCTTCGGGCTCTGGTGGACCATCGGTCGGGAGACCGTCGGGTTCTTCCTGCCAGTGATCGCCGAGTGGATCGGACTGGCACTGTCGGCAGTCGTCGTGCTCCTGTTGGTAACGGTCCTCGTTCCTCGGAGGGGTGAAGAGACGTGACCGATGCCAGCGTCGACGACGAACCAGCAGCCCAGCGATCGGCTGCGTCTCGCATAGCACCCGCAGGTATGGATCCGGAGTTCTTCGAGTACTCGAACCCGTGGCAGTTCTTCGCCATCGCGTTCGGCGTCTCCTACCTGTTCTGGATCCCGCTGATCGTCCTCGAATACGACCCGTTCGCAATGCCGGGCGTCGCGCTGTTCGTCGCCGGGGGACTCGGCGTTCCGGGGGCAGCCATCTTCTTGCTCTTCTGGGCCGCCGAGAAGCGGCATCGCCGTGACTACTGGCGACGGCTCGTCGATGTCCGACGGATCGGTCTGCGCTGGTATCTCGTACTCTTCCTGCTCGTTCCAACCGTGAACGGCCTGGCACTGCTGCTGGGACTTCTGGCCGGCGATGCGGTTCCGGCGTTCGATCGCGCCGCCGAGTTGGCCGCCGACCCGGTCTCGATCGTCCCCTACGTGGGTTTCGTGCTGCTATTTGGCCCACTGCCGGAAGAACTGGGCTGGCGCGGATACGCACTCGACGGACTGCAAGCGCGCTGGAACGCGTTGTGGGCAAGTCTCGTCCTCGGATTCTTCTGGGCCAGCTGGCACGTTCCCCTGTTTTTCATGATCGGGACCTACCAGTCCCAACTGGGGGTGCTGACGCTCCCGTTCTGGGAGTTCATGATCGGGGCAACGATCACTTCCGTCCTCTACACCTGGATCTACAACCACACGGGGCGCAGTATTCTCGGCGCAATCCTGTTTCACCTCTCGGGAAACATCAGCGGCGAACTCGTTCCCCACGGTTCGATCGGACGGCTCGTTCCAACAGTGGTGACACTGCTGCTAGTCGTCGTGGTGGTGATCGTCTATGGCCCGACGACGCTAACCCGTGGTTCTCCGCCAGGGTCGTCCGGTACAGACTGAGTTGCCGCCATCAGCTACTCTGACGGTCCTGACAGCCCTCCGCATCGCCCTACGGTTGCGGGCTGAACCTTCAACCGGGTTGCCATACTATGATCGATGACAGCGTACGTGTAGGCCCATGTCGTATCCCATTCGCATCGCCGACGTCATGAGCACGCCGGTTGTCACGGCTGCGCCGGACGAAACGATCGCCGACACAGCGGGCACCTTTCTCGACGAGGGAATCAGCTCGGTAGTGGTCATCGAGGACGACGAAGTCGTCGGCATCGTCACCGGAACGGATCTCGTTCGGGCGCTCGACCAGGACGAGTCGCCCCGCGAAAACCCACTAGCGGCGATCATGTCTACGCCGGTCGCCACGATCGATCCGGCCGCCGAACTCCGGGATGCCATCGAGACGATGCACGACCACGGGGTGGCGCGACTCGTCGTCGTCGAAGACGGCCGGCTGGTCGGCCTGGTGAGCACCGACGACGTGATCCGATACGCCCCGCAGATCTACCACCGGGGTACACTCGAGGGCGACTCCGCGCCGCGTCCCCAGTATCACGCCAGAGAGGAGACCGAGTACGAACACTCCGAGTGGACGGTCGAGTGTTCGACGGTCTCGCGCGACCGCCTGAGCGTCGGCGATCGAGTGGAGTTCTCGAAGCCGATCTCCGAGGCGGACGTCCGCTCGTTCGCGACGGCGTCGGGTGATACGAACCGACTCCACCTCGACGAGGGGTACGCTCGCGAGACGCGGTTTGGCCGGCGAATCGCCCACGGAACGCTCGTGAGCGGACTCATCAGTGCTGCTCTCGCCAGACTGCCGGGGTTGACGATCTACGTCTCCCAAGATCTGGCCTTTCTGAACGCGGTCGGGTTGGGTGAGCGAGTCACGGCAGTCTGTGAGATCGTCGGCGAAATCGACGATCGGAAGTTCGAACTGACGACAGACGTGTTCGATACGGACGGAACGCGGGTCATCGAGGGAGAGGCGACGGTGCTGGTCGACGCCCCGCCCGAGATGGCGACGATCACGGTCGAAGCGATCGCCTAGCGAGACCAGTACTATCCGACGAGCGTGCCGACCCCGACGAGACCACGGGGTCAGCCGCCGATCGCTTTCGTGTCGATCCCTGTGGCTGCCGGTTCTCTTGACAACGATCCGAGACACCCACATACTGGGAACGATCGCCGCGTATTTTGTGTGACCAAGCGGGAGTTACGACTAGCGGCCAGGTGGTATCGTCGATCGACCGGTTACCCACATCCACTCAGCATGAATATTTCAGACATCGTTTCTGAGGAATTCGTCGAATTCACGCCGGAAACACCAGTGTCGAAGCTGGTCGGAACGTTCGCGGAGTCGGACGTCAGGGGTGTCGTGGTCCGGGACGACGAGTTCGAGGGAGTCGTCACGCGGCGACAACTCGCCTCGTCGCACCGACAGCCAAACGAGAAACTCGGCTCGCTGGTCTGGCATGTGCCGCGGCTTTCGCCCGACGAGGACGTCCGGACAGTCGCACAGTTGATGATCGACAGCGACTCCCGGTTGCTTCCGGTCTTCGAGGGGCAGGAACTGGTCGGCGTCGTCACCGTCGACGGGATCCTGCGAGCGGTCGTGTCGTTTCTCGACGCGGCGACCGTCGCCGACGCGGCGTCCGTCGATCTCGTCAGCATCTCGCCAGAATCGACGCTTGGCGACGCACTCAACGTGTTTCGGGAGCACCGCATTACCCATCTCCCAGTCATCGAGGACGGTCGGGCGGTCGGGATACTCAGCCTCCACGACGTAACCGAACTCACGGTCCGAGCCGAGGTACGGAGCCAGGGTGGTGATGCAGACGGTGTGGATCCGTTCGGTGGTGAGATATCCAGCAGTACCGCCCGCGCACGCCGCGGCGGATTCGGGTCCCGGGAAGGCGAAGCCAATCGGATGCTCGACCTTCCGGTCAGGGACGTGAGCAGTTCGCCCGTCCGTATGATCGATCCCCAGGCGACGCTCGACCAGGCCGTGGCGGCGATGTTCGAGATCGACGCCTCCTCGCTGGTCGTCACCATCGACGGATCGCCTCACGGCATCGTTACCAAAACGGACGTTCTCGACGCGCTCACGTGGGAGGCAGGCGGCAACCGGAGCGTCCAGCTCTATGGCAGCGACCTCATCGACGACGTAAGCTACGACGAAATCGTCGCCATGGTCGACGCGTTCGACGAGAGAGACAGCGACATGAGCGTCCTCGACGCCAAGGTTCACTTCCACGAACACGACGAGAAGCGCCGCGGCGTTCCCCTCTTGCTCGCCCGTGTCCGCCTCCACACCGATCGGGGGCTGTACGTTGCCTCCGGGGAAGGGTACGGCGCGAGCCAGGCGCTCACCGAGGCCCGCGAGATCCTCGAACGGCAACTTCGCGACGAGAAGACGTACGGCCGGAGCAAGAAACCGCCGGGCGAGGAGTTCTGGGAGAAGCGGTTCGGCTGGCTGCTCGAAGAGTGATCGGCAGCACAATACTCCAACGACCCCTCGCAAGAACAGGGAAGCGGTCAGTACCGCTCGAAGTACCGGTCTTGGACCTTCACGAAGGTAGCCATCAGCACCAAAAAGACGATCGCGGCAACGCCGATCTGGGCCCAGTGGACGAGTCCGAGCGGGACGACGTTGAAGAGCAACTGTCCCGTCACGGTGTAGAGCACGAGCAACTGGAGAGCGATTGCGACGGTGACGGCGAGGACGAGCCAGCGATTCGAGAAGATCCCGAGCCCGTATCTAAACCGGATCGCCTGAATGCGGACGATTTCCATGACGACGAAGCCCGTAAACACCATCGTCTGGGCGAGTTCGCGGCCAGGTTCGTAAGCGGGGCTCCAGCCGAGGACGGCACCCGTCACGTCGGCCCCCGGGACGAGTTCGCCGAAGAAGTTGAGGGTAAACAGGGGCAGCAGACAGATCGTCATGAAGATCGCGATCCCGACGATCGAGGTGGTGATCCGATCGGTGATGACACCCTCTCCGGGTGGGCGGGGCTCCCGTTCCATGATGTCCTCGGCCGGCGGATCGACGCCCATCGACAGGGCGGGGATGCCGTCGGTAACGACGTTGATCCAGAGGATCTGGATCGGTGTGATGACGAGTCCGAATCCGAGCATCGATCCGGTAAAGACCATCGTCACCTCGCCGCCGTTGCCCGAAAGCAGGTAGTTGACGAACTTGCGGACGTTGTCGAAGATGCGACGGCCGCCCTTGACCGCATCGCGGATCGTCGCGAAGTTGTCGTCGAGCAAGACGATGTCGGAGGCCTGCTCGGTGACGTCCGTCCCGCGGATCCCCATCGCGACGCCCACGTCGGCGTTCTTGACTGCGGGCGCGTCGTTGACGCCGTCGCCAGTCATGGCGACCGTGTGCCCTTTCGCCTGTAACGTCTGGAGGATGCGCGTCTTGTGATCGGGTGACGTCCGGGCGAAGATGTCGACGTCGTCGACGACGTCCCGGAGCTCCTCGTCGCTCATCCCCTCGAGTTCGGGGCCGGTGATCACGCGGGTCGATCGAAGACCGACTGCGTTGCCGACAGCCCGTGCGGTCACGGCGTTGTCACCGGTGATCATCACCACGTTGATTCCGGCGTCGAGACAGCCGGCAAGTGCCCCTGGCACCTCGGGACGTGGTGGATCGAGCATTCCCTGCAGTCCAAGGAAGACCATCCCCGCTTCGAGTTCCTCGTCCGGGTTGTCAACCTGGTCGTCCGGAACGTCCGGTCGATAGGCAAACCCCATCACGCGGAGTGCGTCTTCGGCGAACGCGTCGTTCTGTGCTTCGATCGCCGCCCGACGATCGTCGGTGAGTTCGACGAGTTCGCCGTCGACCCGTTCGCGGTCACACCGCTCGAGAACCGTCTCCGGTGCGCCTTTCATGTAGGCGATGGCCTCTCCGTCGGGCGATCGGTGGACCGTCGTCATCCGTTTTCGCGCGGAGGTGAACTCGACCTCGCCGAGTCGCGGATACTCCCTGCGCAGTTCTCGGTGATCGAAGCCGGCCTTCTGAGCGGCGACGAACAGCGCGATTTCGGTCGGATCGCCGAGGTAGGTCCGCTCTCGTGTGCCGTCGCCCTCCGTCTGTGCGTCTGTGTCTGTCTCCGTCCCCGCGTCCCCCTTCGAGTCCGTATCCGCTTGCGCCGTCGGATTCGTCTTTGTATCACGCTCCCGGGTGCCAACGTCGACGTTGTTACAGAGCATGCCACAGCGCAGCACCTCGGCGACGCGCTCTTCCTCGATCGGGTCACCGTCCTGACGGAACTCCCCGTCGGTGTCGTAGCCGGTGCCGGTCACCTCGTAGCTCTCGCGGTTGGCGACGATCCGCTGGACCGTCATCTCCTCCTCCGTGAGCGTTCCCGTCTTGTCCGTACAGATCACGTCGACCGAGCCGAGCGCTTCGACGATCGGCAACCGACGGACGAGCGCGTTCTGGTCTGCCATCCGGCGGGCCCCGAGTGCGAGCGAGAGCGTGACGACCGCCGGCAGTCCCTCGGGGACCGCGGAGACGGCGATCCCGACGGCCGTCAGGAACACCTGCAGGGGCGGCGTATCGCCGATGACGAGTTCGGCGATCGCGATTACCCCAACTGCGGCGACGACGCCGAGCGCGATGAGTTTGCCCAGTCGGTCCATCTCGGCCTGGAACGGCGTCTCCCGCTCTTCGGCCGCTTCGAGCGCGGTCGCGATCTGCCCGATCTCGGACTCGGGGCCGGTCTCGACGACGACGGCGGTCCCAGAGCCCCGCTCGACGACGGTATCCTTGTAGAGCATGTTTTCGCGCTCGGCCAGCGACGTCTCCGCGTCGACGATCCCGACCGCCTTCGAGACGCCGACGCTCTCGCCGGTCAGCGCGGCCTCGTCGACGCTCAGGTTCGACTCCTCGACGAGTCGGGCATCGGCAGGGATGATGTCGCCCGATTCGACGAAGATCACGTCGCCTGGAACGACCCTGGTAGCATCGATTTCGGTCTTCTCGCCACCACGACGGACCAGTGCGTACGTCGTCGACAGCTCCTGTAACGCCTGGATGCTCTGTTCGGCCCGGTAGTCCTGGACGAAGCCAAACAGCGTGATGAAGACGACGATGCCGGCGATGACGGCTGCGTCGATCGTGTGCCCAACGCCAGCCATCACGATCGCGGCGACGATCAGGATCCAGATCAGTGCCGATGTGTACTGTTCGAGGAGAATCCGAAGCGGGGAGACTCCCTCTTCGGCCTTGATCTCGTTCGGGCCCTCGCGCTCGAGACGCTTACGCGCAGCGTCCGGGTCGAGCCCCGCGTCCGACGTTTCGAGCGTCTCGTAAACCTCGTCGATCGGGCGTGCATGCCAGCTTTCGGTCGTCGACTTGGTCCGGTCGTAGTGTTTTGTTCGTGACACGAATATCGTAGCGGTGGTGGTATCGATCGTCCCCAGTTGCGATCGTCGCGAAACGGGACTCCCGGCACCGATCGCCCCGACTGGGCGGTCCTCGACCCGATCGGCTGCGGTCCCGTGGCAGTTCCGTAACGAGTTACTGAGCCGGTGTGAAGGTGACGAGCCACGCATCCTCGCCGCGCTGTTCGATGCCGAGTTCGACCTCGTGAACGGACAATGAAACGTCTTCGAGGGCCACGAGAGCGGCATCTGTAAACAGTTCCCGAGTCGACGACTCGGGGTGCTCGCCGAACTCGGTGCTCGCGACGCCCGCGATCTGGACGGTCATGCGCCGACCCCTACGACGATTCTGTGCTTAATACCCACAGCAACGGGTCCTCAAGCTGACCGATCATGCCTTCTGACGTTCTGGTTGTGGTGCTGCCACGAACGAACTTATATTGCCACCGTTGGTGAAGCGGCCGATGCTCGGGCCGATCGATCCGGGCAGTGATGACTGTGACAACAGTATTCAGATCTCCGGCAGGATACGTACAGGGACGGAACGCCATCGACGACCTCGGTGCCCATGCCGCAGACCTCGGGACCACCGCGGTAGTGCTCGGCGACGAGTTCGTCCTCGATCTCGTTGGCGACCGGGTACGCGAGAGTCTCGAGGCGGTCGGATACGAGGTTGCGCTCGAACAGTTCACCGGGGAATGTTCGGAACAGGAGATCGATCGCGTCGTCGGCGTCCACATCGACCACGATGCGGACGTGATCGTTGGAGCGGGTGGCGGGAAGGCGATCGACACCGCACGGGCGGCCCGCGAACGTGCTGGCGGCGCGCTCGTCTCACTCCCGACGATCGCCTCGACGGACGCCCCGACGAGTTCGGTCGCTGTGATCTACACCGAAAAAGGAGAGTTCGTTAAGTTCCACGTCTACGAGCGCCACCCCGAACTGGTACTGGTCGACACCAAGATCATCGCTGAGGCACCGGCGCAGCTCTTCCGTGGAGGGATCGGCGACGCGCTCGCAACCTGGTTCGAGGCCGACGCCGCATACCGATCGGGTGCGACAACGATCTTCGGGACGCGATCGACCCGGACGGCCCAGGAGATCGCGAAACTGGCGTACACGACGTTGCGCGACCATGGCCGCTCGGCGGTCGATGCTGTCGAACGAGACGCCGTCACCGAGAGTGTCGAGGCTGTCGTCGAGGCGAACACGTTGCTCAGCGGGCTCGGCTTCGAGAGCGGTGGGCTGGCAGCGGCCCACGCGATCCACAACGGGCTGACTCAACTCGAGGCGACCCACGACGCAACTCACGGCGAGAAGGTGACGATCGGGACGATCGCCCAGCTCGTTCTCGAGGGGCGTGAGGACGCGTTCGTCGAGGACGTCGCCGGCTTCGCCGTCTCTGTCGGCCTCCCGACGACCCTCGCGGAAATCGGCCTCGAAGATCCCTCACAAGACGACCTCACAACCGTCGCTGAGGCCGCCTGTGACGAGGACGAGACGATC
>LKMJ01006929.1_pt1 | contig 10675 bp, 11 predicted proteins | sample 643391 | NCBI WGS metagenome assembly LKMJ01 (sample SAMN04112250, study PRJNA286221) | soda lake metagenome | biome: soda lake; feature: Kulunda Steppe; material: water; isolation source: sample PL-Br10 brine of Picturesque Lake | place: Russia: Kulunda steppe | collected 2010-07
CACACACACACACACACACACACACACACACACACACACACACACACACACACACACACACGCACGCACACACGCACACACATACACACATACACACACAAACACTCACACACGCACACACATACACACATACACACACAAACACTCACACACTCACACACAATTGCAGGCGCTTTTCCCTGAGGAAGAAAAGGGAGGAGCTGTTGGATCTGCTGCTGCTCAGCCAGGATGCCCCCATTTCAGATGTGAATGCCTTGATAGATGACCTGGCCGAAACAAACCAAGCATTCACGCCTCAGCAACTAGGTGGAGGCCCCTGGGTGGTAGGGTTGTGTGTGCTGCATGTTAATCCATGGCACAGCTTAGTACAAAGCCTTTCACCTCTGTATTTTCGGCTCCCAAGTGCGCGCAATGCCCCCTACAACCCCCACTTCACCCCCTCTAATTCCCACAAGGGTTATGTTACATAACTTATGTACGTAACAATTGCCGTGTTTGCAGGTGGTGTACACACGCGGTCCTGCCCAATTATGGAAGGCATCTCAGAGTGTTGCTTCCACACTCTCACAAAATAGCAAGAACCGTGCTTCCCAGGTGCTTGCTCAACGCGTCTTTGTAACCTGCGTGTTGTTTACCTTGCTTTCAATAATCAGAGTGTGATGTTTATCAGCACACTTGCTAGGAACCTGACACATACCAGCCTTCAGTCAAAGCGAGCAGGCGTGAAGACAGTACCACGATGCAGATACAGGATGGTAGCTTATGGACTGCAAAAAGCTTTATGGCAAAACACATGGAAGGCGATTGCATGCTGGCTATCTCTGCGTGCCTGCGCAGGAGTTCAATCCAAAGACAAAAGCTGCTTTGAACAGGGCCGAATTCGGGTCCCCTGACTTGTTTGTTACCGCTTCTGGAACCTTTGAGGTCCAGGTATGCTTCATGTCTGTGTAGGTATGCTCTACGTCCGCAGGCCAAGCGCATGCAATTTAGCCAGGCCTGCACAATAAGGCATGCAGTGCGCTGAGATTGGCCCTCACTTTAAGGGCCCACTAATGTGGAGGGCACCCTGGTACTTTGAATTCGGATCCAAGCAAAGTAGACCTGCATTTATTGAATCATCTGGAAGTGCTGCATACATTGAATTTAAACGGCTGAGCTCTGAAATGGATGATGGCACATCATTAGGCACATGCGTGATTGATACAAAGGCATGACCTCCTCTTCTTGTCCAATCGCTTGCTTGCTGCTGATGGCAGGGCGTGGCAAGCAGGCTGCCCGTGACGGTTCAAGCCAACATTCAAGGAGGCCGTTTGCATTTTTGGGGCCGTGAGCTTGGATTGCCTTTTATTCGGGGGACAGGGTGCGGAACGGTTGACTGTGCACCGAGTCTGTGAACTTATTTAACCATGCTGGTGGAATGAGGTGTCCCCAAGTTCTGGATGATGTGGACTGGCTGGTATTGGTTTGAGTTTCTGGCTTGGTTAAGTACAGCACTGCTATATGCTCCCCCATCCTGCATCGCAGCCTCTTCACAATTTTGTACATCGATGACAAGTTACGAATCTTTCAATCTGGACGGAGTTACGCTGTTCAGGTGAATTAAATGAATTGACATGGTGAGCAAATGGCTTGCGTACTTGCTCTTGATGTGGTCTTTAACATCCTGAAATTGTTTGCTCATCAAGGCTGGCTCATCAGTAGAAGAAGTTCTCCAGTTAATTTCGAATGCATTTAACTGCTCAGAATCTCAAGTGTTCTTTGAGCAACGTACATGGGTGGATGAATCCTCTAGGTCACATCAATGCTGTTTTTCAACCTGTATGGCAAACAGAAAATCTATCTAACACGTGCAGGTGCGGCAAGATGAGCTTGACAGATACTTGAGGCCGTAAATGATGAGGTGTATTTTTGACAATGCCAGACGTATCAACAATCAAAGAATGCCCTCCAAACATGTGGTTTAAGCCAACAAGCTGCAGATAGTTGTGAGTCAGACATCACAATCTTGGTCAGCAAGGTGTAGATGATGCTAAGTGGGTAGGGAGATGTTGCATTAAGATGAGGCATGGGCCACTGGTAGATTTGTGGTCTATGGCTGTATTTCAGTGGCCAAGCGTTGTTTAGGTCTGTGAAGATGCGTACCTGTCGAATTAGCTCGGAGTAAGTGGAAAGCTGGAACAGAGTGAATAGGATGGAGTGGAAAGGCTGCTGTGTTTGCGTTTGTATGTGTGTTTGAGAGCGAGAGAGTGCATGCGCGCACAGGCGCAGGAGCAAGCATGCGAGGGATTTGAAGACAGCACAGATTTCCTTGTATGAATTGATTAACTGTAGCAGCTCTTAAAAAGGTAAACAACATTCCATGATTGACTGTACATAGGCCTGCTCTACTTGACCTGCTATGATGCAATGTTATTACACTCATTTGGGGAACTGCCTCTTGACTTAATTGAGGCCATCTACTTCGAAGCATATCTGCACAGATTGTAGCAATATGTGTCTTCAATTGATCCAACTAGGAATGCAGGTGCCCAGAACTTAATATACAGATTTTGGGAATGCGCATGCTACAGTACAAGTGGAGGGGGTTGCCTGGTGCTTATGCCTCTCATGAGGCTCTCCTTTCACGCATGCCAGCAGTGACACAAAAGAAGGGAAAGAGAAAGAAAAAATAGCAGCATAACAGATGCTCACATCAATCAAGGAAAAGGGGCCACTTGGGAAGAAAAGCCTCTTCACCAGAAAAGAAAAGGGCGATCAGTGAGGATCAAGAGGGTTGCAAGTAGACAAGCCAGCAGACCTCCCCTGATTAATTTGAAAGTGAGGTTTATGCTTGACTCGGAGAGAACGTCTGGTCTGCACAAGCTTATGAGCATACTATGGTAATGCTTTACAACATTCCAACGCAGTACACAGAATGGGAAGAAGCTTGAGAGCAAGACTCTTGGCTCTTTGCAAATCAAGGCTGAGACTATTCAAAGGTACCGGAGTGTGAGAAATGCAAATGACACCCCAAACACCTAAAAGAATGACATGAAGAACATGTTTTGCTATGCTGCATCTATAGATTTATTATTCTTAGCTAAGGCATGAGGGTAGCTTGAAGCTGCTGCTCAGGGCGAGTGTCTTTGCAGTACTTGATCTCAATGAGATGGGTTGTACGACACTGCCAAGTGAGGTTCTCAGGGCGACTCTGTCTGGGCTGGTAAGCAGTGGCTTGTGTACACAACTTGTGTCAGAACATTGACTCAATGTGACATTGAATATGCATGACTAGAAGTAAAGAACTTCAAGAAGTTCCAAATGACAGCCTAACACAGCTTTTAGCTAAGCTGCCCTTATTCAGTGGATACAGCTATGTAACCTACACTAACCTTACACAGCTAGCCTTGCAACCAAGTTTGGTTCCTTCAGCTCTCTCGAAGGAAGCTCAAGGATGGATTGCCTCCTCACTGGGCCACCCTGACCACTGTTACACCCCATCTGGCCCCTTCTTTGGCTCCAAGATACACCAAGAGAGTCAATGCCCTCATTGGTGGAATCATTAGCTTTGTAAAGCATGCTTCCTGCTTGCCTCAGTGAGCACATGTGCTGTGTACAGTAATTGCTTGTTTTTCACCTCAACAGCTGCCAGTGGTCAAAAATGAAGTTTTCGTCCTCTGAGTTATGTTACTAACATAACTCACTTAGTAAGTCTCAAACATTTAGATGTCGTTCGCACCTATCTAGTAGGTGGGGCACCTGCAATGGGAAGTCGGCTGTCCACCCTCACAACTGTGGGTTTGGGGTTCGAACCTCACTAGAGTCTCCCAGAACCGGCTAAGCTGCCCTCATTTGGCGGATACAGCCTTCAAACCTTCAAACCTAGACGAAGGCTCAGGTCAGGTTTCATACCTGATAGACATGGACTTTAGCTAAGTTGTCCTCGCTTGGCATGCTATGGAAACTTCCCCTTCACTTAATTGGTGACCTTTGAGGTGCTAGATCTGGTACATTCATTTTGATAAATCCCTTCTTTGAGTCTGTGATATCGAATGGCTCCGACAGATGCTTGGAAATGTCTGCTGGTTCCATCCGGTGCACAAGAGCAATATAGGTTTACTCCACACGAATTAGCATCTTGTTTTTCTTGCCTGCTGCCAGAAGCAGCAGCCTGCCATCAACCAAGTCCTGCTCCTCCACCTTGGCCAGCTCTTCTGTGACCTTCTGGTTGTTTAAGTACACGCCACCACCCTTGATCAGCCTGCATAATTGAGCAGCCAGCAGAACAACGTGGTCATGCTGAGGCGGCTGTTGGTGTGATTTTGTTTTTTTGTGATTGCATCTACAGATTGAACCTTGCAGAATGGTTTGTCAAACTTCCAGAAGGCAATATGCGCTGCCCTTGAATACACGAGTGGGTCAAATTTGCGACCCATTGTTCAGCAAGGGGATAATGCTTAGTTTACATAGCTGGAAGCTTCACACTCAAGATTATAATTTTCCAGCTAGGCGTGCACTTGACGGTAGTTCAAGGTTCAACCACAGAAGGAGGTCCCTCACAGTACAGGGCACCTTACGAAGGAATGGATTTACGGTGACCTTATTTACTTTGTGGAGCCTCAGATGAGAGCATGAGCAGCATGAGAATGTGCAGGGTGTGCTATTGTGCTCAGTAAGCAGCATTCCAAAATTGTCTTGGGGCAATTATAGCCCTATTCAAGTGCAGATTGGGCAGGCTACTTGGGCATTTAACTGGAATGTGGTGCACAGAGGCTTTAGCGACATGACACTAGATCTGTGCCTTACGCTAAGGATCTATCCAGGCATGAAGCACATTTATAAAGTGTAGGACTGGCTGTTGCATGGACTCGCAGCATTGCAGCAATCTGGGTGCAAGCTATGGCAAGAAAATCTGCCCCACTACCGAAACTTAGGTTAGAATTTATACCCAACAAATGAGACAGGGATCCAAGGCACCTTAGCGCTGCATTCATTGCCATGTGCTGATAATTTATAAAAAGGCAGAGATGTCATTCCACACAAAAGCAGATGTGGGAAGATATGGATAGGCTGGCAAAAGCTTAAGATAACACTGCTGTACCTGCCAGATGAAGGCAGCATAGTAGAAGCCTGCCAGGTCTGCAACATCTATGATACAAGGTAAGGAAACTTAACTCAGAAACAAGTGGACAGTCTGCAGACTCACTTGCGGGCTGCGCCCTTACTGGGCTGCATCTTGGCGGCCACCATAACGTCCGCGATGGTTGCACCCGCCACTGTAGCGCGGCTCAAGGTCGCACTGGGCGCATCACCTGCCACAGCCTCCAGCGTGTCCACGTCCAGCTGGGTGGCGCTACCAGGCTTTAGGGCCTGCAGCACGAGTTCAGTAGATGTTTAATGCCAAGTTTCAGGCTAGCAGTAGTAATGTTATTGGCAGTTTATATGTTCAGGCTAGCAGTACTTTTTATCATCACAATTCATAACCAATATAACCGCTGTTACTCTGATGGTGAAATGGTCAGAAAAATATCATTTGAGCGCTGAAAGCAGAGCTCATTAACAGTGCTAAGGCTTGGAAATGTAACTTCATGGCAACTGTCAAGCAGGGGAGCTTGTTTGGGTCAGGTGGGGTGAACGTCTTGGGCTGGCTGAGCAATTACTGAACAGATTTGCGGAAATGATGCGTAACAAGCTTGCCATGCTGGGCTCAAGCAGAGCAGCCTTCCTATACAAGACAAGACAAATATACCGAATTGCTGTCAAATTTAAGTACTGTCTTGGGGTTAAAGAACCAGGGGCAGTGATCTGTCTGTTGGAAGATACACAACCACAAAAGCAGGGTTCGGAACTCACTGGAAACTTTCAAAGAAAGTCTCGCACACGAGTCACTCCCCAACTTCGCCCGGCATGTATTCTAAGGAGAGGTCATTCTGATGCTTTTTTCATGAGATCATGTTACTTTCACCCAACCGAGCATTTGTTTCAAGCTCTTATCAGGGCTTCCTTTTCTGAAGCTCCTCAGACCAAATTACCTCGGTTGTTTTCAGTGCTTGCTGCAAGCCTGCCTCTCCATGCACAAAGCGGGTAACCTCCTCAGCAAGTCTCCTCTGCAATAGTTGAATTGATGTACGTGGCTTTGTCAGGTCATTGATGTGCAGCCAAGTCGTTTGCCTCTGCCCGATCATTGATGTGCAGCCAAGGTGTCCAAGGATGCAATCAAGTATCAGCAACCCACAAAGGTATGCTCTCAAATTGAATCCTTCACTGATGCACAGCATGAAAGAATGACGATTTTACTGCCCGTATCCTATACAACATCTACGTCCTAGCAAACAAGAAGCCAGAGGAAAACGCTTGGAAGTGTGCATTGATCGTCCATACATCATGTACCTCTTCTTCGAGCGCACCTTCTCAGAGATCATGGTGCACTGATTAGGCATGACAAGACCTTGCAACTTGATGAGGGCCTACCTGTGCTGTGTTGGGGATGTAGCCTGATTCACTCATGGATGCTGCTATTGCATCAATCTCTGGGATGGGCAGGAATGTCAGCATCTGGGTAACAGAGGGTGGCATTTAGATGGGTGTCAGCCCGTGCTGGCCAAAAGGAAACACAATTCAGATATATTTGCCATGCAGTTCGTGCCATCCATGCGGTAAATAAAGGAGGGCCATGTTCATGAGTCAAAGACTTCAGGCTGCTCAACAGGACAGCCAGGCAGGCACTCGTGAGGCCTCCTTGCAGTAAGCACCACAAGCTAGCATTTTGAGCTAGTACACGCAGCAAAACGCAGCTGATGGCTCACCTTCAAAAACTTGATCACATCAGCATCGGCCACGTTAAACAGGTATTGATAAAACTTGTACGGCGACAGCTTGCTGGCGCTGAGCCAGATTGCACCACCCACGCTCTTTCCAAACTTTCTGCCCTCAGAGTCTACCTGCAACGCAGCAGTCACAAAACAAGCCAACCAGGGGTATGGGTTAGGGGGGCAATGGGCCATGACACACATGATAATGACATCATGACGATGACAGTTGTGATGACAATGACAGTCATGATGACGATGACAGTTGTAATGACAATGGCAAAGATTGTGACGGTGGTGACAAGGATATGCTCATGTTAGCAGGCAAGCTTTTTGGGAGGGGCTTGCTGCATGGATGAATCAAGGCTCTGAAGGGCATGTCATTATCATTATCTTAGCATGACATTATCCTAGCATGAAATTATCTTAGCGTGGGCTCTCAGGAGCCACATGCTGAGCGGCGTTTCAGACCTCAGTATCTGCAAATGCACAAACATGTAGCTGCCATCTCGCGGGGCAAAGCAAGTAAGAGCCTCCAGAGCATACAGATCCATCCAGCCAAAAAGCTCCTGGATGCTTACAGGAAAGGCAAAAACAACTGTGAGAAAAGTGTGAAGTTCCAGGTCTGTAAGAGACGGACCGCACCGCAAACAGGCTCGGCCACACCACCAGGAGCAGGGTGGACACCCTGCTAGACTTGCCTATCTGTCTCAATTGCACATCCTCAATCCATTCCTTATTGGAGTGTGTTCATGGGCTGTTAACGGGGCCCTTCACAGACTATCTCTACCGTGCTGGTGAGCATCAATGCAGTATTAATTAATTAATTGGTCTGTGCAGGACCCCGGCAACGCCCACACAGAGGCACATGAATCCAAGCTACACGCCTCCACACAAATGGGTCAATCCGAAACACTGTGTCAGCTCATCCGATCATTGGCCCAACACAATCCTTCTTTCCTCCCCCACTTGCCATGTGACACATGCAAACGTGCACATGCAGCTTTGCCAAAGGTTCCATAACGGATGGTCATGGGCCTCGCTCGCACGCACCAGCAACGGGAAGGTAAGGCCATAGCAGGTCTGCGGACTGGAGGAACTGCTGGCCTCAGGCTTGCCCTCTTCCCCCTCCTCCTCCTCGTCCTCACCCTCACGCCCAAGGAGCCTCCGTGCCAAATCCGTGCCAGCAATGATATTACCCCACTGGTCGCTCCCGCCGATCTGCAAGCAGGAATTGGGGCAGCAGCAGCATGGCACGCAGCCTCAAGCAGCTATGGGCCTAGCTTTGGGATCCTTGGTGAATACGGCAAGGATCGCTCTGCGGCAAAGGGGCACTCGAGTGCCTTGGCCACACACTCAGCATCAACTGAGCAGCTGCTGAGGAGCATGCCCCATGTGGGGGAACAACCGGAGCATGCGCATGAAAAGTGCAGCAGGCGGAGTATAGGGCTGCAGAGGTAGTGCCATGGATGGAGAGCCATATGGCAACAGAGCCAAGCAGCAAGAGCGAGCGCTGTGGCTTGACAGGGCCGCAAAGTTTTGGAGCTGCACCCGGGATGTTTAGACCATGTTAGGCCCTAGACAAGGGCTTGAATGACAGCAGACCGCAATTGCTCCAAATCAAGGTGGCCAAGTAGGCAAGATGTGTGCAGGAAAAGGGCACATTGCAGTGCAGGCTCGGGACACAGCTCACCTGCACGCGTACACCATGCTCTCGGCATAGGTGCACAAAGTCGTACCCCTGCAGCAGCTGGTACGTGAACTCGGTGAAGCTGATCCCGCTCTCGCTCTCCATGCGTGTCCGAACCTGAGGGCGCCATGGACATGCAAGAGCAGGGTCATGGGCTGGGTCGATGCCATGCAGTCACGCGTGCTCAGATGTGCAATTGCTCAAACAATCTTTATGCAGGCACCTGCTCAGACATTCTACCCTAAAGCAGCCTGGCTAGGGGCGTGTGCATCCCATACGGCTGTGCTGTGCAAGCACTGCGTCTCTGTACAGCTGACCAGCTGTGCCAGGCAGTGGATTTGCTGCAGACAAAGCAGACCCTGGACAGTTCAAGCATACCAGATGGTACAGCACGGGGCAGTACGCACCAATTTGGCATGATATCTGCCATGGTCAAACAACGCATGGGGGGCCTGGGCAGCAGAAGACCTTACAGGGCACAGGCCATAGACGGCAAACAGGCAGCAGCAGGCCTCACAGGGCACAGGCCATAGGCAGATAAAGGCGGCAGTACGCCTCATGGGGCACAGACGCGGCGCATGACAGCCACCACCTGCCAGCGCATGGCGATGCCTTCATGCGTGTAGTAGCAGCATGCAGCTGCACCTGAGCGCAGGCATGGTAGCCTGCGGAGCGCATCGCGCCCAGACAGGCCATCCACTGCCAGCGCACATCTCTCTGTCTGTGCATGCATGGCGCACGTGTCTGTAGGTACAGCCAGGCACCCATCAACAAAAGGTCTAAGGAGAAGCACATATGGTGCCCAGGCACACAAGGTCTAAGGAAAAGCATATGGTGCCCAGGCACACAAGCATATGGTGCCCAGGCACACAAGCACCCACCCACCGAGTCTTTGGAGAGCATGGTGCCCACGCGGGCAAACTTGCCGACCTCACGCAGGAATGTCAGGAAGCTCATGGGCCCAAACCAGTCCAGGTTGTTCACGACCTTCACACCATGCAAGGGCGGGCCCCCCGTGCTGCTGCTGCTGCTGCTGCTGCTGCTGCAGCTGGCGCCCTGCTCACTGTTGCGGCGCAGGATGTCGCTCAGGAGCTCCCCAATGGCTGCTCGTGTGTGCGTGTGTATGTGTGTGTGTCTGTGTGTTTGAGATGGGGGGCGGGGGCGCGTGTGTGACTGAGCACAAACATGCCATGCATTCAGGGCAAGGTAAGGCCAACATTAAGATTGAAACCAGGCAAGCGCATCCCATTGCCAAGCAACAGCCCGCCGTCCTTCCCGGCAGTCGGCAATGGACACACTACCCCTGGCATGCCCCTTTCTCCCTCACCTTTCACGTTGCCCTCAATCCTTTCCTCGCTCAGGATGGGGCGCTCGGAGCTCCTTCCGGAGGGGTCCCCCACGCGGCCAGTGGCCCCACCCAGCAGCGCAACTGGCTGGTGGCCTGTCGAGCAAATGTGTGCACGTGCACATGCATTTGCCAATGGCCTTACTCGTGAGTTTTTGCGCTGCCACGTGTTGCATGACCAGCCTTGTGCTGTGTGCAGGGAGAGCAATAGAACAGCAGCTTCTGCAGACTAGCACACCGTCAGAGTTGACGCATGATTATGCCTGCCATCCTTGCTGCATGCATTTCCAAAATGCACACCAGCACGCACCACGAATACATGCGCACATGCGCGCGCGCACACATACACACGCACGCACCACAGCGTTGGAACCAGGACAACACGATGATGCCCAGGAGGTTGCCCAGGTGCAGGCTGTCCGCAGTGGGATCAAAGCCGCAGTACACAGGCACGCTCTGGTTGACCATGAGCTGCTCCAGCTGCTCACTAGTGACATCCTGAACCAGCCCCCGCTCACGCAGCGTGCGCACCACATTTGGGAGTGGGGCCGCGGCCGCCGGCACACCTGCAGATTTATGACCAGCAGGGCCATGTCAAAGTCAGGTGCGCGTGGGCAAACTGATGGATTGATCAGCAGCTCGTTTTTGTGCATTTGCAAGGCAGGCACACACATATGCACGCACACTGCATAAGCACGCACCCTTGCACACACATACACACACAAAGCAAGCTTATGCACACACGCACACACGCAAGCGCGCACACGCACACAACGCACGCACATACGCACACACACGCACACACACACACACACACACACACACACACACACACACACACACACACACACA
>LKMJ01006930.1_pt1 | contig 10673 bp, 8 predicted proteins | sample 643391 | NCBI WGS metagenome assembly LKMJ01 (sample SAMN04112250, study PRJNA286221) | soda lake metagenome | biome: soda lake; feature: Kulunda Steppe; material: water; isolation source: sample PL-Br10 brine of Picturesque Lake | place: Russia: Kulunda steppe | collected 2010-07
GATATAGAGCTATTTGCTGAAATTGAGGCTCGGCCAACACAGTCACGAGACGAGCATGCATATGAGACTCGACGTGGTCATATCTGTGAGATTAATCAAAAGCTGATCAAACCAACAACGAATACGATTCCGATCGAGAATTCGTTTGTCATTGATAACGGTGAAGACACCTACTCCGTTGGTGGTCCTGGGGCGATTCTTGAGGATCTTGAAGCTCGTACGATCACATTGGATGCGACGCCAGATGATACACAGTCTGTCGAAGCGCTCATGGAACGCTCATCAATACTTCGGAAGAAAAATGATTGATACAGAATCGAGCGCATACTCATGTCTGTAGCCGTGTGAGGAGGTCAAGAAAATTGGGATATACTCTGTTGCGGCCTTGTTGAAAGCCTTGGTTGCTAACGTCCAATTCCCATCGGTGAAGAAGGTTTCAACTTCCCCCACTCACAGGAAGATATATGCTATTTGCTTTCATTTCAGAGGCGTGGCCAAATTTATCGGAGAATCAGGTGAAGATGAATTGCTCGCCTACTGCTTGGCCTTCGGTATTTTCATTGGAGCGGTGCTTGCATTAGTCCTCGGATTAATATACAGTAGTGGGTTTATCATAGCGATGGGACCCACAATAGGTATCTTTCTCGGCTTGGCAGCTTGGTTTATTTTGGCTGAGGAAGCTGAGTATACGAAATGACATCCCCCCCATCGTAAACGACGTCACAAAACGCAAAGCGTCTTGATGGCCGATCAGAACACGTGTGTTCTGATGACGAGGCTTCCCGTATCGCAGGTGAGATATTTAATGGTCTACGACACGACCGATTCTCTCGTCTGAAACATCCCGGTTTCGCGGCCGATCGCCCGAATATACTCAAACTCCCGACTGAATCTGTAGTTCACTACAGATGTCAACAGAGTGTCTGTTTCTTACTTCTCGGTGTCGTAGGATTCACCAACGACTGCGGGGATTCGAGTTTTGCCGTAGATTGTAAGCACAACCAACACAGCAACATACGGTAACAGATTCACAAGGCGTGCTGACACCTCAATGCCGACCGTTTGGAACTGCACGTTCAACATATCCAACCCACCAAAGAGAAGTGCTGCACCTGCGGCACCAATTGGGTTATAATTGCCAAACAAGTATGCCACGATCGCGATCCATCCACGGCCATCGACCATTGTTGTGCCAGTTCCAACGAAGTTACCTGCATGTGCGAGCAGGACAGCGCCACCGAGGCCTGACATCATACTGGAGAAGATGACAGTCGTGTATCGGACTCGGTTGACATTTATCCCTGCTGTATCGAGTGCACCTGGATTTTCACCAGCCGCCTGTACCCAGTATCCATATTTCGTGCGAAACAGAACACCCCACGCGACAATGACAACCACCACTGTGAGCAAAACCAGTGGTGACAGGCTGAATGTAAGCCGGTTAATACTTGCAAGCCCAGGGCTCGATTGGCTCCCCCAAAGTAATGCAGCAGTGAATGGCGCAAAACCAAGCCCAATAAACCAGACTGCCAGTCCAGCGACAATCTGATCGGCTTCGAATCGAATTAGTAATACCGCAAAGATCAGTCCAAGAACGCCAGATACAATGACAGTGGCAATAATCGCTGTCCAAATGTGTGGCTGTGATGGCGATGTCCCACCTAGCATAAACATTGCTGCAGCGGTGGTGAATGCACCAATAATCATGAATCCTTCAAGACCGATGTTAAACACACCGCTCTTTTCAGCGTACAACCCACCGACTGCAGCGAGTGCAATTGGTGTTGCCATCTCTAGTGTCCGAATTGCGAAGCCAGGGGTGATTAGCCGCGTCAGGTCAATTTCAAACACGACCGAAAGGAGTGCACCGATAATTGCGAGGCCGATCGCCGTAAGTCCTCCAAGTCGGAACCATCCCTGCTCACGGTAGCTTGCGAGGCTCATTTGTCGTCACCTCCGAGTCCTGTTCGAGCTGCAATCATACGGAATAGCTCGGGGGCGGCAACAAAGAGCACAACAAGGCCAACGATTCCATCAATCAGTTGGACAGGGACGTCGCTGTTGATTTGGACGTGTGAGCTTGCAGACTCCAACCCACCAAATAACAGTCCCGCAGGGATGACGCCGATCGGATTATTCGCAGCAAGGAGACTTACAGCGATCGCATCGAATCCGTAGTTGCCAATACCTGTAGGGTCGGTGTAGTAGCCTTGGATCATTATTGCAAAGAGTGCACCTGTTAATCCAGCGATCATGCCGGAGAGTGTCATTGTTAGAATAACCATTCGTTTTGCATCAACACCGGAGTACGTGGCCGCGGTATCTTGGTATCCACTGGTCACCATATCGTAGCCAAACTGCGTTCGCGCCATGATGACGGCAACAATAACGACCACTGCGAGCATGAGAATGATTCCGACGATCGAGAGATTTGGGTCGCCAAACACAAACTGGGGCAGTTGAACATCCGAAGTCATCCGTCGGGTTCGGGTTGCAGTTGCATCGGGATCTCCAAACGGCCCAGCAACAAGCCACCCAACAAACCCGATTGCGATGAAGTTCAACATAATCGTCGTAATGATCTCATTTGCGTCACCGTACGCTTTCATAACGCCAGGAAGTGCACCGTAAAGCCCGCCTGCGATCGTTCCGGCCACAGCACCCAATAGCATGAGTATGATCCCACCAGCTGTTCCCTCTGGAACAAAGGCTTCGAGCCAGAGAATTGCAGCAACAGTGGCGAATCCGCCAACAATGAACTGACCCTGCACACCGATATTAAACACGCCTGCACGGAACGCAACTGCAACGGCCACGCCAGCCATAACGAATATTACCGTTCCACGGAGTGTTCGTGCGATCGCTCGTTCACTACCGACTGCACCAACCAATAGCTGCGTGGAGAATTGGATTGGATCGTATCCTGCAAGTGCTGCGATTACGATACCAATTCCTAACGCTAGTGTGGTGGATGCAACGGCGATTCCGATCCGCTCAAGGACAGACATATCCAGCATCCGACGAGCAATCACGTCGAGCATGCGCTTACCGTTCTGTTTTCTCCCGCCTTGATCGCTCACGATGAAACACCATCCTGCACATCTGTTGCTGACTGCTCATCAGGTGATTCTTCTTCGAGAGGTTGTCCAGCCATAAGTAGTCCAAGTTCAGCCTCGCTAACCGCTTCAGGATCAACGATATCTATGAACTCTCCCTCGTACATCACCGCGATTCTATCTGCGAGTTTTTGTATCTCTTCAAGTTTCGAGGACACAACCAGAATGCCAACACCACTATCACGAAGTTCGATCAGTCGGTTATGGATAAATTCAATCGAACCAATATCGACGCCCCGCGTTGGGTGTGAGGCAACGAGCACCCTCGGGTCATGACCAACCTCTCGTCCAACGATGAATTTCTGCTGATTTCCACCAGACAGCGACTTTGCGTTTGCTTCTGGATTTGGTGGCTGCACGTCATATTCGTCAATTACGGCTGCAGCGTGGGCGTTCACCACGTTCCAGTCGATAAATCCATTCTTTGCATACGGCTCGATCGTTTGATTCCCAAGCAAAACATTTCGCTGGAGCGTATACGCTTGGACAAGTCCCTCGATCTGACGGTCCTCAGGAATATACGCAATACCGGCTCCGATCCGACGCCGACGGCTCCAATTGGTGATCTCTGTCCCGTTAAGATGTATTGACCCTGCTTCGGGTGTTCGGAGCCCTGTAATTGATTCAACAAGTTCGTTTTGTCCATTCCCTTGGACACCCGCAATACCAAATATCTCATTTTCATGCAGTGTGAGGCTGACACCGTTGACTTGCTCTCGGCCACGATCGCCAACGACTGTAACCCCACTGAGATCAAGCACAGCCTCTCCGGTACTTGTTTCACGATCGAGTCGATCGAAAAGGACCTCACGGCCAACCATCATTCTTGCAAGGTCCTGTTCGGTTGCACTCTCAGCGGTAACCGTCCCAACTGCAGCCCCATCACGAAGAACAGTAATTTCGTCAGCGATGGCTAGCACTTCATCCAGTTTATGCGAAATGAAGATCAGCGATCGGCCGTCATCACGGAGGTCTTCCATAACAGAAAGCAGACTCTCTACTTCCTGTGGCGTTAACACCGCTGTCGGCTCATCGAGGATTAATATCTCTGCGCCACGGTAGAGACTTTTAACAATCTCAACGCGCTGTTGGGCACCAAGGTCGAGCTTTTCAACTGGTGTGTCAAGGTAGTTGTGAATATCAAATCCATACTGCGAGCAGATCTCTTCAATATCCGATCGTGCACTGGATTTGTCCACCATACCGTTCGACGTCGGCTCATGCCCGAGGACGATGTTCTGCAGAACAGTCATTGGACCCACGAGCTGGAAATGTTGGTGGATCATACCGATACCCGCATCCATCGCATCACGTGGTGAGTTGAATGTTTGTTCTTCTCCACCGATGCTGATGCTCCCACTGTTTTGATCATACAGCCCGTAAAGCACACTCATCAAGGTGGTTTTTCCAGAGCCATTCTCACCGAGTAGAGCGTGGATAGAACCACTTTCCAGCCGAAAATCAATATCATCGTTTGCGACGACATCGCCAAACCGCTTCGTTATGCCGCTGAGCTGGACGTGAGGTGCGTTACGTGTCATTTGTTAATGGATCCTGTTTCATTGTATACAAATAATATATTCAGACGACAGTTTAGTGTCGAGATCAGCAGCTTGTTGGACCGCAGGTTAGCTCGATCTCATCGTTTTCGAAGCCATCTCTCGCTGCTTGGAGTTGATCGTCAAGATCTGCAGGGAGTTGGCCTTCGAAGGCTTGTCCAATAATGAAATCAATACTCCCCTGTTCAATGCTGAGGTTCTGTTCACCGACATAATCAGCAAAGTTCCCTTCGACAACTGCTTCAGAAACTGCGTAGGTTGCCTCGTTGAGTGCTTTGACTGCAGACCCAAGAATCACATCTTGATACTGATCTTCAGTGACTGATTGATCAACGTCAACACCAAGTGCGAACCGATCGTTACTTTGGGCCGCTGAGAAGACGCCACCACCTGCGGCCGAGGCAGCATGCCAGACAATATCGGCTCCGTCATCAATCTGGGATGACGCCACATCGCTGGCTGCACCAGTGTCAGAGAAACTGCCACCATAACCAGTTCGGACTTCGATGCTGTCATTGACCCACTCAACACCTTCAATATAGGACTGCTCGAAGGCATTTATTAGCGGGATATCTTCCCCTCCAACAAATCCAACAGTTAGCTCATCCGGATCAGTCGAACTCTCTTGATATTCGAAGTCCTCTTGGGTCATCACACCAGCGGCGACCCCTGCGAGAAACGACATTTCGTTGTTCATTTCAATCCATCCTGAGAGATTCTCAGCTCCCTCGACGAGTTGTTGATCAACATCCAGTTTTGATCAGGATACTCCTCTACGTTTGTTGCTATTGGATCGGTGTGATTATCTCCGACACAAATAATGAGATCGTAGCCGCTTTCTGCAACATCGGCTTGGACCGATGCATACTGTGCTTCCTCGGTTTCTTCGACTGTTGTGTACTCGAGATCAAAATCTTGCGATGCCTGCTCAAGGCCATCAACTGCGTTATCGTTGAATGCGTTGTCATCAAACCCTGCTGGGCTTGATATGATTGCAACCTCTGTGGCTGCTCCATTTCCGTTTCCGTTTCCGTTCCCGTTTCCGTTCCCGTTACCACTGAGACAGCCAGCAAGTGTTGTACCTGCGATGAGTGCACCACCAGAGACTACGAACCGTCGGCGATTGGTGCTGTTGGCGTTGTTGTTTGTCATGATTGTACATTGTATTCCAGAGCCACCTGATATAAATTTACTTGTGGTTGAGTATCTTTTTGCGTCAAAAAGTGTTCAATCTAAAATAATAGCGATGAACATAGTTATCGCGCGTTATGATCCCTACTGATTTGATGAAAAGAATGTAAGAGTCGATCGCTGCGACTCTGGATGTGAGCAAGCGTGAGAGAACATGCGGAAATGTAGGGAAGTTAGACGACCGAGCAGTGGATTTGTTTAAATAAGTAGTGTGCTCCCGTATTTCGTGTTTCTGCAAGAAGGAAACCTTGCATGACAAGACTTTGGAGATGATCACGGACACGCCGCTCGACTAGTTGATTGCCACCAAGACGATCGGAACAACGCTATCTTCCGGCGTTACAGAAGTGCAAGGAGAATGCCTGAACCTTTAGGATCTGGATGAATCCGACACAACCTTTCACTAGTCGGTTCAACTCTCGAGAATAGCGTCCCTCCGACTCAGCGTTCAGTAATTCTGATCTCACCATCAACCTCGTATATCCAGCCACGGCTCAACAAATGTTCGATCGCATGAGTTGCTTCATATTCCGTGAGATCATCGCCTGTTGCTTGGATGACGAGCACTGCTTCTTCACGAGGGAGTGAATACTCCCTCTCACTCGATCGCTTTTCAACTGCATCATACGCATTCTCAATCCACGCTGGAAACGATCGTTTTGATTCCCACATCTGTCTCACCCTTCGAAACGGTATTTTGAGAACTCAGTTGACCCACACTGAGAACAGCTAGTCAGTTTATCGACGACTGACGAACCACAGTGCCGGCACTCTACGTACTGGGTACTCTCCGATCGTGACGGGAGCTTGTTGATCAGCAGTGAAATGTATGAAAGCATGAAGTCCACCATAGGTTCAGTAGTCGTACACGCGTGTATTCCTCCTCTGTAGTGAAAAGGATATGCCAACCGGGGTGAAAGTACTCTTAAGTGGCTCTGTCGAAATCCTCTTCTCTCTTTTTTCGAGGAGAGAATCCCGTCGTTTACACAAAATCAAGGAGAAAGCCCATGACTTTAGTCGTGGGAGGATGTCAAGCCGATCGATCCTCGCTTCAATGTCAGATATCAGATTAGTCGAGATCGGCGATCGCTGTTGTATCGGGCGAATTCGAGGTGCTAGATCTCGATCGATCGAATTTCGTAGCGAGTGTCGGATCGTGATCGATGACTGCAGCTTCTTTTGGAAGTGCGCGGACTTCGATACCTCTCCATTCACCATCAATACCAACAAGTGCTTCTGAATACCCTGCACGCTCATTTCCTGGAAGCGCGTCTTGGACAAACCGCATTTGAGCGTAATTGAGGCCGAACTCTGCAGCCCATGTTTCGTCCATCCCATCGAGGTGATGGAACTGCTTAATTGCACATTGGTCAAGGATTGCTTCGGACTCTGGATGTTGGAAAAACTCATCCACGGTTTGGGTTACGAGTCGAATAGAGAGATCGTGATGTCTGTGATGTCTAAATACGGTTTCGAGGAACGAAAGGCTCGCAGCATCCTGCATGATGTATCGAGCTTCGTCAATGACGAACACAACTTCCATCTCTGACTCTTTGCTTCGCTCATACACGAGTGATATCAACAGCTGCATTAACAGGCTTGTACTCCCACCGACATTCCCTTCCTGTTGGGCAAGGTCAAGGTAGATGAGTTTCTCATCTCGAATCTCAAACTCAGTCGATCGGCCAAGTGGTGCGTATCGGCCATCTGGTGCGAACGGTCGAAGTTGATCGATTAACCACGTTGCGTCTCCACGGAGTTTCTTGGCTTCAGCAGTGGTTTTGATGATGTATGATTCTGGATCGGTGACGATCGAATCGAGAACTTCAATCACATCACGGAGTGTTGGACTTTGATTTGAATGCGTCGCGATATCGTCGGTAATCCCAACATTGCGGTAGGCGGTATCAATCGCAAGCTCGAGTGTTGTTCGGCGATCGTCAAGGGAAATCCCACGGAGAGAAAAGTAGTTTGTAAGAAAGCTGATCACGCTGTCTTTCTTCTCGTTGAACGGGCTTGCATCATCACCCATCACACGCTGTACATGCTCCGGTGTGGGCTTGATCTCCAGCGGATTCAGGCCCATGTTTCCACCCACGGTGATTCGGCGTGCACCGAGTGCTTCTGCAACACCTGCCCAGTTGTTCAGTGGCTCCAAAATGATCCCAATTCGATCCTCAGACTGCGCAATCGATCGGAGGAACTGCTGCTTTGCCCCAAATGATTTTCCCGACCCTGGATCGCCTACGGTGAACATTGCATAGCCGTTCTCTCGTGCGAATGGATCGATCACAACTGGACTGTTGTTTTGTCTGTGTGTCCCGAATTCCACACCGTTTTCTTCGAGAATTGTTGGTCGGTGGAGTGATGCAAAGAGTGCACCAACTGCACCACCAAGTGCAACTGCTTCACGGCCAAATGTGTTTGTTCCAAGTGGCGATGCAGCTTGGAGTGCGAGATCTTGTTTGCAAATTGCAGTCTTTGGTGAGATATTTGCAGGATAATCTCGGAGACGGCTCCGTACCGTTGCAACTGCATCTTGAAGTTCAACCTCAGTCTCTGCACGGATCGTGAGGAACATTGCCTGCGAAAACACACGCTGTCCTGCTTCGACCGCTTTGTATGTCGCTGCGGCATCACCTGCGCGGTCTTGGAGGTACGATCGCCGAACGCTCTGCTCAATTTCTGCATCGGCAACGAGATTGTCTGCGACTTTTTGGAGTTCATCTCGTGCTTGTTGTTGATTTTTTGGAACCAACCGGATCGTACAATCAAACTTCACGTCCGTCAGTGTGAATAACTCGTTTAGATATCCATCTGCCGGGTAATCAGGGTAATCTGCAATATACAGTGTTGAGGTCCACGTATCCCCAACACGGGCTGTGCGGGTTTTCCACTCGATCGCATCCGGTGCAATCAGATCTACATGCCGATCGGCAATCTCGTCAAATGCATCTCTTTCAGTTGGGGCGTTTTCTAAGATATCCGGATCAAAAATAGTAGACAGGTCCAGCTCTTCTTCTCCTCGATCGCGGATTCGTCTCCGTATGTATCCGATGGAGATCCCACCAATGAATCCACAAACGACCGCAATCGCGACTGTCTCTTCGATCGAGAGTTGTAACAGTTGGAATACTGCGATCGGCGTAAGTGACGTACTACTCATCGACATCCTCCCGACGACTGTGGTTGATCGCTGGCTGCGATCGGATCACGTTGCGTTGATCGCCATACTGGTGCTCTTCTCCGTTCCAAAAGTCCATCGAGAGAACAAATAACTCGACCGTGCTCAGACGCTGTGAAGACCAGCCATGGGCTTTCCCAACGAGTTCTGTTTGCACGGTCCGACAGCGTGCTTCCAATTCTTCAAAGAGTTGTGCACGCAACTGTGCCTCTGTAAGTTGTTCTCGTCTCGTCACAAATGGAATAAATAGCAACCCAATCAGTGGGAACGTTGTCAATCGTTCAAGTGGCGAGGGCTCTGCACGTGTATGTTGATACACCTCGATCGGTGCCACTTCAACACCGAGATAGTATTGCATTGACTGTGTGTCTTTCAGCTCTTTTGGACGCTCTTGTCGATACTCTTCGAGAAGTCGGCGAAATACCGGTGACTCAGAAACATCACGATCGCCGAGTCGTTTGTCAATCTGCGTTGTGAGTTTCTCCACTGGAAACGATCGCGTCGTTGTATACACGGTAAGTGGAAAGTCGAGGTCGTTATTGGCGAATGACTCACCAAGTGACTGAATATTTGCCCAGTCATCGGACATTGCAAAATCCATATTCCCGGGATCAACCTCAAGCATCGTTACCATCGAACCATCAGTCCGTTCGATCGTTCGTGCACCAGGCCATGCTCGTTTGATTTGTGTGAGGTCTTGTGTCCGTTCATCTGGTCGAAATGGTGTGTATTGGACCACCCCACCGCTTGTGTTCATCGTTGCTTTTGCATCGAGATCCGATCGGACCGATCGTGGAACGTTGTATGTCATTCTCGGCCTGAGAAAGTAGTAGCGTGCACTATCGGAGAGCCACGTTGTCGTTGGCAAGTGTGGAGGCGACGCATAGACAACTGCCACACCAACTGCAATCCCGATCATGATTAGCGGCAGTGTGAGTGCGTCTATTCCAATGAGGCTCGCACCAACGAGCCCCGCGATCGGGAAGCCAAAGAGAACGTATACATCTCCTTCCTCGATATTGAGGATTGGAATTCGGCTTGTATCACCGATCGTATCCATAATTCGTCGCGTTGCTGGGTTTTGATCTGCTGTCATATTCGATTAGTTATTTCGGGGGTCATTCTCGGTTCGACGATACATCGGTGCGTTCTGCTGGCTATTCGAATCTGGAGCTGTATTCCGCGATCGTGTCTTGCTAAGGATGGTTTGGCTTACCGCTGCAGTTGGTCCCCATCGAGCAGCAGTCGCTCCTGCCACCGGCCCCGCAAGATATCCCGCACCGACAACTGCACCCGCAGTGACTGCTGTTCGCGTTGTCCCACGTGCTACTCTTGTCACGATCGGTGTTGCGTATGCGAAGAGTTTCCAAACAATGATCACAGCGATCAACGGGAGTGAGACCGCAATTAACGATTTCAAGAACGCACTCTCTGGGATGAGAACCGTTCCATCTCCACTGAAGAGTAACTCATATCCTCGAAACAGGATCGCGATCGGTAACGGCATGATCGCAAGTGGAATGAATTTCAAGCACAGCCGTTTCGCGATCTGTGATACGATCGGAACGTTCCCGTACGCAACCGCAATCCCGATCGGCATCCCATAGACAAAGACGTACAACA
>LKMJ01006931.1_pt1 | contig 10672 bp, 9 predicted proteins | sample 643391 | NCBI WGS metagenome assembly LKMJ01 (sample SAMN04112250, study PRJNA286221) | soda lake metagenome | biome: soda lake; feature: Kulunda Steppe; material: water; isolation source: sample PL-Br10 brine of Picturesque Lake | place: Russia: Kulunda steppe | collected 2010-07
AGATACACGTGCTCTGTTGCACGGAACACTACTCGGTCTCTTGCGCCCCATGTCTTGGTTCACGCTCGCATGGCTTAGCAGAATTTCCATCGAGTCAGATAAGCTGATTCCATGCGAAGCTGAGCGAGCTGATCCAGTTGTCGGCAGTCTCTGCTGAAGCGTTGCTGAAACAGTTCGAGAAACATAAGGTTCGGCGTTTTATCTCTCTGAAGACACGTTCGACAGCATTCCGATTTCCATGTTTTTCGTATCTGAAATCGTAGCCAACTCGGTGACACGCAGCTTGCAACGACTGTGCTCCATCTGTGAGAAAAACTGCCTCAGAAACGTCATGTTTCTCACTGATCTCTGTGAGAAACTGTTGAGCGATCATCGTTTTTCTGGTTGGTTCAAGCGTTGTATGGAGCAATTCGTTCGTCTCCGCATCGACTGCAGCATACAGCCAGTACTGTTCATCGCTGAGCTTGATCACCGTCTCATCAACCGCGACGTGATCTGGATTCTTCCCAGATTCCGGCTGTAGATCGGCCTTGTGAACCTAGTTATGTACGGTGGACCGTGCGCGTTGGACACCGAATACCTCAAGAATACGAACGGTATTCGAAAGTGAGAGACCAGACAGATGCAACTGAATACTGAGCTTCATCAGAAACTCCGGTGTCGCTTCTCATTCCACAAAACCTAACTCGATTGGGTCAATAATACCGCTGAGGCGTCCGAATTCTGGCATAGACACTCAGAAAACGTGACGCCTCATTCTTCAATCCTTATCTAAACACCGCCTACAAAGCCGAGCCAAATAATATAAATGGAACGTCAACGCTAAGTATCCAGCCATTAAATCTAAAAAAGTCAGAAATTCTGACACTCCATCTTTCAATACTATTTGAGTGCCACAGAAAGATAATGTATAAATTTCTTTAGCCAAGATTTAATTGGTTTTGGGATGTTTTCTGCACCCCACTCCTCTAATCCTTTTTTAAAATGGTACATATATCTTCTAACGATCAAGTCATATCTCGGCATGAAAGTTAACAGTCTCAACTTCCAATTGGGGATGTCCCACGCATACGATTTTTTAACTTTAATGTCTGTTTCGAGTAAATGTTTATCTATCAAAAACACATCTTTGATATCTTTGTTTCTTTTGGCTACATTTTTTGTATCTCGTATAATTAATGGATCTGCAAATTTTAGACCACGATATCTAAAATGGTATTCAGGATTGAAGATGATTTGATCATCAGTTATTATTTCGGCACTCCTATTTGTTTTGTGATAATTAGCACTTGCTAAATCAACATTTTCAGATAAAGATAGAGATTTGTCTGGATATTTCGATTCCCGTACACTTTCACTAAGAATAAAATCAACATCTGTCGACTTCCGTATTCCCAACAATTCAAGGACCGAACTACCGACAATACAAGTTTCCTCAGTGTCGATCTCTTCTTGAGCCAATACTTTCTCATATTCCATTAACCAATGATGGAATTCTTGTCGAATGTTTTTGCCTTTTCTCATTGATGCCATCCTAATATTATTCTCACTTAGTAACGTGTTAATAAGGTTCTTAGAGTCGGTAGTATTATCTGTACAATGAACTATTGTGTAATTATGTTTTGTGGATTCACTAATAGCTTTGTAGTCTTCTCTTATATCATATTTTATTGAATGAGCTTTATCCCATATTGATTTATTATTCTCGGCGTCTGTTGCTAATACTAACTTAAATTCTGGTCCGTAATTAAGCAAACATGATATTTTCTCATCTATAGTTTTCGAAGGAATAATGCCTTGGTCATGTGAATATACATCTCTGATAATATCTGGGAAATTATCTTTGGACAAGCTGAACGTTTTGTCCATTATAATATCGAAATTTTCAGATATCGTCTGAGAGATATCATCCCACTTGGAAGCAACTGGAGACCATAGTATAAACCCAACCACATTATAATCAATTAATTCACAGTATGTTCTTACAATTTCGTTTAATTCGCCTCTTGAGAAGTTATTGTTCGAAAACCAATTATAGTCTATTTTCAACCCTTGTTTATTTAGCCATTTTACTTTTGGACATACATCAAAATAGTGGCAACAAGTGAGCCTATGTGCACCATCCAATGGTATTTTATTTTTTCTAGAAATTGGGATAGGATCTCCATCATACCCTCGTTCAGAAAATGATTCTATCAGATCTTCAAAAGAAGAAACATACTCGTTAAGTGATTTTTTACTCTTGTCTGGTTCCAGCCCAGATGTTCTTTCATAAAAATATTTTTGGTACAATATTTTATAGTAAGCTGGCTCTTGGTAGAGGTCTGAATAATAATACCCTTTTATAAATAAATATCTGACTGGGATATCAAGACGGTGGGGTGATAGAATAGATCTGAAACAATCTTCATTTTTCATTTGTTTTTCTGTCATGTGCTATTCCAACTCATTCTTTCTTTATTTTCAACTTTTTTTGGATGTGTTTCCGGCATTTCTGGAAAAGTGTTATCTAATATGGGTGGTTGATCCATTATAGCTAATTTATATGGCTCCGGATGATTGGATCTTAGTTCATTGAGATTGGACCTGTATTTATATAGCACCATTTGTTTTTTACTGATTTTATCTATTTGACCGGGTAATATATGGTAAAAATTAGAAAATTTTGATCTATCTGTTCCGAAAAGGCTCCACCCTGTGCTTAAAATACTAGATTTAATATGATCTATGTAACCATTATATTTCGATTCTTTATCATTCCCGGTGAAAGTGACTTTTTTATTGGGGAATATGAATTCGAACACATCTCTCCACGTCCATTGAGGATTATTTATTACAGCATACTCACCCGAATTTATATTTTTGTTACAACAAATATTAATCACTTCACTTATTAATTGTGGATGTACAGTATTTGAAAAAGCACTTGGTGATGTGTCGACAACTAAAGATCCCACGTCCGCTCGATTTTGCTTAATCTCCTTGACATAGTTTGTATTATTACCAAAAACATGGCCCAGTCTTAATGCATACCAATTTTTCCCATATTTGTTACAATATTTCGTTAAGCATTTTTCAGAACTCCTTTTTTCTTTTGTGTAGTTACCATCAACAGAATACTCCTTACCATATGCAGCAATGGAACTTAAATAAATTATGGTTGCGTTTCTGTCAGAATATTTCACAGTGTTTTTTATGATGCTTTTATTCGTTTCTCTTGCGTTTTTAAACGAATTGTATCCTCGCGAGTAAGGCCTGGCATGTGCTGCGATCACTACAACCTCAAGATCTGGAAGCGTTTCTCTACAATCTGACTCATGAGAGATATCTGCAATACGATAGTCGTAATTAGAGTAAGCTAAATATGCTGCGGCCAACTTGTTCCGGACAATTGGAATAATTTCGTGCCCTAAGTCTCTTAAATACGCACTCATTTCGATTGCGACTTCGCTATTCCCACCAACTATTCCAATCTTCATGATTTAACAACCTCTGTTATAGACGCATTTTTTCTAATTGAATCTATTAGTCGAGTAACTTCTGGAAGGGTTGGATCGTTCCCTAATACATGTGATCCGTTTTCCACATATTTAATAAAGTTGAGCCAAGAAATCAAGTGACATTTACTAATATCTGAAGCCCAATCATCAGAATTTTTAATAAAAATGCTTTCTTCATTTTGGTCAACACGCAATTTTATCTCGTTCCCAGAAAGATGATCAAATTTGACATCTCCAGAATCATATTGTAACCTGAATTTTCTCTCCAAATTACTTAGCAAGCTTTGTTTGTAATTTATATCAAACATTCTGCCACTAGATTTTGCAACAATGTCAATTTCAAACTCAACATCAATATTATCTAACTCTATAATTTCTGATTCAATTATTTCAAAATCGTAATCATCGAATATATAAACGAGTTGACTTAGTGTGTGACAACCGCGTTCTAATAATATTCCGCCAGCTTCTGGGTGCGTTCTATACATTCCAGTATTACCTCCAGTGGAACCACCAATTTCACCCCTCTGTATCTCAACTATATCTGGTAAATTAATAATGTCTGACTTAAATAAGGTGTGCAATTGCTGGACATGGTTATAATTCGTTCTCATATAATTCACAGCGATAGTGTCTGCAATATCAATATATTTTTTGTGTTCATCAGTCGATAACGCAAACGGCTTCTCTGAAAAGATAGGAGTTCCTCTCGCTCCAAATTCTCTTATATATTCTGCCCTGTACGTGACTGGTGTAGCAAGAACAACAATATCACACGAAGGCAGCTGTGAGACACTTGTTATTTTTATAGGCCTTCCAGAAAAAATCGATGTTACTTTTTTTGCTTGGTCGAAGTTAGTATCTGCAACCCACTTGAGCTGTGTTGTTGGTAATGTTTCAATAATGGGGCAATGATATGATAAAGACACATATCCACCACCAATTACACCGACATCATATTTGACATCACACTCCGTTATCACATGCTTTCCCATATTTATCTCAAGAACGTATACTGTTGTGAATCAACTAAAATCCAATAACATTTGATAATTATTCGCGCCTTCATTTTGGACCGAAATGGTCTCCATCATATAAAGCTTCTGCTAGTAAGGCCAGCAATGTTCTGATAAGTTGGAAATCCAGACATGGTCTAGTGCCCCGTCAGACCTGAACTGTTAGATATATCTGCTTAGAGCGCATCTAGGTGGCGTTCAGAACTATTCTGAAGTACATCATGCCACGAACTCAAAAATACGTTGTCGATTTATCTGATGATGAACGAGCCGAACTCCAAGCACTGCTAGCCGCAGGAACACACAAAACGCGCGTCCTCACGCGTGCACGATGTCTTATTGCACGCTAATGACGGCTTGACTGATGACGAAGTCAGTCAAGCCGTAGGCTGTCACCCTGGCACGGTTGGCCGTCATCGCAAACGCTACACAGAAGACGGCCTCGCGGCGATTAATCGCCGCAAGGCCGACCGAATCTACAAGCACAAGCTCGATGGGCGTGAAGAAGCCCATCTTATTCGTCTCGCCTGCAGCGATCCACCGGAAGGACGGTCCCGCTGGTCGTTACACCTCCTTGCAGACCATTTCGTCGCACTCACCGAGATCGACGTTGAATCGATTTCTCACGAAACCGTACGACAGGTTCTAAAAAAACACGACTGCACCCTCGCCGATCAAAATCCTGGGTGATCGCACCGGAGAACAGTGCGGCTTTCGTTTGCCAAATGGAGGATGTTCTCAATCTCTACCACGAACCCTACGATCATCGTCGCCCAGTCGTCTGTTTTGACGAATCCAACAAGGCTCTTCACAAGCACCTCCGCGACCCGCTCCCGGCGCGCCCGGGAGCGGTCGCTCGGTACGACTACACCTACGAACGCAACGGGACACGAAATCTCTTCGTGATGAGCGAACCACTCACTGGATGGCGACACATTGAGGTCACGAAGCGACGCCGGAAACAGGAGTTCGTCGCTCAGATGCAGGCACTGGTTGATGAGCACTACCCGGATGCCGACTGCATCCGGGTGGTGCTCGATAATCTCAACACGCACCAAGCGTACGCCTTCTACGAACATCTCCCGCCAGCAGAAGCTCGGCGACTGCTCAACAAGCTTGAGTTCCACTTCACGCCAGAGCACGGCAGTTGGCTCAACATGGCCGAAATCGAGTTTAGTGCGCTCTGGACTGAATGTCTTGACCGACGTATTCCTGACGCAGCGACACTCCGTGCGGAGGTCGCTGCGTGGGAACGAACCCGGAACGAAGACGAATCTTCCGTTGACTGGCAGTTCACGACTGACGACGCACGCATCAAACTCCGCCAGCTATATCCAGCAAATCACGATTGAAGCCGCACTATTCATATTTTCCCGTATTACGGGATTGCGTATGTCTACCCTGTACTGGTCCTGTCTGCCGATCTTAATACCGCACCTATACTGTCGAGTGGGCGCTCCGGCACTGAAGTACTCTACCACGTATTCACTCTATCACTTAGTTGTTCAACTACAGATCTTATCCGTCGTATCGCATCCTCATACACCCTGTCCGATCATATAAACAGGGATCGCTACTACTCGTGGATGCAGGGAGGAGTATCGTTTCGGGTGGCTACGTTGATCGGTGTGTCGTCCGAGAAGAAATTGCCGCCGATACTTGCTCCAACCCATGGTTCCCAATAATTTTTGCGGTTTCAGGCGTATCTGAGGTTTAATTCAATTTCATTTGCAGTCCCCAGGAGCAACCCCGGCAGTTCCTCGTAGAAGTAGTCACCTCTGAACCGGTGGGCAGGTCCAGACACGCTAATAGCTCCGAAAACGGTCCCGTTGTCGAAGCAGATTGGAACACCGACCGCACGGAGGCCCTCAGTCGATTCCTCGTCGTTGAACGCGTAGCCACGTTCACGTATCGTCTCGAGTTCATCGATCATCGACTCACGATCGGTGATGGTATTGTTGGTTACTAGTCGGAACGAACTCTCTTCGAGGATCGAATCGAGCCGTTCCTCGGGGAGGTTGGCGAGAATAGCTTTTCCGCCGGCGCTTACGTGCAATGTCCCTCGCTTTCCAACCCTCGTGTCGGTTTTCACGCCACTCGGCGCTGAATGCGTATGCACATAGACGCGCTCACCGTTCTCTTCGATCATAAACTGGGCACGCTCACCCGTTTGCTCGCTGATCTGTCGGACCCTTCGGTCGAGCATATCGGAGGCGATAAGTCGATCGCGTGTTTTCCCCCCGTGAGTGAGAAATAACAGACTCAATCGATACTGTCCGTCGATGTAAGTGACATAGCCTCGCTTGCGAAGCGTTACCAGGTGCCGATGGACCGTACTCGTGGTGCTCTCGCTTTCGTCGGCGATCTCCTCGATAGTTGCGGTCTCTATATCGTGAAGCGTCTGCACGATATCGAGCGTTGTATCGACGGATTTTATTCCTGATTTTGAGCTGTCGGTGGTCATACCCACAGGATTGTCCCGAAAGGATATAAAATCCCGCATGGCGGGATCAGAATCCGTTCGTCGCAGGATGCAATCGGAAGTAGCGGACAATCGGGAGCAGATATAACCGATCAGAGCGGAGTACAGGGGTGGTCTTGCTGCTCCCGTCCGAATCGTCGATCAACTGGCAGCGGCAGTTTGTTCACGACAACGATGGCTCCCATACCAATGTTTATGTGGTGGCCAGACAGGCATATCACTATGATAGAGAGACCCACCCGGTTTAGTTTCGAGTACGCAGCCACGGAGATCGTGTATGGACGTGGTTGTGTCTCGAAGCTCAGATCAGTCCTTGACGAGATCGGTGCCGGGCGCGCACTGATCGTTTGTGGATCGAACGTCGGTGCGAACCGAGAGGTGATGGGACCAGTCGAAGACGGCCTCGGCGATCGACTCGTTGGTGTTTTCGATGAAACGACGCCAGAGAAGTATCTGGAGACGGTGCTCGACGGCGTGGATCTGATGCACGCTGAAGAGATCGATGTCGTCGTCGGACTCGGTGGCGGCAGTTCGCTGAACGTCGCTCGTGCGATGTGTTCGATCGCTCCGCTGAACCGGTCGCGTGAGGACATCGTTGCGGAGGTCATCGAAACGCGAGAGGTACCGTCGCTCGATGAATCGATGGCTCCCGTTCCGAACGTTGCGATTCCAACGACGATGCCCGGGGCTGACGTCTCGGCGGGAGGAAGCGTCTTCGTTGCAGCAGCAGACGTTGCCCGCGATTCCACAGACTCGGGTCGGATCGATGCCAACGTTTCGGACCCGCGGCTGATGGCTGAAGCGAACTTTTACGATCCGGAGCTGTACGCGACAACGCCATCGAGGGTGCTCGCTTCCTCCGCGATGAACGGCTTCGACAAGGGGATCGAGACGCTGTACTCCCGCGAATCGACACCGATCGCGAACGCACACTCGATCAAGGGGCTCCAGCACTACCGTGTCGGTCTGCCGGATCTCGTCGGTGCTGATCCGGACGATCCGGCATACGACCACGCGGTCCTCGGGACCATCCTCGTCCAGTATGGACGAAAAACGAACATCATCCATACGTTCGGCAACGGAATCTCTCTTCACTACGACATCCAGCAGGGAGGGGTCCACAGTATTGTGGCGCCACACGTGCTTCGGTACGTCTTCGATACTGTCGACGGCTATCGCCACCGGATCGCCGAGGGGTTGGCGATCGATACCAACGGGAAACGTGACGAGGCGATTGCGGACGAAATCGTCGAGGAGGTAACGCGGATCCGCGACGCTCTCGAACTCCCAACTCGACTCAGAGACGTGGAGGGACTAGAACGTGACCACTTCGAGGATCTGGCTGTCGAAATTCGTGATAATTACAAGCACCGACGGAATCCGCCGGGTCTCGACCCCGACAATGAGGATATTATTACCGTGCTGGAAGCGGCCTGGTAACCTACCGGTTAGTACCGTTTCGACCGCGATCGTCGAACTGCCTGGGCAACACGACTACGTGTGACTCATGGTCACGACGACCGGACACTCGGAGTTCAGTAGTATCTGCTGGGAAACGCTCCCGAACAGCACTTTTCCGGTCGGAGATTTTTTTCGGGGCCCAACGACGATGTACCGTGCACTCTGTTCGGCGGCGTACTCCAGAACTTTGTCGGCCGCATCGCCGACCAGACCGACGTACTCGGTGTCGACGTCTGGCATCTTATCGCCGACCGTCTTCTCGGCCAGCTTTGCGGCGTGGTTTCGGACGCGCTCCAGGTCAGCCGCTGTTCCACTCTTTTTGTACTCGGTTTGTTCTAGTTCGACAAACTCAGACCGGCTGAGCACGTGGACGACATGAACCGTTTCGCCGAAGACTCGTGCGATCTCTGCTGCTTCTGTGACCGCTTTCAGTGCTCGGTCGTCTCGATCGATGGCGGCGATTACAACCATAGCGAGAGACATTCTACCGACTCATCTTAGAGCTTTCCCTCACAGACCCCCGGAGAGCGGACTCGACGTTCGGTTCAGGGGCTGTGACTACGACGATCGGACACCGGTTGGGTCGACCTCGAGAACTGTTTAGAGATCGGGCAGATACTCGTCTTCCCACCCGAGTACCTCGGGAACGCCAGCGAACCGATCGTAGTCTTCGATCGGTGTGGCTTCGAAGCCATCTTTCGTTTCTTCCCAGGCGCTCATCCCGTCGTCGCGGAGGCTCCCATACCGTTCGAACAGGATCTCTATCGTCGGCAGCGTCGACAGTCGCGGGAACATTACAATATCGTATCCGATTTCGGCGGCCCGTTCGATCGAGACCACGGGCGAGCCGCCGCTGCAGTTGTATAGCAGCGGTGCGTCGACCTCTGCACCAATTCGTTCGAGCTCTGTAACGTCCGTCGGTCCCTGTACGAACGCGACATCGGCACCGGCATGGCAGTAGGCGTTGACCCTGTCGATCGCATCGTCAAGCGTCCCATCAGGTGCACCGCGAGCGTCAGTCCTGGCGATGAGGACCATTTCGGGGGCGTGTTCGTCGCGTGCGTCGGCTGCAGATCGGAACTTTCCGATCGCTTCGTCCTTCGAAATTACCTGTTTGCCATCGACGAAGCCACATCGTTTCGGGAACGACTGATCCTCGATGTGGATCGCCGCGACGCCGGCACGAGCGAACTCGCGGACGGTTCGACGAACGTTGACCGCGTTTCCAAAACCGTTGTCGGCGTCGGAGATGAGTGGTACATCGACCGTCTCTTGAATATAGGTCGCGTTCTCGACCATCTCCGAGAGGGTCAGGACGCCGACATCGGGGTGTCCAATCTTCGAGAGCGAGGTGCCGTTGCCCGTCATCGAGAGCAGGTCAAATCCGACCTGATCTGCGACCCGGGCGGACAACGGATCGTGGACGCCCGGTGCGACGAGGATAGTATCCGATTCGAGACGTGATCGAAGCGCTGCTCCATAGCTCATACACTGCTCTCTCTCCGGCCAGAACTAAAACTACCGGTAGCGAAGCGCTGCGCTCTGGGCCGTCACAACCAGCATGGGTCGAACGATCGGTCCTGGGTTCGGAACTGATGTCTGTGGGTGTCTCGATTGCGGTCGTAATCGCGTTGATTGCATTCAAACTCGGGCCGGCTCCGGAGTCACGACCGCTGCTGCGGGAAGAAGAACCGAATCCCCAATTCTAATATATGCGATACGTGAACAGGGTTGTAACGATCTCCCGTGACCACTCTTTACGCACGAGTCACCCGAAACGTACAGGAACTGTGGGGCGACCTTTCTCGAGACGGAAAAGGCTGGATTCTGTTTGCCGTGAGCGCAGGCTGGTTCCTCTCGATCGGGGTTCGGTACATCTATCCATCCGTATTACCGTTCCTTCGCGACGCGTTCGCAATGGATCTCACCATGGCTGGATTCCTCCTGAGTACGCTGTGGGTGGCGTACGCAATGGGACAGTTTCCAGGCGGTGTGCTCGGCGATCGGATCGGTGAAGGAAACATCCTCGTTTTCAGTACGCTCATCTCGACGATCGCGATTCTGCTCGTGACACTGTCGATGAACCTGGTGATGGTGTTCGTTGCAACAGCGATATTTGGGTTCGCGACCGGCCTCTACGCCCCACATCGGTTTACGATCTTCACTGATATTTATTCCCGGCGGTCGGGGACCGCGGTTGGCGTGACGATGGC
>LKMJ01006932.1_pt1 | contig 10672 bp, 9 predicted proteins | sample 643391 | NCBI WGS metagenome assembly LKMJ01 (sample SAMN04112250, study PRJNA286221) | soda lake metagenome | biome: soda lake; feature: Kulunda Steppe; material: water; isolation source: sample PL-Br10 brine of Picturesque Lake | place: Russia: Kulunda steppe | collected 2010-07
GACGCCGAGCCATAGCCGAAATGCGGCGCGCGCGCAAAACCCCGCGCCGTTTAACACCGCATTGACGCGGCGCCCGGCGGCTTTAGCCTTCCTTGGCGCCCCCCGCACAGACTGCGCGGCGAGTCACGCATCCGGGGGTATCCATGTCCGACGAGGTTTCCGACAATCTCGCCCTGCCGTTCCTGCAGCCATCGCAGGCGCAAAAGCACGTCACCCATAACGAGGCGCTGGAGCGGCTCGACATTCTCGTGCAGCTCACGGTGGAGGCGTTCGACGCGACCACGCCGCCGAGCCTGCCCGAGGCGGGCGAGGTCCATGCGCTCGGCACCGGGGCGAGCGAGGCCTGGGTGGGGCATGACGGCGAGCTGGCGGCCTGGGTCGGGGAGGCCTGGCTGTTCATCACGCCGCGCGAGGGCTGGCGCGCCTGGTCGCGCGGGGCGGGCACGCTGCGGATCTGGGATGGCAGCGGCTGGGTCGGCCCGCTCGACGATATCGACAGCCTCGGCATCAACGCCACCGCCGACAGCACGAACCGCCTCGCCGTGGCGGCGCCGGGCACGCTTCTCAATCACGAGGGCGACGATCACCGCCTGGTGATCAACAAGGCCGGCGAAGGCGACACGGCGTCGCTGCTGTTTCAGTCGGGCTTTTCCGGGCGCGCCGAGATGGGGCTGGCGGGGACCGACGATTACGGCTTCAGGGTCAGCCCGGACGGCTCCGACTGGATCGACGCGCTCACCCTCGACGCGGCGAGCGGGGCGGCGACGCTGCGCGATGTCAGCGCCGACAGCTATGGCGGCGACGGGGTGACGAGCGGCCATCACGACCCGGTCGGCGGCAAGGTGCTCGCGCTGGCCAGCGGGCCGCTGCGCGGCATCTTCGGCCTCGGCGCGCTGGAAGGATGCGGCGGCTGGCCGAACGCGGATTTCGACGATGTGAGCGGCGTCGGCACCGGCTTCTATCGCCGCGAGAGCGGCGTGAACCTGAACGGTCTGGGTGGCAACGGCGTGATGCAGTACATGCAGCGCGCCGTCGGCGAATACACCCAGACCTGGCATTCGGTGGATGGCGCGATCTTCTACCGCGTCGGGACGGGCGACGCCGCGGCGCCGGACTGGGCCGACTGGGTGCCCGCGCTGCCCGAAATCACCGAGAACGCGAACGGGACGGTGATGCGCTGGGGGAATGTCCAGCTTTGCACCCGGCAGGTGCGAAAGGGCGTCACCCCCAGCGAGGACACGAACCAGAACTGGGACTTCCCCGCCTCCTTCGAAGAGGTCTGGACCACGGGCTGGAGCGGCGCCGACACCTCGCGCAATCCGACCGGACGCTCCGGTCATCAGCCGCGCTGGCGCGCGGCGACGCTCAACGTGGTGTCGAATTTCGGCAGCGGCACATGGGAGGTCACCTGCCGGCCGCATGACAGCCCCGACCCGGACGCGAATTACGAGGAATTCGACATGAACCTGTTCGCCATCGGAACATGGAGATGACCGCGATGCACATCACGCTATCCCCGCAGCGCAGCAGCGCGACGCTCGCGCTCGCGCGCGACGGCGACACGCTCACGATCAATGGCGCGACGTTCGACTTCTCCGATCTGGGCGACGGCGATCTGCTGCCGCGCGAGGCGGTCGATTGCGAGGCGCTCGCATCGGATGTGGAGCGCGTGGACGGCGCGCTGCGGCTGACCCTGCGCCTGCCGCACGGCCCCGCCGCGCCGCAGGAGCGGCGGTTTCCCGAGCCGATCATCGACCCGCCGGACGGCCGCATCGCACTGCCCCAGCCCGAGGAGACCGACCATGCCGCGGATTGACTGGAGCCGGCGCATCACCGCGCGGGAGCGCTCCGAACAGGCGCGGCGCGAGGCCGAGGCGGCCGCGCGCGCCGCCCGCGACCGGCGTCTCGCCGCGACGGACTGGACCCAGCTCGAGGATGCGCCCCTGCCGGGCGCGCGCGACCGCGAGCAGATGCGCAAATACCGCCAGGCGCTGCGCGACATCACCGATCAGCCGGGCTGGCCCGAGCGCATCGACTGGCCGGAGCCGCCCGGCCCCGCCGGCGAGCGCGGGCGTGCCGAAGCGGTGCGCGCCCGGCGCTGACCCCCGGCGCGGCGCCGCTACAGGTTGATCAATTCCTTGTGGTGGCGCCGCATCAGGACGAGCCCGAGCACCATCGTGACCAGCCCGACGCCCATCACGTAACCGGGCGAGACATAGGGCGCATCGTAGATCGGGTAGAAGCCGTTGCGCATCTGCCCGGTGATGTGGAGCAGCGGGTTGTACCACAGCACGTTCTGCGCCAGCGGCGGCAGATCCTCATAGATGTAGATGACCCCCGACAGGATGAAGAGCGGCCGCGTCGCGATCGACCAGATCGTGTCCCAGACCGGGAAGTAATGGATCAGGAAACAGTTCAGGCAGCCGACCCCGAGCCCCAGCACCGCCGCCATGCCCGCCGTCTGCAGCACCACGACCATGTCGATCACGGTGCGCGTTTCGGTGTACCAAAGGATCACCGCGAGCAGGATATAGGCGACGAGCGCGCTGGTCAGCGTGTTGAGCAGGAACCGCGCGATGATCGCGTCGATCCAGGTCACCCGCGGATAGAACAGCAGCGATTTCGAGAACGAGATCGACTTGCCCGTCGCCGTGGCGATGCTCAGTGCAAAGTGGTAGATCAGGAACCCCGTCGCGTAGAACAGGATGAAGCTCGTCCCCAGCGAGGGCGAGCGCAGCAGCAGCGAGAAGCCGATCGACAGCACCGCTATCATCCCCAGCGGCTCGACCAGTGCCCAGACATAGCCGCCCGGCGTCTTGCCGTAGCGGGTGGACATCTCGCGCAGGATCAGCGCCATGATCGTGCGCCCGGCCGCGTAGCGCTGCATCGGCGGGCGTTCGGTCGGCAGGGGAGGGTGGCTCGGGTCGGTCAGGGCAGTGATTCCCCAGCGCTGGCGTTCTCTCGTGCGATTATGTAGAAAACGCGCGGCAGTATCAAACCGGCCGATGTCAGGACGCGGATTTGGATCGCACGAAGGACACCCCGCAGACCGGGACCGACACCGAGGCCGGAAACGACCCCGAGGCACGCGATCGCGCGCGTGACCCCGAGGCACGCGATCGCGCGCGTGACCCCGAGACACGCGGCCGCGCGCGCGACTCCGAAGCGACGGATGAGCACCAGGACGGCGGGGCATCCGGGGAGCGCCGCGGCCGGCGCGGCGGCAAGGGCGCGCGCAAGCAGGGCTCGGGGTCGAAGGAGCCGCCGCCGGTTGTCGAGGTCCGCCCCGTCGCCACCCCGGCGCGCATGCAGCGGCGGCACTGGGGGCTGCTCCTGGCCTTCATCGTCCTGGTTCTGGTGCCGTTCGGGGCGGTGGTCTTCTATCTGTGGTCCTTCGCCGAGGATCAGTATGCCTCCACCACCGGCTTTACCGTGCGCCAGGAGGAGACCGAGTCCGCCAGCCAGCTGATGGGCGGACTCGCCGATTTCATGGGCGGCGGCGGCGGCTCCACCGATACCGACGTGCTGTATGAATTCATCCAGAGCCAGGAGATCGTCGAGCGCGTGGACGAGCAGGTCGATCTGGCGGCGCATTACGGGCAGAACTGGCCCGATGATCCCGCCTTCGCGATCTGGCCCGGGGCCTCGGTCGAGGATCTGCTGTGGTACTGGCGCCGGGTGGTGCGCATCTCCTACGATCAGAATTCGGGGCTCATCGATGTCGAGGTGCGCGCCTTCGACCCCGAGACGGCGCGCCAGATCGCGCGGCTGATCGTCGATGAGAGCCAGGTGATGATCAACGCGCTCAACGAGGCCGCGCGCGAAGAGACCATGGCCCAGGCCGCGCGCGATCTCGACGAGGCCGGCGAGCGACTGCGCGAGGTGCGCCAGCAGCTCACCGATTTTCGCGTGCGCACCCAGATCATCGACCCCGAGGCCGACATGCAGGCGCGCATGGGCGTGCTCGACAACCTGCAACAGCAGCTCGCCGAGGCGCTCATCGATTACGACCTGCTCTTGCAGAGCACCGACGAGGACGACCCGCGCAGCCGCCAGTCACGCCGGCGCATCGAGGTGATCCGCGAACGCATCCGCCAGGAGCGCGAGAATTTCGCCTCCGGCGATGTCACCGTCGCGGGGACGGATTATCCCACGCTCCTGTCCGATTACGAGAGCCTGCGCACCGACCGCGAATTCGCCGAGGAGGCCTACCGCGCCGCGCTCACCGCGCTCGACTCGGCGCGCTCCAACGCGCAGCGCCAGAGCCGCTATCTCGCCACCCATATCAACCCGACCCTGCCGCAGACGGCGGGTTATCCGCAGCGACCGGTGCTCGCGGGGTTGGCGGGGCTGTTCCTGCTGATGATATGGGCCATCGGGGCGCTGGTGTATTACAGCCTGCGCGATCGGGAATGACGCAAGCACGATGATCCGGTTCGAGAATCTGAGCAAGTCCTTCCGCGTGCGCGGCATGCGCTACACGGTGATCGACGATCTGACGCTGACGCTGCCCACGGGCAAGTCGCTCGCGCTCCTGGGGCGCAACGGGGCGGGCAAATCCACGCTCTTGCAGCTCGTCGCCGGCACGCTGCGCCCCGATACCGGGCGCATCGTCTCGGACGGGACGATCTCCTGGCCGGTGGGCTATTCGGGCAGCTTTCACCGCGAGATGACCGGCGCGCAGAACGTGCTGTTTCTCGCGCGCGCCTACGGGGTGGATACCGATGCGCTGGTGGCCTTCGTCGAGGATTTCGCCGAGCTCGGCGATCACTTTCACATGCCGCTGCGCAGCTACTCCTCGGGGATGAAGTCGCGGCTGGCCTTCGGGGTGTCGATGGGCATTCCCTTCGACACCTATCTCGTGGACGAGGCCACCGCGACGGGGGATGCGCGCTTCAAGAAGAAGAGCCGCGCCGTCTTCGCCGAGCGCATGCGCCGCTCCAGTGCGCTGCTGGTGTCGCACCGCATGTCCGAGGTGCGCGAATACTGCGATGCGGGGGTGCTGCTGCACGATGGCAAGCTGTATTACTACGACGATCTCGACGAGGCCATCGAGCATCACGAGGCGCTGATGGCGTGAGTGGCTTGAGCCCGCCGCCGCTTCCTGTCACACGGCCGCGGCGGGCCGCATCGCGCCCCGGGGCGCAAGTGGATGCCGCAGCATGAAGGTGCTCTTCTACAACTGGGTCGATTACCTCGACGACGAGGGCCGCGGCGGCGGCGTGTCGCTCTATCAGCGCAACCTGATGGCCGCGCTCGACGCCGAGGGCGATATCGAGGCGACCTTCCTGTCTGCAGGGATCTCGCATGACCTGATCGCGCGCGCGCCCCGCTGGGAGCGGGTGCGCCACGGCCCCGCCGCCGACCGCCATCGCCGCTTCGAGATCGTCAATTCCGGCACGCTGTCGCCCTCGCACCATTCCTTCGGCAACCCCGCGCAGCTGTCGCATCCCGCCACGGTCGCGGCGTTTCGCGACTTCGTCGCGCGCACCGGCCCTTACGACGTGATCCATTTCAACAATCTCGAAGGCATCCCCGCCGAGGTGCTCGCGCTCAGGGATGAGTGGCCCGGCACCCGCATGATCCTCATGCTGCACAATTACTACCCGGTCTGCCCGCAGGTGAATCTGTGGCACCGGGAGCGCGAGAGCTGCACCGATTTCGCCGCCGGGCGCAAATGCGTCGCCTGCCTGCCCTTCAAGCCCGACGAGCGGCTGGTGCGGCTGGCCAATGCGGTGGCCTTCACGCTCAAGAAACGCGGCATCCGCCCCGGCACGCGGCTTTTCGACGGGCTGTTTCGCCCCGCGCTCGGGATCGGGGTGCGCGCCGGGCGGCTCGCGGCGCGGCTGGTGCGGCGCATGCGGCGCGCGCCGGCCGTGGCGGCCCCGGCCGTCCCCGACGGCACCCCCTTCGCCGCGCGCCGCGCCGGGATCGTGGAGCTGATCAACACCCGGTGCGACCGGGTGCTGTGCGTCTCCGGGCGGGTGGGTACGGTCGCCGCGCGCCACGGCATCGCGCCCGACCTGCTCGAGACCTCGTATATCGGCACGGCCCAGGCGGAGAAATTCGCCGCCACCGCCCCGCGCGCGGCGATGACCGGCGCCGACGGCACGCTCACCCTGGCGTTTCTGGGCTACATGCGCCGCGACAAGGGGTTCTATTTCCTCCTCGATGCGCTCGAGGCGCTGCCCGCCGCGACGGCCGCGCGGATCCGGCTCATCGTGGCCGCCGGGCGGCGCGAGTCGGAGACGCTGGCGCGGCTGCACGCGCTCGGGGACCGGCTGGCCGGGCTGCGCCATGTCGATGGCTACAGCCATGACGGGCTCGACGATCTGCTCGCCGATGTCGATGTCGGCGTGGTGCCTGTGCTGTGGGAGGACAACCTGCCGCAGGTCGCCATCGAGATGCATGCGCGCCACATCCCGCTGCTGACCAGCGATCTGGGCGGCGCGCAGGAGCTCGGCAACTACCCGGCGATGGTGTTTCGCGCCGGCGACGCGGCCGATTTCGCCGCGCGCATCGAGGCGATCCTCGCCGGGGAGATCAGCCCGCAGGATTACTGGAGCGCCGCGATGGCGCCGACCTCGATGGCCGATCATGTCGCCCGGCTGCGCGCGGTCTACGCCGCGCCGCAGGAGACCCCGGACAGAGCGCTGAGCACCCGCTGAAACGCCGCGCCCGGCGGTCAGCGCATCCGCAGGTAATTCAACAGCCGCGACGCCGTTCTGCGCGGCAGCTTTTGATACAGTTTCGGCCATTGATCCAGTGACGGCCCCGTATAGCGCATCTCGAACTTGATGCGCTTCAACCCGCAGCCGCGCAGCGCCGCCAGCGCCGCGTCCATCACCTGCGCCGGGATCGAGATATGCGCGAGGTCCGGGTGGTCGATGACGAGATAGCGTCCATCCCGCGACTTTCCCGAAAGCCCGGCGAGCCGGCTGCGCAGATCGTGCCAGCGCCGCTGACGGAACACGATCCGCACCGGGATGTCCTCGATTCCCAGTATGCGCGCGATGCCCAGCCGGTGCCGCCCATCGAGAAACAGCAGGGTGCCGGTTTCGTTTATGCCGAGCATGATCTCGTGGGTTCGGGATATCCGCGATATGTATCCCTTGCGTTTGAAGGAGGCGAAATCCTGCTCGAAGCGGCCGTCATCGGCGGAGTCCTGCATCGCCAGGAGTTCGGCCTGTGACAGGAAGCCGTATTCGAGCATGTTGCGGTAAATCTTCCCGACATCCCTGCGAAGCCGTTTGCGGAACTGCTCCTCGGTCCTGCAACGCCACATCGGCTTTCCCTTCGCGATGTAGTCATCGATGATATGCTTGTAGAAATCCGTCTCTTCCCATTTGCGCCCCTTGACGAAGACATCGTGAAAGGCGCGGTATTCCCGTGAATCCTCGAATTTTTCCCTGATCGGGATGATCCTGAGCTCGCTGATCTGGTCGAAATCGCGCACCACCCCCCAATGCCCGCAGTCCTCGCCGAGCACCTTGCGCGGACCCGCATTGATCCTGAATACGCGGTCCCAGGGCCGCAGATGGATCAGTTCGGGTTCGGCGGGAGCGTGGGGTGTGGTCATTACGGCCGGGGAGGTTTCATCGGGATACGCCGGCGGCAACAGGCACTTGGCGGCAACCGTCCGGAGCGCCGTCGCTAAAGGGGCGTGACACGGCTGTCAATGTCGCCCCCCCCCCTCATCCCAGCTCACGCTCGAGCGCGGCGAGGATTTCCTTCATCAGCCGCACGCGTCGCGCCTGGCGCGGGCGCTCCTGCATGAAATGCACGAAGAAGAACAGAGACGCGATGCGGTCCTCGCGCGCGGTGCCGGGGCGGGCGAAATGGCGCGCGAGGAAAGCCTCGAGATGGTCGAGATTGCGAAACAGCGTCGAATGATTGGCGACATAGGCCGGATCGTAGCCGTAAGGAAACACCCCGGCCGCGTCCCAGTCGATGACATGGCCGCTCGCGGAGATGTTGAAGCGGTTGAGATCGCCATGCGTGGCGACGCGCGCAAACTGCGCCAGCGTCTCGCGCCAGTGCGCCAGCTTGTCCTCGATCCGGGCGGCGCGGTCCGGGTCCTCGGCCGCCAGCCGCGCCACGATCGTCGCCGCCCCGCGCGTGATCGGCCCCCGGTCGAGCCGCCGCGCGTGCGGCGGAATCCGCAGCCCCGACAGATCCGCGTCGCGCAGCCGGCGCACGACCCGCACCGCGGCGGCGACATCGTAGAGGGCGCGGCGGCGATAGGGGATGGTCTCGAAGCGCGCCAGCGCCAGCCGCTCGCCCGTCACGAGCTCGCACAGCGCCGGATGCGCCACCCCCTCGAGCCGCGGCAGCAGCTTGCGATGCGCAAAGCGCATGCCGCGATAGCAGGCGGACTTGTAGGCATAGACCTTCTCGAAGCGCATCTCGCCGCCACTGCGCACGAAGCGATACACGTTGAGCGACCCGCCGCCGATGCCGGTGGCATTGGCGAAGCGGGCCCCGCGCGTCTGCAGCGCCTCGGCCACGCCCGGGTCGAACTGCGCGAGCGCCTGCACGAAGCGGGCATGATCCTCGCTGCGCGCCATGGCGGCGGTGACGATCTTGAGATCGCGAAAATCGTCGAGCGTGCCCGCCTCGAAGGCTTTGAGCGCCGCATCGGGGCGTGGATGCCCGAAGGCGCGCAGCCGTGCGCAGGCCTGCGCCCAGCTGGCCCCGAAGAGGCGCCCCCGCCAGCTCCAGAGCGGCCCCCGCATATGCAGGAAGAACCGCCGCATCTCGGGGCCGGTGATGTCGGGGCGCGCGGCGTCGCTCATCCCAGCCTCCGGCGCACGAAGTCGCACGCGGTCCAGGGCACCGAGATCTCCGGATCGAAGATCACGTCGCGCCCCTCCGAGGCCAGGGCGAGGTATTTGCGGTATTCCTCGGCATCGTTGAAATGCTGGCGCCGGGTGACCTCGGCGCGGGCCTTGCGCCGAAAATCGGCGTTGTACTTGAAATGTGCAAAGATCAGCTCGCGCTCGGCCAGCCGCGCATCGGCGACGAAATGCAGCCCCGCCGAGAGCCGCATCCAGGGCCGGTAGCGCAACAGCGCGATCTTCTGGGCCACGAAGAGATCGCTGCGCGAGCCGGGGATCAGCCGGTGACGCAGCGCGCTCGTCCAGGTGGGCGCGTCGGAATAGGGGCCCCGGCCGGGCCAGTCGGCGCGAAACGGGTAGCGATCGACGAAACCGGCTTCGCCGAAGGGATCGCCCGAGGCGAAATCGGCCTGCTCCAGCGGTCCTTCGGGATACATGTCGAGCATGAAGACCCGCGCGGCCTCGGCATCCGCGAAATCCGCGCCCGCGAGCAGCTCGGGCAGGGTCTGGCGCTGCGGGTGCTGCCAGACCAGCAGCTCGTCGGCATCCGCCACCAGCGACCAGCGCCCGACCCGGACATTCGCCATCAGCGCCTGCTGCCAGGCGACGCCGTATTGCGAGTGGCTGTAATCGGTATCGACACAAAACAGCGCCACATCGGGCTGCGCGGCGAGATATTCGCGCGTGCCGTCATCGGAGAGATTGTCCGCGATCAGGAACGCCCCGACCCCGAGGCGGCGGTAATGATCGAGGAAATGCCCGATCATGAACATCTCGTTGCGCATCGCCGCCACCACGGCGACCCCGGCCTCGCGCGCCCGCGCCAGCGCGGCCGCGTCGCTGACGAGTTCGAGCGCGTTGCTCTGATAGCCGAGGGTGACGGGGCTGTAGCTCGGCCAGATCTTCTTGGGGGTCAGCGTGTCGGCGTCGAGCCGGGCGAGGGCGGCGTCCTGGCCCTCATGGGTGTCGAGATGGATCATCTTGACGGGGGCCGCGCGGCTGGCATCGAAGCTGTTGACCCAAAGCGAGACGGGCGCAGCGCCGGGATGGGTGCGCCGGCGGATGCTGATGCGGTAGTCTTCGTCCGAGACCGTGATGCCGCGCAGCGCCAGCAGATCGCCCACGAGCTTGTCCTCCATGAAGGAGACACCGCGCAGATGCCGCCCCTGCGGGCTTGCGGCCGCATCGAGCACCGCCGCCATCGCCGCGCGCGACAGCGCATAGCCCGAGCCGCCATCGGCGTAGCGCGAGGGTTCGGGCGACTTGTCGAACTCGAGCCGTCCGCGCGGCGAGGTGGATTTGCCCATGTGCCAGGCGCGGTCCATCTGCCCCGGCACGCGGGTGAGCGGGCGGCCGTAATAGTCCGCCTTGCGGTGGCCGAGATCGTGAAAGAAGGCCGGCGGGTCGAGAAAGCAGTCATCGTCGATCTTGTAGAGATGCACGAAGCGGGTGTTGTCATGCACCCAGCGGATCGCGGCGAGGGTCTTTCCGGGCAGCCCCTCGTAATCGTCCGGCGCGTCGAGATGGACGATGTCGCCGTCGCGGGACCCGTCGCCATCGCCGACCACAACGACATATGGCACCCCGACCCGCGCCAGCAGCCCCAGCCAGCCCGCGCGCAGCGCCGGGATGCGGGTGTCGAGATTGGCGCGGCAGGAAAACACCACCACGAGCGTGTCGAAGACCGGGTTGGCCCGCGGCCAGGGCGCGGCGCCGCAAGGGGCGGGCAGATCCGCCGCGGCGGCGGCGAAACGCTCCAGCGCCTCGCCCGCGAGCGGCAGCGGCCCGGTCTCGCGCAGCGCCCACAGCGCGCTGCGCAGCGCCGGGGCCGCGTC
>LKMJ01006934.1_pt1 | contig 10670 bp, 18 predicted proteins | sample 643391 | NCBI WGS metagenome assembly LKMJ01 (sample SAMN04112250, study PRJNA286221) | soda lake metagenome | biome: soda lake; feature: Kulunda Steppe; material: water; isolation source: sample PL-Br10 brine of Picturesque Lake | place: Russia: Kulunda steppe | collected 2010-07
CTTCAATATCAATTCCACTGAGTTCATCGCTGAAAACAGATTGTACTCGATCCAGGTCGATTTGGAAGTCTTGTTTTGTCATGGATTATTCCTCGTATGTTTTTTCTGCGCCTACAGCTTCGATAAACTCATCTACCTTTCCGTGTTGGATGGCTTCGATGAAATTATTCAGATCGTTGAAGCTGTTGAGAGTGACTGTGTATTCTCCGGTGTCGACTTCATAAGTTGACTCCGGCATGAGCTCGTCGATGCAGTGTTCGGCTTTCGGAGCACCGGTCGGCTCTAGTACTCCGTCTTCAGTCACCTTATGATGCTGTTCGACCCACGCGGGCTCTGTAGTTGTGATGCTGATTTCCGAGAGGTCGATGTCTGTACTTTCGTCATTACGTTCGCTACCTGTTGTGTTTGTCATAAAATCACCAGCAATCTACCTAATAAATATCGCAGTTTATTATAGGTTCTTTTCAATGAACTTCTCAAGTGAAGCGATAACTAGAGCTTCAATAGTTCCCTCTGCATGGTCGTAACTGGGTGCTAATGTTCGCAGATCACCGAGGTCTCTAGCAGATAGGAATCCCTTTTCACGCAGACTTTGTAGAACTTCAAGATTGTCTGGTTTCTCGGTTAGGTTGCTGATTAAGTGGTTTTGATCCATGGCGACCGATTCGGCAACTTTTCTGTTTGACCAACCAGGTTCCAATTCTTGGGTTTCTCTGGCCTCTTCGAGAACGTCATTTAGGTAACTAGGTTCGATGGTTTCTGTTGACATTATTTTACCTCTTCTTATTTGTTAAGATGGGGTGTTAATGCTCCAGTTCATTTCATCAACGATCTGTTGGCACTGGTCTACTGCACGTTCGTTTCGAGCATCTGTTGGTTGTTCTGCGAGGTTGATGATTGCAGGTCGGATTACTTGGTTGAAGAATTCTTGTTGTAGGTATCGGTGACTACCTGAGATTTCTTCGTTGAATTCGGTATGGTCGAATCTTGAATTGACCATATCGATGATCTCTTCAGCGATTTCTGCTTCACTCAGCTCTTCTGTTTCGGTGGTTTCTGTGTTGGATGACATCTGTATATTCGAGAATTTTTGTGGTTGATTATTGTGGGTGGTTCTTTTGATCTGGTGTGTTACTTCTATAATTTTGAGATTGCGTCTAAGAGTTCGTTTTTTGGTAACTGTTTGTATCCTTGCTTCTCACTGTCATACGCCCAGAAGAATGTCTCTTCTTCGATGTGGGTGATTTCTCCGTTGAGGATAGTTAGGTATCCTGAGTCGTCAACTCCCACTGCGAATTTTGATCCGTTTGAATCAATGATCAGACCTTCGTCTAGGTATGTGTAATTTCTTACTTCCATCTGTTCGTTCTCGCTGCCTTCATCAGTTTTAGTGTCATTGGTGGGCATGGTTTGTCTATGGGGTTATTGCTTGAATACAGTTTCTTTTGAGTCGTGGATTTTGATGCTACTGTTGTTTCTTTTTCTTGTTTGGATTGTTTCGATTTTGATTACTTCTCCAGATTTTCCGCCCGACTGTAGATGAAGATTTCCGTTTTGGCGGCTGATCGTTACTTCGTCGTTCCAGGTTTCATCGATACCTGTAATCTTGTCTTCGGTTACGTTTTCGACTACGAATGTTTCGTACTGGGTATCCCCTCCGATTGGTGCGTTATTTGGGATGTGAGCCTTGATATGTTGACCTTCGTTTACGATTGAACGGAGATCTACTGTTTCTCCGTCGTTAACGTTTGGGCTGTCTGTACCTCCTTTCGTTTGTCCCTTCATACTTTCTCTCACACCAAAACGGAGAATAAAAACAAATCCCATCTTCTATCTTCTCCGTGGTAGCTTTGGGTGGTTCGTGATTGGGGTTTCTGGTAACGGTGTGTTGTTCATTTTTGAGTAGTTGGTTGTGTATGGTTTCAGTAGTCGCTTAACTCGTGATCTTCCGTGTTTTCAGACTTCTCAAATCCATCTTCTGTGAAAGATTCAAGGGCTTTCTTCATCTCGTATTTTCTGCCTTTTGGTAGAGGGGTCGCGTCTGAAAGTTCGGTTGTGATGATTCCCTCTAGGTGGTGCCACAGATGTCCTGATGTAATGATTGTATCCCATGTGGCGTCGAAAGTAATGTCGGGGAACTGGCCGCTTTCTGTGTAGTGTCCTTCGAACTCTTTTGCCGTTTCTGTAATGAAGTATGCTTGTTGAGCTGGATCAAGACCTGCGTATAGGGGTTCTCGATATTCATCAATAACGAGACTTGCTGCATTGTGCTCGTCCTTTCCTTCTTCTACGAGTTGTCTTGCTTCGTCTACGAGGAATTTGATGATGTGGGATGGGGTTGGGACTGCTTCAATTCGACTCTCTAGGTTGTCCAGATCTGCGTAGAAATCTCGTGTTTCTTTGCTGTTCTCGGTTTTGTGTCCTGTTCGGACTCTAATTTCATCCATCAGTACGTAGCTGTAAGCGTCTGAGAACATTTTTTCTATGTTCTTTTCGCAGGGTTGGGCCGTAACCATTTCCGTAATGAATTCACTGTTGATCCCATATTCTTGTTCCAGCATCATGAGATAGTTCGTTAGTTCTGCTGGCGATGACTCATTGATAATCGATTTACTGTTGTTCATGGATTCTTTGATTGTGATTTTTTCCAACTCTTCTTCACATTGCTGAGATTCTTCAAGAGAGTTGTACTGTTCAACTGCTGCATTGATCGTGTTTTCGAATTTTTCTTTCATGTGTGTATTGTTGGTTTTCTTCTGATTTTTATTTATATCGGTGCCGTATTTGCATTATTCCCGTTTCAATTGGGTATTGGTTGTGTCTTCTTTCGTATGCTGGAATGGTTTATTGCGAAATATCCCATTTTTCAAGGAATTTTGTTTCGACTTCTCGGTAGGCTTCTTCGCCTGTGTCTCCGCATACCCAATAATCGTAAGCGTGTAGTAGATCGTAGAGGTCTCGAAGCAGCTCACAGAATAATCCCACATGCCACTCGACTTTTTCTTTCTCTACTGTTTCTTCGCGAGAGTTTCCTTCGTCGTTCTCGATCATATCTGCTAGCATTTTCAGTGCGAATTCTTCGTTGTTGAAATGGCCACCGCTCATTGGTTATCACCTTTGGTTGGTTCGGTATGTCGCATTTTGATTGGTTGTTCGTCTTGGGTTCGTGAAGTCGTGTTATTGTTCATTTTTGATTGATTCTGGTTTGGTTTGCTACTGGGTATTTTAACGAACAGGGCGTGCAGCATAATAGCTGCTGATAGCATCCCTGATACTAGTAGTCCAGCTTGTAAGTTGCTCCCACTTGTTGTTGCTCCGATAGGGCCTATTAGGAGCAGGATAGGGATGATAAGCAGTACGATGTCGTGATATGCTATTTTCTGTTGGTTAGGTTTCTGTTTTCGCAACATCTTTTTCGCCTCTCTGCCTTTTATTTATGTGTTTTTATGTCTATATTCTTATTTAATTTGAATCACCTTTACTCTGTTTCAAGCGTTAGATCACAGAGGTTGTCGTTACTTCTGGAGTATGTAGTTCGTGTGCTCGTTGTCGTGCAGTCGCTAATAAATCATCGAGATCAGGTGATTCTTCAAGTAGGAATTCCATTTTCTCTTTGAATTCTTCAGTAGTTTTCATAGGTGGAAGGAATGGGAAGAATTCGTATACAACGATTTCGTTTGGGTTCGGTAGGTCGATCCATGTAGACTGTTGGTTGATTGCTTTTTGGGGTCCTTCGACTACTATTGCATCTCCGATCTCGTCTTGCTCGTCGAATTTCTGACGCCACTTTTGGATGAAACCGCTGTTTTTGTGCGTTTTATGAGTTACTTTGAATGTGACTCCATGTGGCGTGATATTGGATACTTTGCCCATACCGAAGCTTTCCATTTCGTAATTGATGAGGGCGTTAGATTCACCGAGCCAGTTTTCTGGGGATTCGAAAATGGGGATGAGGGCCATGTCGACATCTTCCCATCGTTCTGGGAGCGGTGGACTGTGTGTTTTCTCGTGTGTTTGTCCTTCGATTAGGTTGATTGATCCGATTTCTTGGCCGACTAGTGAAATCACTTCGCCCTCGACTTCGATGACGAGGACGTTATTAGCCCCATGTTCTTCAACGAGGTCGTCGTGTGTTTGTTGAATCAGTTCCTTTTGGTCTGAATCGCCGTTCATTATTCTAGTCATACTTCACCCCCCCAATCGGTGGATAAAAACACCACCTTTAGACCCATTTACCACCTTTTTGGTTACAACATTCGTGTATGGATTTCGGATTCATCCACGTAGTCTATAATTGCTTGTGTGAGCCGTCTGGTTTTGTAGAGATCGATGATATTGTGTACGAGTAGATCTTCTATTTCACCATTGTTGAATGCACTTACAGCTTCGACTGAACTATCGAATGGGTCTTCTACTTCTTCGCCCACTAGGAGCTCGTAGATTCCATCTAGTGTGTTTTCTGTTTTTGTTGGAAGGTCCAGCCCCTCATCAGAGAGGAATTGATCCAAATCAGAACTTTTGTATCCGTGTTCTTTGACGGTGGCAACCAACTCGGATTTGTATTGGTTTGAGTTTACTGGGGCCCCGATTATATTCCCGAATTTCTCAACGTGACCCATATTGAGACCGCTAATATCTGGTTTTTTGGTTTGGAATTTATTTTGGTAGAGCCTGCTGATGTCTAGTGACTGCCGTTCACTAAATGGCCAGACAACATCATTGAGAAGACACATTGTTCGAAGAGTTGGGAAATCGAACCCATCTGAGTTGAATCCGACTAAGATGTAATCATCCTTTGTGACACCCGCATCAACTTCGAACATAGGTAGTGCTTGCTCTAGTAGCTTTTCTTCGGTTTCGAATGCTGTGATACTTATTTGGTCTTGAATATCATTAGGAAGCTGATCGCGTAGCTGAGAGGGGGATGGCTCTGTGTGTTCGTTGAATGTTTCTCCGTTTGGGATTCGATAATAGATATCGAACTGATCTTTTGTTGCGAAGCCAATTACGGTGACTGTATCTTTTGCTGTTACTCCGGTCGTCTCAATATCGATTGGAACATACATCATGTTTCTTCTTCACTCCACTCCAAACGGTAGATAAAAACACTATCCTTCTTCGTGAGTTAATCATCAAATTCGAAATCAATCATCTTTGATCGCTTCGTGATGAAAGTAGGTTACTTTATTAACGTCATGAAGGGCTTGAGTGATTGCAGTTGGGTGTTTTTCTATTTCACCACGGTTATAATATGCAGATAGATCAGTTTCTTCGTCTGCTTCTAGAATGTTTCTGTAGTTTGATCTGATAGTATAGTTGGAGACTTCGGTTTTTTCTTCGATGTATGTTTGAGGGATCATCATATTCAGCTTGATTCCTGCTGCGTAGATTGCTGCTGCCGCAATGCTGAGTGGTGAGATCCCGCTGATGTTTACTGTTTCACAGTAATTCTGTTGAAGCCGTTGTGCTTCGGCTTCTATTTCGTGAGGTGCGCCGACGAGTGTGCAGAATCGGGGGATGTATTCTCTTGGTGTTGATGTTGGGACTTTTATTGATAGCTCTCTTGAGACCATCTTATAGGAGCTAATGATCTTGTTTTTGTTGACTCTTGATACGGTGTTAACTTCTTCAAAAGACCTGCTTATTTTCTCTTTTCTACAAGCGATGTAGATAGACGCACTTGCTATACTTTCGAGAGATCGTCCTGGTAGGAGATTTTCGTTGCTTGCTTGGCGGAAAATCACAGCACTGACTTCTTGTGTGTTCTCGGGGATTCCTAGTGCTGTGGCCATTCTGTCTATTTCACCTAGCCCGTTTTTGAGTGATCTGGATTTATTCTCCCCACCCTTTGATCGTTTGTGCCACTTTCGTATTCGCCTAAATTTCGTCTTTTGTTTTTGGCTTAGATGGCTGCCTCTGTAGTCTCTATCTGCTGGTGAAATGTTTGTTGAGAGTCCCCAGTCGTGCTTACTTGGTGTTATTGGAGCACCTGTTCGTTTTCTGTTTTCTCTTTTATTCTCTTGGTTTCTCCATTCTGGCCCTGGGTCAATACCTTGTTCTTCGATTACTACTCCGCATTTTTTGCAGTAGCTCCCTTTTGTCTGCTCGTCATGAATTATCTCTCCACCACACTCTTTGCATTCTTGTTTTTGCTTCTGCATTTCTTTGCTGCTTGCTTGTCTGTTTTCTTTGCGGGTTTTTATTTGTGGGGGTGCTATTCTACTCTTCTGAGATCGTTATCATCTTTTGCTCTGTTTTCATGTCGGGATTGTCTTTGTTTCTTTCAGTAGAGACCGCATCTGTTACTGTTTCTACAGCAATTTTTGTTCGTCGGTTGTGAGACCTACTGATTAGCAGCATTGCAGAGAGGATGTATTTTTGTGCTAAATGTAGCGAGGTGTATGGGTTGTCTCCAAGGTTAGTAATTGCTGTTGCTAACTCGATTTGGATTTGTGATGTGTGGGCTTTTCCTCTCATGTCGTCGAGACGATCCTGAACTTGGTATTTTTCTGCAAGTGTTTTGATTGTTGGTTCTGAGAGAGAGTCTATTTCGGCAAGAGGGTTGTAATGGCCGGTCTTGTTTGGTGATGTTCCGGGGATGAGATAGCTGAATCCGTCATTAAGCGCGATAACTGAGTGACTGCCGTTCCCTTCGTTAGGGTATAGTCGTGACGGGTATTCGTAGTATTCACTATTCAAATCGAGTACGTAGAGTGCTGTGACGATTGCTTGAATTGCTTCCCATTTTTGTGAATCATCGAATGTTTTTGGTCCGATTAATCTGAGTGCGTCGATTAGCTGCATTTGTGCAGCAATGAAATTTTCATGATGGGTTCGCCCTTCGATGAGAGTTTCTTCTTCTACGTTGTGGTATGTTGCTAGCTGTTCAACTGTCTGTTCTTTTAGTACGTTGAGGTCTGATAATAGTGTATTTTCAGTCATTTTTATTTAGGTTAGCTTATAAACTCCCGTATCCAGAAGTTCTTCTGAACAGTCGTGTATCTTCTTCTTCTTCCTCTTCGTCTTCCCTTTTTGGTGGTGTGACGTAGTATTCTTTGCCTTCTTCGGTTTCGTTTTCAAGTGCGTCTGCTACGCATTGTGCTTCTCCGTGACTGCCGAAATATGTGTTAACGACAGTTTCATCGTCTGATTTTCTTTTGACCCAAAATCTTCTCATAATTTCTTCTACTCAAAATGAGGGGTAAAAACATATAACCCTATTTACTTTTTATTGGTCTGGTTCTTTTCTTTGGTTCAGACAGTTGTCGTCACGATGGGGTCAGCTGTTTCTTTTTCGACTAGCGTTTCGTGAATCGTGTTGTTTGCGAATTCAACCCCGAAATAGAGTGTGTTTGACTGCTCGATGGTTGGATCAAGCTCAATTACTTGTTCGTTTGTTTCTAGCCATGCGTGAGCGACCGATATGGTTGTCTCTTCGTCTTTTTGCGGTAGGATGATGAGATACCCTTCTACATATGTTGTCCTTGGAGAGAGGCTTGTCTGGGCGTTGTAATAGCACTGTCTTGATTTCAGCTCGTCTATTCTGGGAATGGCTTCTGATACTGTTTGTTCTGATGGTCGTTTTGAATCCCGCCAGCTTCCATTTTTCAGGTAGTATTCACATTCGGGGTGGGTTTCTGCGTCTTTTCTAAGGGTTTTTTCGAACTGTTCTTTGGCTTTTTTAGGTGTGATGTCGTTTATCTCTGAGAGTGCGTTTGAGTATCGGATGAAATTGAATGTGTTGTCCCAATTGTTGAATTTCATCATGCTTCGTTGTTCTCTTGATCTTCGTCTTCGTTTGTGTCTTCTTCGATTTCCTTGATCGGGGTTTTGCGTACATCTGTGTAGGTTGTCTGTATTAGCTCACCGTCGTATGTTCGTTCATTCTCTGCTATCTCTTCTGCGTACTCTTCTGTTGGGGCTGCTACGACGACTCTTTCCTTCTTTTCCATTCTGTATTCGTACTCGAAGTAACATGGTTCTGCGTCTCCGAATGGACCGTCGACGTGGAAGGATTCTGGTTCGAAATCTGCTTTTTCAGCTGCTTTCTGCTTGGCTTCTTTTTCTGAATCTGCCTTGACTGGGATACATTCTTTTTTTCGTCCAGATTCAATCCAAACTGCCCATGCTAATTCGTCGTACTGTTGCAATGCTGGATGTGGTTCTGGTTTTGATTGATCGCTCATGTTTGTAGTAGTTTTAGTGGTCGATGTCGTCTCTTGTTTCGGACTGGAATAGTCTATAGTATCCGCTTCGGTCTTTTGCTCGCCACATGATGGGTGTGATGTTAAGGTGTTCTTTGCAGTGCCACAGGTAGATCATACGCCCGATTCGTCCGTTTCCGTCTGCAAAGGGGTGGATCTGTTCAAAACTGATGTGCCACTCAATTGCTTCGAGTGCATCTTCTGGTGACCAGCTGAGGAGCGAGTCCATTTCTTCTGGTACTTTGCTTGCGCTTGGTGGCACAGATTGTCCGACTACTACTTGTCTGTCTCTGTATTTTCCGGCGATCTCTGGTTGTCTGTCTTTTAGGATTAGTCTGTGTGTTTCTTTGATTACCTCGTTGGTGAGCTCGTCTTGATTTTTGATGTATTCCCATGCCTTCAGCGATGTGGATAGTGCATCTTTTGAATTGATCCCTTCGATTTCGTTCGATTCTTTGATGAACTCTTTTGTGAACATGTTTTATTGGTGGTCTGGAAGGTGTTTGTGAATGAATCTCATCATGTGGTAGATTTCATTACCTTTGACTTCTTTTCCATATCTGCTTTCAACGTCTTCAGTGAGAGTGTCTGGTGCGAAGTGTACTTCTACTTCGTGAGTATTGTCTTCTTTTTTCTCTTCTGGATGGTTATGCTCGTGTTTCTGTTTTGGATCAATCGTGTTCAACTGAAGTGGTTTTGGGCTTTCCTTTTTTTGATCTAGTAGCTGTTCTTGGAATTGGCCTTCTGGTGGTAGGCCAGAGAATTCGATAACGATTCCTGACTCTTTGTGGACGAATGTTCCTTTGTATCGAGGGAATCCGAATTCTGCGTGGTCTTCATCTATCTTACATTGGGTGACGACCCATCCTTTTGGTGTTGGATCGATTTGAGTCCCTGTAAGTGGTCGCTCTGTGAGGTGGCTAGCATTGGAGAATTTTTCTTCGAGGTTGATTATTTTTTCAACGTTATCTGCATCACGTAGGGCTTGTAGTCGTCGTGACTGCGAGAGATCGAGGAGAGCGTCATCTTCGATTATTCCTGGTGATTCGCTCCGGTACCAGGAGAATCCAGTTGGCGAAAAGTCTGGAACGAGCTCGAAGCTCATTAGCATTTCACCCTCTAAATCAAGTGTGAATCGAAGGATGTTGCCTTCAACGTATTCTCTGTATTCCCCTGCTGCTGTGTCTTTGATGTATTCTTTTTCACATGATACCCAACAAGTGTATTTGCTGTTTTCGACTGGGAAATCTGCGAGTTCGTGTTCTAATTGGTTGACGGTGAGTGGTTTTGGTGGGATGTTTGGACAGTGGCTCGCCATCATTTTGCTCATTTGTGACGAGAACTCTTCACCGATGATTTGGGTTTCCTTGTCTTCGTTGATTGATGGTTGCATTAGTTCCATCACTCTTTCATCTGTTCCCATGGGGAATTCGTCTACCCGTCTTGGGTTGATGTTAGATTTGCCTGTGATGTTGAGTGGGCTGATCGGGAGAGAATCGATTTCTTCGTCTCCTGTTTTGATTTCGTCTGTGCTGATCTGGTCTGGTTCTTGTGGTGGTTTTGATGGAAGGTTTGGTTCTGACATGAGTTGTTGAATCTCCGTTTGTGTATCTTTGTTCAGACTAATAGGTTATAATATTTACTTGTCTTTCTATTCTGGTTGTGTGTTTCGTGTAATTGTTCTATTTTTATTGTTCAGAGAGAGCTGCGAGTATTGATGCACAGATTAGGCATTCTTCGACGAGAGGTGTGAGTGAACCGACAAAGAACTGCTCGTCTGCTTCGCCCCGGTGTATGTACCGGTAAATTGCGAATAAGTATGGAATGGCTTCTGGGTCGCTGTTTAATAGATCGTCGTTGAGGTTTGTATGGTAAGATTCAATTCCAAAGTATTTCGCGATGGCGCATGATAGTGCATGGATTGTTATTTTTGTCTGTTTTTTGCCGAATTCTTGGTGGAATCGTTTTTCAATCTCGCTGTAGCCTCGAATTTTGTTGGGGCGTGGTTCAGTCTGGAAAGTTGGTTGATTATCTGTAGTACTCATTGTATTTTTCCTTCTACTCCTAATCGGGGAATAAAAACATCACCACCTCACACATCTGTACTTTTTAGAGGGCTGTTTTGTTGGTTGTTAGTGCTCTACCTTTTTGATGCTGTTCCAGTTCCCTTCGATCTTGATTCCTGCTTTGTATGCGAGTTTATACGATTCAAGGAGAATACTGGTGGCTTTAGCCACCAGATGAATCCGACAATTTAAGTGACAAACCACCGTAAAGAACGTTGTGCATGGACAATTGGCAGTTGACTCGGTGTTTGCCACGGTTCGTAGCCGAAACCAAAACGTAAGCCGACCATGCCGACAGTCGTTAAACAATCAGGTAACTCGAAGCCCTCTACAGGGTACGAGTAACGGCTTTGTGGCAGAGCCACTGGCTGACTGTCCAGCAAACCTTAGACTCTCAACC
>LKMJ01006935.1_pt1 | contig 10669 bp, 13 predicted proteins | sample 643391 | NCBI WGS metagenome assembly LKMJ01 (sample SAMN04112250, study PRJNA286221) | soda lake metagenome | biome: soda lake; feature: Kulunda Steppe; material: water; isolation source: sample PL-Br10 brine of Picturesque Lake | place: Russia: Kulunda steppe | collected 2010-07
CTCGAGCCGTCGCTGGAGCGTCTCGATGACGGTGGTCGCGTCGCCGGCGGCGATGGCGTCGCCCTCGAGCGTCAGCGCCGAGACGTCGCCGTTCGACAGCGCGGGCTCCTCGAGGCCGATCCGGAGCGTTCGCAGCTCGCGGGTGGGCGTCGGGTCGATCCCCCGATCGAGACAGTACCGAAAGCCCGGCGCGAGATCCACGTCGAACAGCCGAAACGTCCCCGGTGGCTCGGTCCCGCGTTCGTGGACGCCGCGGATCTCGCGGGCGAGCGTCCGAACCTCACCCATGCGCTCGAGGTTGATCCGGAGGACGTGACTCGGATCGTCGACGTGGGCCGCGTGGAGATCCGTCGCCCACCGTTCGACCCGCGTGGCGACGACTTTCGGGTCCGACTCGAGCCGGGAGCGCAACGTCGCGAGCGACTCGTCGGGTCCCGCGACGAAGATCGACGGCGCATAGTCGTCGACGTGGACGGGGGTTGCGCCCTCGTCGGTCAGGTGCCACTCGCGGACCCGGCCGTCCTCGAACTCGAAAGTGTACGGGCTCACGGATCCCCCTCCGACCCGGTTTGTGGTGACTCCCCGCTCGCGTCGGGGGACTCGAGTTCCTCCCGGAGCCGCCGCAGTTCGACCTCGTGGGCGAGCAACAGCGACAGCAGGAACGCCCGTTCGGGCTCGGGCGGGTTCGCGTAGCCCGCGGCGTCGGCGAAGGTGCGAGCGCGGTCGAACAGCCGGTCGAAATCCGCCTGATACTCCCGGCGCAGCGCCGTCCCCATCGGCTCCCACTCGGCCTCGAGCGCCCGGATCGCGTCACGGTAGGTGGGGTTCGTTCGGCCCATCAGGCGGTCACCTCGAGCAGCCCACGGTCGTGCGCGTCGACGACGGGGTCGACCCCCTCGACGGCGCCACAGCACTCGACCCAGTAGGGGATCGTCGTCTGCCAGTAGCGGCCGTGCCAGTAGCCCTCCACGACCGCGCCTGACTCACCCTCGAGGCGAAGCCCTTCTCGCGTCCGGACGCACTCGATCGACGTCTCGGCGTAGTCGGCGATCGTCGCCGCGTCCTCCTCGCGAGCGGCCGTAACGAGGACGGGACAGCCGAGGGCGGCGCCGAGCTCCGACAGCGTCTCGAGGGTCGCCGCCCGCAGGTCCTCCCGTTCCCACTCGGCCAGATCGGCGTCGCGGTAGAGGGACGCGACGTTCGGCGCGACGACCAGGGTCGTCCCATCGTCGACCTGCCCGACGACCGCCCGGACCAGCGAGTGGTGCTGGTAGGCCGTGAACGCCCGCGCGACGTGAAGCCCCTCGAGGACGCGCGGGCTCGAGGCGCAGTCGTAGAGGACGTGCGTCGAGGCCGTGTTGTGGGCGTCGATCCAGTAGCTCGAGCCCCCGTCCGCGTCGGCCAGGTGCCGACAGACCAGCCGGTGAACGGCGGTCGACCGCGGCGACGGTACCTCGAGCAGCGTCAGTCCCGGCTCCAGTTCGAGATCGAATCCGTGCATACGTGAGGGCTCGAGGGAGGGGCAGATAAGCAACGGCGTGCAGTTTCCGATATTTCCGAAAAACGCTGTCTCCCCGGTTTCGACGGCGCTCGACTCTCACGAGCCAGTTATATTCATTTCCGAAAGAGGTGTGCTGACGACGGAGCCGGTGACGAAAGGGCGCGGTCGCGAGTCGAAGAGGTGGGGCAGGCCTGCGGGAACCTCCCGGGGAGAACGACGACAGAACGAGTCCGCGTCGCCCTACGAATCGACGGCCGCGTCGTCCGGCCGAGCGTCCTCGTCGACCACTCGGTAGGTCCGCCCCCGTCGCTCGCCGACGGCCTCGATCAGGTCGTAGTGGACCATCTTCGTCAGGTAGTTGCGCAGCGTCCGCTCGGTCTTCGGCGCTCCGACCCGGCGTTCGTACTCCCGGTAGAGATCGCTCGGCTCGATCTCGCCGGCCTCGGCGATCACGTCGTACAGCACGCGCTGGTGTTCGATGAGTCCCTCGAGCGTCTTCCGGCGGATGGCCGTCCTGGCGTCCGGAATCGCAGCCGCGAGGGCGTCGTCGGTGATCGCGTCGACGCCGCGTCGCTGCGCGCGGCGGGCCGCCGACCGGAGGATACCGATCCCGACGCGAGCGTCACCCGAGGCGGCGTCGGCAATCTGGAGCAACTGGTCGTCGGTGACGGCATCCGGCTCGAGTGCCTTCGTCGCCCGGCGCTCGAGGATCGCGGCGAGTTCCTCGGTTCCGTACCGATCGAAGCGGACGCGAGTGCTGGCTCGCAGCCGGGAGCGGACCCGGTCGTCGAGGCTCGCGAAGAGTTCGTCCTCGCGATTGGCGATGAGGACGAGCGAGACGTGTCGCAGTCGGTGGAGGTCGTACAGCGCGGCCGTCTCCTCTAGCTGGTCGACCTCGTCTAAGATCGCGACGATCTGCCGATCGGTCGCGTCGGCCAGCCGACCGAACAGCTCGTCTTTCGGCGTCGAGCGGTGGACATCCCTCGTCCGGTCGATCGCCTCGAGAAGGGTGTAAAGTACCCGAAATCGGGTGTACTCCTGCCAGCAGTTGACGTAGGCGACCCGGACGTCCGGCTCCTGTTCGCGAAGCTGGCCCAGCGTGTAGCGGGCGATGCAGGTCTTGCCGACCCCCGTCGGGCCGAACAGGAACGACGGTTCGGCCCGCTGGTCGTAGAGCAACGGCTCGAGGGTTTCAGAGAGGAGGTTCACCTCGTCGTGGCGGTGGACCACCTCGCTGGGGACGAAGTCCTCGCGGAAGACGCGGCCGTCGACGATCACGTCCACCCGTTTCTCGTCGATCGGCTTAAACGACGGTGGGTGGGTTCCGATACTTCCGAAACTCGATGCACCTCCCAGCGGGGCCCCAAGCGTTCTATGTGTCGGCGTGGTTTCGAGACCGATGGGCGAAGAGTACCCCGATACGGACGACGAGACGACCGATACAGACGAAGCGCAAACCGACGTGGACGAAGAGACGACCGACGAGAGACCAGAACAACCCGATACGGACGACGCAGTGACGACGATCAGCGCCGGCCGCAACTTCGAGCAAGCGTACCGCCTCGATGCGGAAGAAGTCGGTTCGTTCCTGATCGAACTGGGTGAACAGCTCCGCGACGGGGACGAACTGACTCTCAGCGACGACGAGTGGGAACTGCCGTTCGCGTTCGGCGAACCGATCGAGCTAGAGCTCGACTACGAGGGCGTCGGCGAGCCGGAACTGGAGATCGAACTCGAGTTCCCCGGCCGAACCGACGATCGCGCACCCGACGTTAGTTGATCGAGCCCTCCTCGGGAGGGGGGCGCACCGATCGTCCGAGTTCGACACCACGGGCCGATCGGTTACCCACGACGACACCCCTGATGGGAGCTGCGCTCGAACAGACTGTTCTGTATAGCATAATTTGGTTTATTTTGACGTATGGGGGGCGATCGGGGTTTCCAGCAGCGAGACCAGCCGCTCCATCGAGCGCGAAACTGGCGTCGGCGCTCGAGAACGACGGGCCCTCGAAGCGTTCGGGTCCGACGAGAGATCCGTGAGTCGGTCGGGATTCCAGACCCCGTACTGGAAAACGCGATCGACTTCGACGGTCCGTCGTCGACGATACGAAGAGTTCGGCCGGCGAACTCGGATGTCGACTCGAGCACCCGCGTCGATTCGACGACCCCGCTCACACGCGAACGGACTGGTCTGTCACAGCCCGACCACGCGACGTCACCGTCGTTCGGCCGGCGGGTGTCGAACCGAGGACACCCGATCACCACCCGAGATCCCTGGGGTTCGAGCCGCCGAAACCCACTTCGTCCACAGTCAATCGCGGTCAGATCGAAACCCCTGCGCTCGAGTCGGGTAGAAGCCACTACACGACGCGTGCGATCAGAATCGGTGACCGGCTCGAGCGGTCTGTCCTGGTAGCAGACGGCGAGTTCGCGAGCCGGTCCGGCCAGCGACCGCGACGTGTCGCGACGGGAACGGAGCCACCACCGCTCCGCGCTCGAATCGGACCCACCGGGAGCGCACCTCGGCCGAGCGGTCATTGTTCGTAGTCGCGCGTGCCTACGTGCGTGAGGGGAACAGGATAGAGGGCGGTGTGAGGAGGAAACACAGAGGGGCGGCGAGTTTTCGGCCACAGCAGATTCGATACCGCCACCCAACCCGAACGAGCCAGGTGTCCCGTCCCCGAAGCGGCACCGACCGCTGGAACGGAGGCGGACCACCGTCGCCGTCACGGCCAGGCCGGCTATAGTAACAACTGCAACGATTTACACACTGATCGCCGAACCGTCTGGCGATCAGGTGTGCAATGACTTGCAGTGGCTACTATAGCGTATCGGACCCCGGAAAGCCGGCCGTGGGTCCGTTGATCCCGTCTGACCACCCCTCGAGAGAGGCAGTCACCGCCGAAATCCGACGTCGTAAATCGTATATCGCGATAGGAAATTTCTGGTTCGGAGAACAGACGCCCCACGAGGTAGCGCACGGAGCAGTCGCAGCCAGAAGTGGTTTGGCCCGAACTCGAGGAGTGAACCGCCGTTCCGAACCCGGGGTCGGCGGACGATCAGATCGACCCAAGGCGGACCGGCGTATACGTGCAGCATACTCATACTCCCGGTCGACGCCCACCTACACGATGTCCCTCCACTCTCGAGCGTCGTTCGACGACGACCTGCAGCGAACGGTCTACGACTACGTCGAGCGCCACGGCTCGGTCACCCGCGCGGAGCTGGTACGGTCGATCCGCCTCGAGACGAACGCGTCGCAGTCGAAACCGGCCCGGTCGGGCACCTACACCCACGAGATCGCTCCGTCGACCGAAGCGATCTGGTCGTCTCTCGAGTCGCTACAGTCGGCTGGCTACCTGGTCGAGTCCGGCGGTCGCCTCCGGCTCGCCCTCGACGCGTCGCCACGCAGCCTCGACCTCGAGTCCGGGACCGTCACGCTCCGACCGGTACGTGAACGGGATCGCGAGGCCGTCCTCGAGACGATGCGAGCGGTTGCGGCCGACGGCAGCTACGTCGTCGCCGAAACGCTCGCCGAACGGCTCGAGCGTGACTCGGCGGTCGTCCGGGTCAACGGCGACCGCTCGCGGCTCTGTTTCGTCGCGAGTCTCGACCCCGACGACGCTGAAAGCGAAGACAGCGGAGACGAGCGGGGCACAACCGACGACCCGCGAGAGGGAATCGTCGGCTGGTGTCATCTCGAGGCGCCCGAACACGCCTCGCGGGCCCACACCGCCGAGATGACCGTGGGTGTCCATCCCGACGTGAGAGGCCAGGGGATCGGCGCTGCACTGCTCGAGTACGGCTGTGAGTGGGCTGGCGAGCAGGACTACCACAAACTCACGCAGGGCGTTCCGGCGACGAGCGATCGGGCGATCGAGTTCCTCGAGGACAACGGCTGGCACCGCGAGGGCGAGCGTCGCGAGCAGTACCAAATCGACGACGCGTTCGTCGACGAAGTGTTGTTCGCGGCCTGGCTGTCGTGAGCGGTCCGACCGAACCGATAGCGGCGACGACGTCCGACGACGAGGAGCTCCGGTGAACACAGTTTCATACCGGTCGGTGACATACCGGACGTCATGGACGAGATTTCACTGGGCGTTCCGGAACCGATCCTCGAGCGACTGCCGGCGGACGACGAGACGGCCGCAGCCGACATGCAACAGGCCGTCGCGGGCTGGGAGACGAAACTCAACCGGGCGATCGAAGAGGCCGACGACGACCGCGACGCCGCCGGGCGGGTCCTCGAGGCGATCGATCGATTCGAGGGGCGATACGAGACGTACGACGAGCTGGTTCCCGAACTCCGCGCGTGGGGGCAGTCGCCGATCTACGCAATCGCCTGGCGAACCCTCTACGCCGACGTGATCGCCCAGCTGTACGCTCACGACGACCTCGGAGAGCACCTGGACCGCGAACGGAACATGCGACTCGTCGAGGACGGGATCCGGCTGCAGGATCTGTAGGCGGTCGGCCGAGACGACAGGGCCGATCAGGGCCATCGACCACCGTAGCGAGTTCAGGGTCACCGCTTACCCGCCTCCAGGACAGAGCGGAATCGATGAACGTCCCCACAGATCGCCTGCTGATACTGCTCATCGTGGCGACCGGACTCGCCGTCGTCATCGGCGGCTGGGCGGGCGGACTCGTCCACGCGGAAGCAACGGGAGCCGAGGAGATCGGCCTGCGAATCGGGATCGGCGCCGTCTTCTTCCTCGCTCTCCTGGGCATCTGGCACGTGTTCAGCGGGATCGACGAAGAGCGAAGCTAAGGGGTAGCGGCGATCGATCGAGCGCCAGCGGACGGGATCGACGGGTCACCGAGGCTCGATAATCGGACCGTACAGGGACAGGTAGCGGCGTTCGACCGTCGCGCTCCTGGTGCGGGGTGCTCGAGCGATGCCCGGAGAGCCAGCACAGTCGCCGCCAATTGACGTGCTTAACAAAGCCCATCGAATCACGTAGGTCGACTCGATGGCAGACGACCACGAGAGCGGATCGGACGGCGACACAGCCGGGTCGAGCTGGATGCTCGTCGCGACGATCGGGCTCGTCCTCCTCGCGTTCGGTGCGACCGTCGCGCTCGCCGGCCCTGGTCTCGTCGATGACGTGACGGACGGAGACGACGCGCTCGAGAGCTTCGGCGACTCTGACGACGATTCCGGGCTCGAATCAGCGGAGAACGGGTTCGACGACGCCGACGACGAACTCGCGACTGAAGAATCGGACGAGAGCGACGACGATGCCGACGACACGACGGAGTCCGACGATGACAGCGCGGACGACGAGGACGAGGAGAGTGACGATTCGGCCGCTGACGACGGTGAGATGGACGAGGACGACAGTGACACCGACGACGGGAGCGAAGAAACTGGTGAAGACGAACCGACAGCCGATGCAGAGGAGGACGACGACCTCGAGAACGACGGTCCCGACGAGGACGGCACAGCAGACGACGCGACGGCGACGGATGAAACGGAGGACACGGACGAGACGACGGAACCCGGCGGTGACGAGGCCGACGACGACATCTTCGACGATGGCGTCTTCGACGATGGCGTCTTCGACGATGACGACGGCCCATTCGGCGATGACGACGGCCCGTTCGACGACGATGACGACGACGCTGGCCTCTTCGACGACGGGCTGTTCGACGACGACGAGTGACGGGGCGCGCGCCAGCGTTCTGCCGGCCCGACCCCAAGACGGCGGTTCGACGACGTGGGAACCGCTCGAGACGTCGGCGTGGGAGTCGGTTCACATCGCGATGAGCGTCACGCCGACGACAGCCAGGACGGCGGCGAGAAGGCGGAGGCGGAAGTATCGCTCGCCCAGGAGGAGACCGCCGAGGACGACGGCGACGATCGCCTGCGTGTTGATCACCGGCGAGGCGATGCTCGCCGGAAGGAGGGCGAACGCGAGCGTCGTGACGTGTTCTCCCAGCGCGACGATCGCGCCGCCGAGAGCGAGTTTCGGGAGGTCCCCGCGGACCTCCGTGGGCGGGTTGGAGATCGCACTCGGGAGGAGCACCAGGAGAACGCCGACCAGGAGCACCGGGACCCAGAGCGTCTCCGGGATCGCGAGTTCCTGCAGCGAGACGCGCTTGCCGACGTCGCTGACCGCATAACACATCGCGCTCACCAGCGCCAGCTGGGCGGGTCGCGACCGCGCGGCCTTGACGAACGGCCGGAAGAAGCCGCCGGGGTCGTAGTTGGCGACGTACACCGCGAGTGTCGCGACGACGACGCCGGCGACCTGGACGGGCGTGAGAAACTGTCCGAGCAACAGCACCTCGAGCGGCAGGACGAACATCGGGACGATCTTGTTGATCGGCGTGACGTAGGAGACGTCGCCGATCGAGATCGCGTGCAAGAACAGCACGAACGCGACGGCTGTCGAGAGCACCGTCAGCGCGACGATACCGAGTTCGGCGAGCCCGAAGCCGGCGAGCAGCTCACTGGAGAACTCCGTCCGCGTGATCGTCACCGGCAGGTACCACGCGACCGCGAAGGCGTTGATCAACACGGTCAGCGCCGCGGGCGGGTACCTCGAGAACGAGCGCTTGAGCACGTAAATGTAGAACCCCCAGACGAAGGCAGCAGAAATCGCGAAACCGAGTCCGGGGTCCATAGCGGCCTGAACGAATGTGGGCACCAAGAGTCGTTCGATCGGCCGTCCGGGCGGCCGACTGTGAATACGGCAGGTCGGGCCGACCCGGTATCGCTGGGCCAGCGACTCACTACAAGGGTATGGCTCGAGCAGCCCTCGAACCCGGACGTCGCTCGAGTCGGGATCCGTTCGGCGATCTCCCGACGCCTGCCGTTGGCCAAAACCGTTATGAGCACAGTCTTCAAACTCTCAGGTGCCCGTTTGGGACACGGCAAGCGGTCGTGTGCGTGTCGAGGGTGAGGAGCGTGGGTCGAACCGGGTATTCGACCGGAGACCTCGCCGAAACCGCACAGTACGCCGACGCACGTGTTCACCCCCTACTGCTTTCGATACCGGTGACTGCGGTGGTCAGAGACAGCCGTGTGGCTGGCCGCAAGCTTGACGACGAGCTGCCATCGACTACTGTCCGACGGGGCCGTTCGTGTCGTTGTTAGCGATACCACTGATCGGACGTCATCTCGATAGGAGTGAACGCTATCGATGGGGGATACCACCGATCACGTCGGTGGCCGTTTGCAGTGAGCTATCCGGCGTAGCCGGCTACCTTGCTCGCTCAGGGATGCTCACACTATCGGCCAGTATTTTAATAAACTATGGTGGACGTTTCGAAGATATGAAACGTGGGAGCCTCGACCTGTATCGCCGCTGCTCACCAGTCGTCGACGCTGAATACGGTGACGGGGAGCTGCAATCACCAGTGGTGGAGATCGCCGAAGCGCTGTCGGAAGCTACTGACACCGAGATGGGGGACCTCCCGCCGCTACACGACTACGTCGATACGGACGCACTCGATCGACTGTTCGATACCGGCGAGAAAGGCGTCGAGACGATGACGCTGAGTTTCAAAATCGAACAGTGGAACGTGTTCGTCAGTTCCGACGGGAACATTCGGGTGTGTGATGCAACAGCTCTCGGCGACCCCGAACCGGTTTTCGAAGACGAACCTGCCTGATCGCCGCCGAGGGTTCGACCGGTCCGTTGCACTGCGTTTCGGAATTACAGGACGACGTTTCGTACGGACTACTGGCCGTCAGTTCCGCCCGGGCCACGAGCGCCCCGGCGTCCCCGCCACGAGACGGGGCCCCAACCAGTGAGGCGCGCCTGTTTACACTGCTCCCCCCCTACCTCCGGCGATGGACCGTCCAGTTTCGCGTCGAACGGCGGCAGTCGAGCGGGAGCTACGGGATCGAGGGTTCACGCTCGAGGCGGGAGAGTACGCGACGACTGCCAGGGACGGACCAGCCGACCTGGCCGGCGTCGAGGCGCCGCTCGAGGTCGTCCACCTCGCCGACGGCGACCCCCTGACGGTCGTCTCGGCGATCGCGAACGCCGCCCACGAGGGACGGGTGCCGGTGCTCGTCACCGACCAGTGGTCCCGTGAGGACGTCGCAGCGGTGGTGTCAGCACCGTTCCTGCTCGCCGGCGAACGCGACGGGGGCCGCCGGTTCTACGACCTCGAGGATCGCATCAGGCTGACCGACGGGAGTTTCGCCTGCGTCGGTCGCCGGGGCGAACTGGCGTGGCACGAGGCGGCGACCGGGTCGGACCAGCCCGACTTGCTCCTCGAGGCCGGCGGCGAGACCGTCGCAGCGGTCGACTCCGTCGACGCGCTGGCCTGTCCCGGTCCCGAACCGACGGCGTTTCGATACCGCTACGCTCGCGACGACGACGGACGGCTGGCTGTGCTCGAGCGAGAAGCGACGATCGGCCGGTACCCGAGCTTCGGCGCGATGCGTGCGGCCGGATTCCGTCCCGTCTCGGCCCCGCTCGTTCCCGAACACCACGTCCGCCGGAACGGCCGACTGGCGCGTGCGACTCTCCTCGCATCCGTCGACCGCGGGTCGGTCGAGTTCCGCCGCTGTCGGTGACGGCTCGAGTCGAACCGGCTCCCGTCGACGGGCCAGGGGGCTTTTTGCGGGCTACGCCGTACGCGACGACGTGCTCTCGAGGATCCGCGATCGCGCGCCGATAGCCTTGATCCCCGCCGCGTGGGCGACGGTCGCGGCGGTACAAATCGACCTGCTGAGCGACGAGAGCGTGTTCGTCGCACTGCTTGTCATGGCCGCGTTCATCGCCGTCTTCACCGTCACGGGCTGGCGATCGATGGCCGACGGCGCGCTTCGTGCGTGGCGAGCCGTCCTCGTTGCCGGCTTCGGACTCACCCTCTGTGGCATCGCCGGCTTTCTCGTCTCGACCGGGGCGACGACGCTGCTGGGGGTGAGTCTCGTCGGCTGGATGCTCCTGCCCGCCGCCGGACTGGCCTACACCGGCCGCGAGCTTCCCGCTGCGGCCGTGACCTACCTCGGCGGTGCCTGCTGCTGTCTCGTCGGCGCGATCGTCTTCCTCCTCGCTGTCGGCGCCCTCGAGAGCGACGCCGGCGCCCTCGCCGGGATCGCGCTCGTCGCGCTCGGCCAGACTGCCGGGATCGTCGACGCCTCGAGGCGGTGACCGCTCGAGTCGCTGTAGACGCGGTCTAGCTGGTCGAGACTCGAGGCTTGGA
>LKMJ01006936.1_pt1 | contig 10668 bp, 9 predicted proteins | sample 643391 | NCBI WGS metagenome assembly LKMJ01 (sample SAMN04112250, study PRJNA286221) | soda lake metagenome | biome: soda lake; feature: Kulunda Steppe; material: water; isolation source: sample PL-Br10 brine of Picturesque Lake | place: Russia: Kulunda steppe | collected 2010-07
ATCTACCTTCATCATTCCACAAGACTCGTTAGGAAGGGTTACAGTACAAAGTGGTGGGTTTATACCTGCTATCATCACTACGGTTAGTATTCCATTCCAATTTACACGGTTAGAGTTATCCCAAAATGATACGGTTGATATTCGGTTTAGATACCAACACGCTGGGACTGATCCAATTTATGACATTACGGCTAATGAGGACTATCCGTTAGCAACATTATTTGGACTATCCTTTAACTCAAACCAAAATACATCAACTGCATCTATAGGGTTAGAAACCATACAAGGTTCTTTACTGACAAAGGAACAGATCATTCCAATTGACTTCAAACAAAGAGAGTTTATTCTTGGTATATTAAAATTGTTTAACTTATATGTTGATCACGATGATGATAACCCACGCCACCTGATCATAAAACAGAGAGAAGACTATTACGATACGAATGTATTTCGTGATGTTACTGACAAAGTGTCATTAGACCGTCCAAGAAAGAATGAAGTGTTACCTGATGGTGAATTTAGAACCTTACAGTGGAAATGGAAAGATGATGAAGACGACTATTACTTAAACCTATACAAACAAAGATGGGGTAGAGAATATGGAGAATTACGTATTGACTCTGGATTTGAATTTAACCGTGAACTTAAAGATGTATTAGATCTTCCATTTGGAACATCAGTACCTATCCAATATAGAAGTGGAGTGTTAGCTGGTGATACTCGTATAGAGGTTCTTAACTCACAACCTTCACGAATTCGTGTATTTGGTTTAACTATGTCCATTCAAGATGGTGGATCTTCAGCCAGTCCTGACTTACCAGAGTTTGACAGAGCACTGATAGGTAGAAGGGTATCAATAGGTGATAACAATTATACTATCGTGGATAGAATATCACCGTGGGAATTTGTGATAAATGGAAGTGTACCTGTAACTACTAATACCACAGTTAATGGAATTGTTTATAGAGTATTTAATGGATCTTATTTATATTCAGGTACTGCTGATAAAGTAGTTCCAACCATATACGAAAGTGAAGATAATAATGTTACACGAAATCCTATAGACACTGATCCAAGACTTCTATATTACAATGGAAACCTTACAGTATCTTCGTATTGGTTACAACAACAACCTTTACAAATAGAAGGAAGTCCAAATTACATCTATAAGTCGTCAATACCCAAGGCTTCATCACGGACTATATACCCATTTGTATCTCATTTAAGAGGAACTAACCTAACAACATACTCAAAGGACTTGTTATTCAGTAGACCATCACAGGTGTTTTTCTCAATTGCAGACTCTAACTACCCAACGGATAATACATTTACAGTCTATCACGAACAGGTTTCACGACTCATTACATCAGATAACAGTAGGTTGGTGACACTATGGATGAATTTAACCCCACAGGACATCACCAGTCTCCACCTGTCGGACAAACTCTATTTAGACGGTTCATACTATGTCATAAATAAGATAGAGGACTACAACCCATCTGGTGAGTCTTTGACAAAGGTAGAATTGATCAAATTAGACGACTCTGTTAAAGATCCAAATTTGTCATAACATTATAGTATATTTAATAATATGAAAGAGATAAAAATAAAAATAGACATAGAAGGAAAAAGTGATGTAAAGAAAGTCACAAAGGATGTCAAAGAATTAGACAAGGCTGGTAAGGATACGGCTAAAGGTGGGTTTAAGGATATGGTGGAGTCAAGTGGAGCTTTCCGTAAGGAACTTGGACTTATCAACCGTATTAAAGCGGTATTTAACTCTGGTATGCAGTTAATGGGTGTTTCCACCGCCACAACAGCAACATCCACATCAACACTCGTTAAAGGGTTACGGTTATTGAGGGTCGCGTTAATAGCAACAGGTATTGGAGCAATTGCTGTGGTAGTTGGAACATTAGCTACAGCTTTCTTCTCTACACAACAAGGAGTTGATGCGTTAAACCGAGTATTGACACCTCTAAAGACTGGATTGGAAGCAGTATGGGGAGTTATACAAGATATTGCAACCAATTTCGGTGAAGTTATTGAGGGTCTTGTGTCAGGATTCCAACGAGTAGCAAGTATAGGTTTAGCTATTTCAAGAGGTCAGTTTAGACAAGCATTCAATGAAACCAGAGACTTAGTAAATGATGGTATAGGTATTTTCACAGAGTTTGGAAACCGAGTAGTAGAAGCATACCAACAAGGAGCTGAAGCTGGTAGAGAGTTGGTTGAGTTACAAATTCAGTTAGAAGAACGACAGAATGCAATGATCGTTCCATTAGCAAGAATGAATAGAGAATATCAAGAGTTACGAACACTTTCAGGAGATACTGCATTAACAGAAGAAGAACGATTGGAAGCAGTCCGTGAAGCATTAGAGATACAACAAAGAATTACAGACGAACAGTTGGGTCAGTTGGATATGGAGATTCAAATTCTTTCATTGAAACAACAACAAAATGATACATCTCGTGAAGAAGATCGAACATTACAAGAGTTAATAGCTCGTAGAGAGGATATAGAACGACAAGCCATTCGTCAAAACCAAAACTTAACGAGACGACAGTCCACTCTTATCAACGCAATAGAACAGAGAGCAGAAAAGGAACGACAGGCTCAAGAAGAAGCGGAAGAACGAGAAAGGTTATTGGCAGAACAAAGGGAATTACGGTTGTTAAAAGAGGGTGAGGATCGTGTATTACGAGAACGAGAAATTCAGTTGAGACTTCGTGAGTTGGATGCCCAAAACTATGAGGAAGAACAAGAGATACGAATGGAACGGTTGGAGTTGGAACGAGATCAACGACTATTAGAGATAGAACGAGAAATAGAGGATGAAGAACTTCGACTACAAGAAATAGAACTTATCAACCAAGAATATCAAACAGGTTTAACACAAATAGAAAAAGAACAAACGGATGCAAGAATTCGTTTAGCAGAATTGGAGAACCAAGCGAAGATAGAGTTAGCATTGGAAGTAGCAAATACATTCGGAGCCATAACTCGTCTATTAGGAGAACAAACATCTATCGGTAAGGCTCTTGGTATTGCATCCGCGACAATTGACACATATGTTGGGGCGAATAAGGCTCTGGCTCAAGGTGGTATTTTTGGTGGAGTTGCAGCGGCTGGTATCATAGCAACTGGTTTAGCTAATGTAAGACAAATACTATCCACAAAGGTTCCATCCATTCAGGGTCAACCACTTGGAACACCTGCATCATCACCTATTAACACACCACAATTACCATCTGCTCAGTTCGTTCCACAAGGAATAGAAACCGTAGAAACCGTATTCCCACAACAAGACCTTCGTGTGTCTGTATTGGAGTCGGATATAACACAGGCTCAGTCAAGAGTAGCAAGAGTGAATGAGTCATCAACCTTTTAACATTTGTATATAAAAACAACTTGGTTAAAAAAGAACATATTTAACCTTGTGTATACACTCCAAATAATATAAATTATGGACTTACCTATTTTTAACTTTATAGTAAATGAAGATATTGACGATATGAGTGGTGTTTTCACTGTATCTATCGTTAAACAACCAGCAATTGAACTACCTGCACAGTTCTTTAACGAACACAAGATATTACAGAAGTTCCAAGTTGTAAATGAAGATGAGCGTATTATATCAGGTCCTGTCCTTGTTGCAGATAAACCAATTTTCCGTAGAGATGAAGACTTGGGTGATTACTTTATCAAGTTTGACACTGAAAACATTAAGAAGATCATGCAGAAGTTCTTTAGACTTGGGTTACAGTCATCTACTAACTTGGAACACAACGAATTACTACGAATGGAAGGTATTACTATGTTTGAGTCCTTTCAGATCGACAGGGACAAGGGTAAGAACCCACCAAAGGGATATGAGGAACTTACTGATGGATCGTGGTTTGGTTCATTCAAAGTATTTGATAATGATGTATGGGAGTTGATAAAGTCTGGTAACTTCACAGGATTCTCTATTGAGGGGATACCTGCAAACTACATCAAAGAGGATATTAAGGAAGACACAACAGAAGATAATAAGGAAAAAGAGTTGTATAGTGAAATCAATTCACTACTTGACTCCATCTTATAATAAACAATGTTTTACCATACAACTATATTTAATGGGAGAACACAAACTTTAACAAATAACAAACGTACTATGGGAAACCAAAACACAATTGAGTTGCTTGAAAAAGTAAAAGGTATGTTGACTAAACTTTCCAAGAAAACGAGAGTTGAAGTCGGCGGAACTACCTTTGAATATTCAGGTGAATTAGGTGTTGGAACTGAACTCGAACTTATTGAGGGAGAATTTAGTGAAAACCTATCATTGGAAGATGGAACTGAACTTGTCATAACCGACAACACAGTAGTTGAATTAAACACACCATCTGTGGAAGAAGTTGAGGAAACTACCGAAGAAGTTGAGTTGGAAGCAGAAACCGAAGAAACAGAAGAAGTTGAGAGTGTAGAACTCGAAACAGAAGAAACGGAAGAAACAGAAGATGAACTATTAGGACTGACTACACGGGTTAATGAACTCGAAGAAATCATCACTAACTTGACACAGGTAAATGAAGAATTGACCGTACAGGTTGAAAAACTGGCTAAAGAACCAGCTGTTAAACCAAAACACGAAACCGTAAAGGGATCGTACAACAAAACAGAGTCCAGAGCGGCTCAAATACTCTCACGAGTAAACCGTAACAAAAAATAACATTAATAACTAAATAATAATAATTATGGCTTTTGACGTATCACAATTATCAGAATGGGTTGACGAACAGTCAATGGATTTGATGGCTAAGGCTCTGTTTGAAGGTAGAACAGCTTCATATTTCAGAGTACAACCTGGAGTAAAACACAAAGCAACCATCAATATCATGGAAACCGACGCTGTGTTCCAAGCACAAAACTGTGCATTAACACCGTCTGGTTCAACTGAATTCACACAACGTGAATTGGAAGTTGGAAAAATTAAAGTTGAAGAAGTCCTATGTTTGACTGACTTTAACGAGAAATACCTTTCAGGACTATTACCTGCAGGATCAGCTGATGACACATCAGACATCTTCGGTATGTATGGAAACCGTAAGGTACAACAAATACAAAAAACAAATGAAACCAAACTATGGCAAGGAGATAAAGACTCTGGTGACCTATATGATGGTGTATTGAAGCAATTGGACGAAGTGTCTGGTTCTGTAATCACACCTTCAATCTCACCTGCAGCTATCACAATTGCTAATGTTGAGGATGTAATTGACTCTGTATATCAGGCTATTCCAGCTGATGTAATTGATGAAGATAATGTACGAATTTTCGTATCTAACGAAGTATTCCGTCTTTACACATCCGCACTTCGTGACTCTAACCTATTCCACTTCGCACCTGACGCGACTACTGGTGAGTATGTTCTTCCGGGAACAAACGTAACTATTACTCGTGTGAATGGTCTTAACGGAACAGGAGAGATCGTTGCAGGTGTTGCAGGTCAAGGTGGTAACTTTATCATTGGAACTGACTTGGAAGATGAGTCTGAAAGATTCGTTCTTTTCTATTCAGAAAGAGATGACAATGTTATCTACCGAACCAAATTCAAACTTGGTGTAAACGTAGCATTCCCTGAACAAATCGTTCATTACAAGTCTGCTTAAACCAAACTTAAAGAGTGGGGAATTTTCCTCACTCTTTTTTAACCAAAAATTATAACAACAGAGGTATACTATTATGAGTTGCATTCTTACACGGGGGTTCCCAAAAGACTGTAGAGATCAAAGTGGTGGTCTAAAAACTGTTTATTTAGCTAACTGGTCAGAAATTGAGTCAGTTACTGAAGCAGACGGTGAAGTTACCGCTATGGCATTATCTACTGGGTCGTTTTTTCACCAGTATGATCTACGTCGTCAAACATCCTCATTCACAGAAACATATGAAGTGAGTGAAGAAAACGGGACAGCTTTCCACGAACAAGAAATAACCGTAATGTTGTCCAAACTCGAAGCGGCTAAACGAAATGAAATATATTTGTTAGCGAAAGCAGATGTCGTTTTGGTAGCGGAAGACAATAACGGAAATTATGTAATATTTGGTTTAGATAACGGTTTGGAATTAGGTGGTTCGGCACAGTCCGGAACAGCACTTGGTGACATGTCGGGATACGAACTAACATTTACAGGACAAGAGAAAAACCCTTCAAGGTTCACATCTGGTTCAGTGATAGACGGTCTACTTGCACCGTAAAAGATTCACTTAAACAAAAACCCCATTGGTTTAATTATCTATGGGGTTTTTTTATGCCCTTAATATAAATAACATTCCATTAAAAACTATATTTAACTGTATAACCTTCACAAACTTCATATAAACTATGTTAATATTCACTAAAAACGATGACTTCTCTATTTGGAGATCATCTACTCGTGGACTTGGTGATGCATTTAAGTTAATTATCACTAACACATCTAACCTACGATCTACTGAATTATCATTATCCGTTCAGGACAGAACCGTAAGATATGATCGGTTTGTTATTACAGAAGAAATTGTGAATGAATTAGACAATGGTTGGTATGACTTTGTTATTGTTGATGATGAGTGGGATGGTAATTATGACACAACGACAGATATTATCCTAAACTATCCATTATCAGTTATCGAAATTGGAAAATTAAAAGTAAGAGAACAAAGTGATACTCCTATTGTTGAGTATATAACCGAAAAAGTAGAAATTAAGGACTATGAGCCAGACCGAATCTAAAAAAGAGTATGGAGTCCAACGACTTCGTAAAGCTAAATTTGAAACACCAACGGGTAAACCTACTCGTTCCTCCGGCTTTGAATATATCAAATACGGTGATGACAATAAATACCCACACTTTCTTGAAGGGTTATTACAACAGGCAGAACACAACGCTATTGTTGATGCAAAGTCTGACTGGATAGCCAGAGAGGGTTTTAATTTAGAATCTCTACCACCAACTCTACAAACGTGGTTCATTGATAATGATATGGACTCATTAGTGTATAAGTTAGCGAAAGATCTTGAAATATTCGGTGGGTTTTGTTTTTATGTAACGAAAACTCGTGATGGTTCCACAGTTGCTACATTAGAGTACGAAGACTTTAAGAATATAAGAGTTCCTCAAACAGATGATGGTGAAACTGTAAGTGAATTACTTGTGTCAAACAACTGGCACAAAATAAGAACCACAAATGTAGAAAGAGTACCAATTTGGGAAAATGGAACATCAGAACCAAGATCAATGTTTTATTATGTTGGAAACTCAAAAGATGTATACCCATCCCCATCTTATTATGGTGGAATAGCCGCTATACAAACAGGTATTGAAATAGATAACTTCCACTTAAACCACGTAAAGAATGGGTTTTTCATTCCATTGGTTATCAACTTTAATAATGGTATACCTGATGATGAACGACAAGATGAAATTGTAAGAGATGTTAAACTATCATTTTCAGGAACAGATAATGCTGGAGAACCCCTTATATCCTTTAATGAGTCCAAAGAGTCTGCAGTTAGTATTGAGTCATTTGAACCAGCGGACTTGGATAAGAAGTTTGAGGTATTAAACTCACAAATACAACAGAAAGTCTTATCATCACATCGTATTACATCTCCACAACTCATTGGTATTAAAACAGAAGGACAATTAGGTGGTAGAGCAGAACTGTTAGACGCTTGGGAACTGATAAAGATAAACTACATTAAACCAAGACAATATACGTTATGTTCTGTTATTAAAACAGTTCTTGGTATAAACGATGTAGACTTGGAGTTGGTTATACAACCACCTATTGAGGAAGAATTAGATAAGGATGTTTTAACTATTGAGGAACGTAGAGAATTACAAGGTATGTCCGTTGATGAAATGTCAGACCAACAAAGAACCATCATCGCTCTTAAACAATTACCACAAGAATTACGACAACGGTTTATAGAGAACCTAACTACCGAAGAAATTAACCGTATTGTTGGGTATGAACCAGAAACCGAAAATATAGACACAGAAGAATAATGTCAAACCAATATCCACACCAAAATACACTATTTGTAACTGAAAAGTTCATAAAGGAAAATACTCAAATACAAGATAATGTAGAGTTTTCCAATATACGACCAACTATACGACTGGTTCAAGATAAACATATACAAAGTTTATTAGGAACTAAACTATATCGTAAATTACAAGAGTTCGTATTCCAATTGAGTGAGGGATCTATTGGAGAAATTCCAACGGACTACAAGTATATTCTTGATGAATTTATCGTTCATATTATCAAACACGGTTTTATGGCAGAAGCAACAACTGATCTTCTGTTTAAGTATACCAATATATCGGTAAATACCAATTCAGGAGACAATATCCAACCAGTTTCTTTATCACAGATACAATATCTACAAGAGAAACATAAGGGAGATGCACAGTTCTACCAAAAGAGACTCGTAGACTATTTATGTTATAATACGGATAAGTTTCCAGAGTATTTGGACAACATTGAGGATGATATAAGACCTAAAAAGAAGGCGTATTCAGGTAATATTTGGACGAAAAAGAGAGGAATGAAAGATCGTTTAATATATGACGAAGAATGGACATATGACTTGATACAGAATGTTTGGAAACCACAGGTTTAACATTTAGATATACAAATGACTAAAAACGAGAAGAAATTATTGGAGTATATCATCAAACTCCAAAAACAAAAGAAAAGGAAGAATGGAAAGTCAAAACCTAAGCACTAAAAACATATATCGTGTATTTCAAGACATATATACCAACCATAAAGGGTTACAGTCGTTTGGAACTGGTGATATATACCGTGTAAATGGTAGAACCAAGTTAGAACATCCTACACTATGGGTTGATCTTACCCAAGCGAACATTTCTCGTAATTTAATAACGATACAGGCTCAAATATATGTTTTTGATGTGGTTGCACAGTCTGAATTCGGTGAAAGTGATATCCAAAGTGATACATTATTACTTATAAACGATGTTATTACCCTATTACGGACACACTATGAGTTGATAAACGATGAATTTGATGTTACAACTAACTTTTTCACACACTCTTTTAACGATAGAGTTGCAGGATGGGTTGTTAATGTGGACTTGGAAGTTCCTATGTTATATGGAGATTGTGATATTTCAGTTGAGAATTTAACTGGATTCCCGCCATCCAACGATGTAGACCCTTTCCAACCACCAATAAGTGAATTTATAATGGCATCACCATCTCATTTGTGGAGAATTACAATAAACGATCAAGGAAACCTTCAATCACAGAGATTAGACTAAATGGCTCCATTCAGTAAAAATACACATCTACACGATAAAGATAAATCAACAAAAGTTCAAGCTCAACAAGGACTGAACAATGATGTATGGATGACTCCTTTACGGACGAAAGATGCTATTGATCAGTTCGGTATAACAGAAGATTCACTCGCTGATGTGTCTGCGTCTCTTGCTGCGACCATAGAACAGGTAAGTGGTAGTACATATCAAACTATTCAAACCCTGTCGGGTAGTGTCCAGCAAGACTTCGTTGATGTTCGTAATGAATTAGATACAGAGATCACGAATTTATCTTCATCTGTTTCACAAACAATTACTATTTTAAGTGGTTCGTTTGACACAAGAATTACCATTTTAGAGAATGAACCAAGTGGGGAATGGGGTCAAATAGTCGGTAATATTGAAGATCAAACCGATCTACAAGACCAATTTGACACAAAAGTGGACTTAATAGACTTTATAGATGTAAGTGGTTCAGTTTTTAACAATTATGAAGAATTCTTACAAGCATCTGCATCATTCGCTGAAGAAAAGTTGGATGTTTCTGTTTATGAAGTAGATAGTGGGTCTTTTGACTTTAGAATTGACCAAATTGAGGTTGGTGATCCAGTTTGGGGTACAATACAAGGTACATTAACGGATCAAACTGATTTAAGTGGTTCTTTATTCACAAAAGTAGACCAAGCAGAATACAATACCGATAGTGGGTCGTTCGACACCCGTATAAATGAAAATGAAACTAATATTGAGTCATTAAGTGGTTCTGTATCCACAGACTCAGGATCGTTTGATTCTCGTATTACACAGAATTCAGATGATATTGTTACTCTGTCAGGTTCAGTTGATACACGAATTTCACAAAATGAAGATGATATAACTAACCTTTCGTCTTCCGTTTCTAATGAGTTGGATACAAAACTTGATATTACAGTCTATGAAACTGATTCAGGTTCCTTTGATTCCAGAATTGACACACTTGAAGGGCAACCTGCTGGTGAATGGGGTGGAATTGTAGGTAATTTAGACGATCAAACAGACCTGTCAGGTTCGTTATTCACAAAATTGGATAAAACAACATATGAAACCGACTCTGGTTCCTTTGATACTCGAATTTCCGCCAACGATTTTGATATTTCAGTCAACAAAAATGAAATAAATAATGTAAGTGGTTCATTAAACTCACATATACAAGATGACACCATACACTTCACACAAGGTGAAATATCCATTACAGAGTCACAAATCTCCGACTTGGATAAATATACACAACTACAAGTAGATAATTTACTTGATGGTAAATTGGATATTTCAGTTTATGAAATTGATTCTGGTTCTTTTGACACTC
>LKMJ01006937.1_pt1 | contig 10666 bp, 15 predicted proteins | sample 643391 | NCBI WGS metagenome assembly LKMJ01 (sample SAMN04112250, study PRJNA286221) | soda lake metagenome | biome: soda lake; feature: Kulunda Steppe; material: water; isolation source: sample PL-Br10 brine of Picturesque Lake | place: Russia: Kulunda steppe | collected 2010-07
GTGTGCTCCGCAAATTCTTGAGACGTAGCCCGGCCCTGGCCCATGAAGGGGATGCAGAGAGCTGTGTGCTCCGCAAATTCTTGAGACGTAGCCCGGCCCTGGCCCATGAAGGGGATGTAGAGAGCTGTGTGCTAGGCAAGGTCTTGAGGCGCAGCCCGGCCACACCCAGCAGGACCGTCCAGCAGCATGGGAGCGTGCTTCAGCCCTTTTGCACTCGGCAGCCCTTGCACTCGGCAGCGCTTGCACCCAGCCCTTGCACTCAGCCCTTGCACTCAGCCCTTGCACTCGGCAACCCTTGCAAGTCCTTGCACTCGGCAGCCCTTGCACTCGGCAGCCCTTGCACTCGGCAGCCGCCGCTCACACCACCTGATGTATGGCGCTGAGTGCTCGAGGCAGCTTGAGGCCGGAGGAGGGGTGCACGTCACCCGGCACAGGGCACAGAGTGTGATGGGCGTGCAACTGGGCATTTGGTGCAGAGTGCAGTGTAACAGCCACGCCTCCTGCGGCCCGGGCTCTGGGAATGCTTGCGGCCTGGACCTGTGTCATGTTTGCCACATGCCAAACACGCACGACTTTGCGCAGGACCGCAGCATGGCAATGCACGCAAGCAGCTGTTCCCAGGACCCCAAAGCTGACTGGTGCCCCGCTGCTACTGCCCCCACACCTGCGCAGTTACCTGAAGAGCTGTGCCTCACCTGGGCTGGCCTCCCCCCCTCCGCCAGCCTCAAGCTTCCCCCTCCCAACCCCTACATCCCCACAAACTTCACCCTCAAGCGCCGCCCCAGCCACTCCCACCAGCCTGCCCTGCAGCAAAACCTTCCACAGTCCCAGATGCGCCCTTCAGTCGCTTCCTCAGCTTCCGCTGCTGCAGTGCTTCCGCACGACCAGGATGGGCGCACCCCCTCCAAGAGGGCCCGCACCTCCACTTGTGCCCCAGTCACAGCCGCGGCAATGACGGCCGCCGCCGGCGCAGGCGCGGCCGCCGCCTTGATGCCCAGCCACGGGGCCGCGGGAGGGGCAGACGGGACCACGCCCGCAGCTGCAGCTGACGCGGCCGCCGCTGCTGCCGGCGCGTCCGCTGCCAGCGCAGCGCATGCTTCCGCATGGGATGCAGCCTCAGAGGCGGCAGCCGAGGCTGCTGCATGCAAGGAGCTTGCAACGGAGCTGGGGCTGCCTGTGGTGATGGCGCTGCCGCCCTCGCTCATCCACGATGGCCCAGGTGGGTCGCTCATCCAGAATGGCCCAGGTTGGCTCTAGGAGACAGAGCTGCATGGGTTCTGAAGTAGAATTTGGGTTGTAGATGGGAGGCATGGTACATCCATGGATGCGGTAGTATGTCCAGGGCGCGGCGCCTAGTGCTGCAGGCACGTCAGGTAGAGCAGGTTGTTGCCGGGGCAGTGGGGGCTGATGGCTGCCCGTCTGGCTTTACTTGCCATGGGTTCCTGAGCAGGCGCATATGGTCACTTTTCCGCCTACGCGACGTGCAGGTTTGCCAAGCATACAGTGGGTGTCCCACTTGGGCAAAGCAGCTGTTCCCTCAGGCACAGTGGGCCGGCTGTGCGGGTCCTCCCATGCAGGCAGTCATCTTCACAAGTCGCACTTTTGTGCTGCAGTGCGCGCATGTGCCGACCACGCGCGCACACTGCCCCAACTCTGGCACACCTGCAGAGTGGACATGCAAGCACGCGTGCCTCAGGCTGGGCCCTTCTGCTTCCTGCCCCACCTCTCACGCCTGATAGCCCGGATGCTGCCCACTTGCAGGCCTGCGTGTGTGGCACAAGCTCGACCGCGCCTTTTCCACTCCCCGTGCCGTCATGTACATGCGCCTCTCATCTCCCCTGCTGGGGACCAGCCCCAAGGCCGTTGCACTGAACCATCTCATGCTCAAGTGGGTGTGGTATGCATCAAGTCCTGTGCCCTCAGGAGGCGGGCGCCATGCACGCAGCCCTGTGTTGTAAGAAGGGAATAGGATGCCACACATACAGCCTTGTGTTGCTCTGAGCAGAAGGGAGCCTGTGATGGCAGGCTGCCAGCCGTGGCTGTGGCAGCATGGGCTTGGCTGCTTGTGCATGCACTCAGGCTGTAAAGCGGCAATGGGTCAGAGCCTTTCCAAACGCCCCAAAGAGCTTGCCTGCCTGTGGGCAGTGCTGCAGCCAAAAGCGAGGCTTTGATCAGAGGCCGGGCCGCCTTGGTGCGCTCTGTGGCTGTGGGCGGCCTGCAGCTTGGCAGAGGTGCGGTGGCAGAGCCTGCGCTATAGTCCCACTGCAGCCCTACAAAACCCGCAACACTGGTTCTTGCTTCCAGGCTCCTGGACGACGTCCTGAACGAGGACACATACCTCGCAGACGTGGCCGGCCTGCACTATCACGCGTCCCCAGAGGGAATGGCAGGTAAGCGTGCATGAGGCCCAGCCCGGTCGCTGAGTCCCGCTTGGCCGGTGCCTAGCTGTGTGTGTGACGGGCTTGCCTGCGGTGGCACGCTCAAACGGTGCTAGGCTATGTGTGGCACTGGCTTGCCTGCGGTGACATGCTCATCTGGTGCGTGGCGATGTGTGCGACTGGCTTGCCTGCGGCAACATGCTCATCAGGTGCTTGGCGATGTGTGTGTGACTGGCTCGCCTGTGGTGACACGCTTGACTGGTGCCAGGCTGGGCCACACTTGCTGACCCTCAATCGGTGCCTCGCCTTGTTAAGCGCGGGTAGGAAGGGCGCATTCTTGCCGGCCTGTAGCCCTCATTTTTAAGTCTCCAATCGCTCATCAATCAAAGTCTGAGCGCTCGTCCTTCCTGTCGGTCCCAGCACGTCCGTGCTGGCTTCCAAGAGCGTGCACCACCTGCTGCCTGCCCAGCACAGCACAGAAGCCTCACCATGTAGCCGCTGCCTAGGGGGCGCGCGTCCCTGCCCCTGCCGAGACCTTCCAACAGTAAAGCCTGCAATGGCATAGCACGGTGCAAAGCCGCAGGGGCGCCTGCCCCCAAGCGCGTGCTTGTGCGCCCACCCTCCAGCAAGACTCCGTCCGAAGCCCCCTGCATAAGCCTCTGCTTATGTGACCTGCAGAGCGCGCGCGCTTGCCGCTGCAGGCATCGAGTTCAAAGTGGAGGGCTTCAGCCACCGCCTGCCCCTACTGGCACACCGCCTCCTCAGCAGCCTGGCCCAGGGGGGGCCATCCAGGGCAAACTGGGACACCGTGCACGAAGCCCTTGTGCGGAAGTACCGCAACATGGCCATGGAGGTGCGTGTCCCTTGGAGCTGGCACGCGCACACGCACGCACTCGCGCGCACAGATGCGAGCACGGACAGATTCACACACGTACGCGTGCGTGGCACAAAAAAACAGCAATGGAAGCACGCTCATCCCGCCTTTCCCCCAGGTAGGGGGTGCTCACACACCCAGGGCCACATGCACATGCGCCAAGCGATGGAACATTTGGTGGGCTTGTCCGCCTCGAGCCCGCATGCATCGAGTGCTGTAACACATGGCGGGGACCACCGCCCTCAGTCACATGCAGTGGGGCAGGGGCGGACAAGCTGGCCATCATGGCAATGGCTGTGGCAACAGCTTTCTGCGCTGAGGTGGGCTCGGCTCCCTGGCTGACCTAGAAGCAAAGAGTCAGGCGATCCAGGCGCGTGCGTGCTTGGTCCCCTCTGCAGACAGTCACTCTCTGGCCCCGCTGCCTGGGCCAGAGCTGCCCCGTGCCCCCCGCTCCTCGTGCTGTGCACTTCATCAAGCCAGCCAGCCACGAACGCCTGTTGCTGTGCAGGTCATTCCATGCTTCCAAGCAAGCCAGCTACGAGCGCCTGTTGCTGTGCAGGTCATCAAGCAAGCCAGCTACGAGCGCCTCTTTGCCCTCAGCCGCCACGCGTGGCACTGGTCGGTGGTGGCCCCGCACGTGGAGGGCGCAACACTGGCGGAGGTGGAGCAGTATGTGCAAGAGCTCCTGCACAGGTGACAACCCTGCAGTGGGCGTTGGTCCCCCAGCTGGCTGGGCAGAGGCCTACTGCCGGGCTTGCTGGAGACCCTGATCCGGGGTCTGTGGCCTTGTTTGAAGAGCCCGATGGAGCTCACCTCTGACACAAAAGGGATCGAGGGATGTGCGGGACGAGAGGAGCCCTGTGTTCCGCGGTGCGCCTGATGCGCAGGGTGGCGGCTCGGAGCTAAGGCATGGGAGCGCCCCGCATCCCTTGCATGGAAACGCCTTGGTGCGCGTGTTGGCGGTCAGGGTGGCGCCTGCACGCGCATGGTGCAGCCGCAGTGGCTGGCGCCCGCGCCCGCGCTCCCCCTCTTGTCCCCCCCACCTTCCCCCTGGTGGCGCTTGGATCCCCACCATGTGGCTGCGAGCATATGCGCGTTTGTGCAGGTGCCACCTGGAAACCTTTGTGCACGGGAACATGGACGCCGACGAAGCCAAGGAGGTGTCCATGGCACTGCAGGAGGTGCGCTGCTGGCCGTGGCAGCCCTGGCGCTGCTCCCCTCGCAAGCCTCGGTGCTGCCGCCGCGCCGGAGCTGCATGCGCGTGGCGCGCGCCCCACAGCTGGCGCTCATGCGGCCCATCTGTGGCCCTTGCCCCTGCACTTCGTCCCTGTGTGCCTGTCCGTCCGGCTGTTGAACAAAGGACCCACATGAATCATAAGTGGTGCATGCACAGCGCATGCAACCTCCTGCCGTATCATAAATTATAAGTGGTGCATGCACAGCGCATGCATCCTCCTGCCGTATCATAAATTATAAGTGGTGCATGCACAGTGCATGCAACCTCCTGCCGTATCATAAATTATAAGTGGTGCATGCACAGTGCATGCAACCTCCTGCCGTATCATAAATTATATGTGGTGCATGCACAGTGCATGCAACCTCCTGCCGTATCATAAATTATATAAGTGGTGCATGCACAGTGCATGCAACCTTCTGCCGTATCACCCCACAGCTGCTGCCAGGAACCCCCAGGACCCCTTTGCTGTAGCGCACCCTGCACTTGCAGCTACGCCATGTGTACCCGGTCAAGTTGGCCGTCCATCTGGCTGCGCCACAGCACCAGGTGCTACACCGACCCCCCAGCCCACTCGCGCACGCCCATGCTTTGCCTTGTGCTGCAGTGCGCAGCGCCCACCCCCCACAGCCCTGCCCCTTTCCCCCCTTCCAACAAACGCGTCACCTCCCATTCCGTCCAGCAGATGGGTGCATGGCACGCATTACGACCAGCCTGTACCCGTACCCCGCCCCTGTGCAGGTCTTGGGCCCGGGCTGCTGCGCCAGCCCCGCGGACATGCGCCGCGACGGCACAGTGGTGCTGCCCTGCGCCGCCGACCTGGACGCGCTGCGCCACGGCCGGACGGAGCCTGGGGCCGCATCTGGCAGCCAGCCTGCGGAGCGGGCTGCCGCTGCACACAGCCCAGCCGCTGGGCTCCGTGCAAGCAGGGGCAGGAGGGGAGCCAAGGAGGGGAAGGCAGATGTGGCGGGTGCGCAGAGTGTGGAGGGCCAAGAGGAGGGGGGCCCTGGGAGAGGGAGCAGAGGGCATAGCAGGGGCCGAGGGGGAAGGGGAGGGGCCAAGAAGGCGGGAGGGAAGGCGAGCAGGGGGAAGAAGCAGGGCAAAGAGGGAGAGGAGGGGGAGGGCAGCAGCGGTGCTCAGGGTGGGGACGCAGGGGCAGCTGACCTGCCCTTCTTCAAGCACCCAGGCGTGCTGCACCAGGGCGCGGCGCGCAACCCTGCCGAGGAGAACGCTGCACTCGAGGCGTACTTTCAGGTGTGCGGCAGTGCAGCCCATGCGCCCATGTTGCTGCTGTCCCTGCAGCTGCAGGCCCTGGCTGCCCTGGCCCATCCTTCTGCTGCTGCCCTGGCCCATCCTTCTGCTGCTGCCCTCTGCTCGCGCTTGCATGATCTCATGAGAGGCGGCAAAGCCTCGCAGCGCATGCAGCGCGCCGCTTGGTGCAGCCTCGACAGCACGGCCTGGCCAGGGCAGCCTTGCTACCTGGCCCAGTTGCTGTGCTTGATGTGGCGAGGCGCAGTCTCTCCTGGGGTGCTGTGTGAAGATGAAGACCTGCTGGGGTTGTGATGCATGATGCAAGAGAGGATGCAAGGGAGGATGGGGGGTTGATGATGAGGGCGGTGATGAGCGGGGGCGGCAATGCTCTAGGGGTGTGGCACTGGACGGCGCCTCACCTATAAGGACCCGAGTGCCCTCACCCATAAGGACGGCGCCTCACCTATATGGATGGCACTGGACGGCGCCTCACCTATAAGGATGCAGTGCCCGCAGCAATTCTGTCTCCGGAGCTGGCCGATGCCCACAACGATTGTGGTGATGGGTGATAGCGCCGCCAAGGCGGCGTGCGCGGTGTGGGCATGCCATCGCTGGCGTAGCATGCCGCTGCTGCCGCTTCTTGCGGTAAAATGTGGTGATACAAGGGCAACCCACGTCCGCAGCCTTATATCTAGCCGGCCCCAACATGTCCGCCAGGAGGGTATGCCAACTACCAACCAACCACCAATCGCTCAACACAGGCCTCTGCGGTGTCCCACAGGGCGTGCCAACTACCAGCCAACCACCAATTGCTCAACACAGGCCTCTGCGGTGTCCCACAGGGCGTCAAGTGGTTGCCCGCCAGCGAGGCGCACCAGATCCTGGTTCGAGGCGTGCATAGCTCCACCTGCACCCGCGCGGTGTTGCGGCTGCAAGCCCACCTTCCTGATGGGAGGCTGGAACAGGTCAAGGCAGCCGAGCACACCTTGAGGTTCCCTGGCACCTGCCACCTTGGGCTCGCAGGTCGGCATCGCCGCGCCCTGCCCCCGCACCTTGGCCCTGCTGGACCTGGCGGACCAGCTGCTGTGCGAGCCGCTGTATAACCAGCTGCGGACCAAGGAGCAGCTCGGGTACACGGTGAGCCTGTGTCGCTTAGCTCCACGGTGAGCCTGTGTCGCTTAGCACCAAGGAGCAGCTCGGGTACCCGGTGAGAGCCTGTGTCGCTTAGCAGGGGGAAAGGGGGGCAAGCCCCGTGTACCCACACACCTGCCCCAGGGCACACGGCAGGGTCGGTGCGCAGCCCCAATACCAGGCCAGGTCGCAGATGTTGCGGGAAGCGCCGCCTGCGCAGCGGCATCCTAGAAGCGACCCCAAAGCTCTGTCGCTGCCACTGGTGCACTGAGCCTGAAGTCTTACTGGCGCGGCGTGGCCCATCAGCGCCTGTGGGCACGGCCAGCAGCCTGGTGAAGTCGCGGCCTGCCCTGCTCTCTCATGCGTCCACCCCAGATGAACCTTGGCTCGAGATCTTGCGACTGGGTTGGTGGCGTGATTCCGGAAACAGAGCCCCGCATGGAGCACCTCTTCCCTTTCCAGACCGCACTGCCTCCCCTGGATTCCCTGGCATAGGCTGGTGGTACTCAGTCAGTGGCAGCCAACCCTGATCCTGCTGCTTTGCATGCACTGGGCACCTGTGGGGCGCTTGCTGGAGCATGGCCGCACGCGGCTCATGTTTGGGATGGGCTTGCAGGTGCATGGTATACACACACACACACACGTGCGCGGCTCACGTTTGGGGTGCGCTTGCAGGTGCATGGCGGCACGCGGCTCACGTTTGGGGTAGGCGGCCTTGCATTCATCATTGTCAGTGCTGCTCACCCGCCCCACCACCTGCACACGCGCCTGGAGTCATTCCTGCAGAACTTCATCCGCACAAAGTAGGTGGCTGTGGCTGTGCATCGTGCAGGGGCGGAAGGGTGCATGCACGCACACAGTGTGTATTAAGGCCAAGTGTGCACAAGGACTCGATGCTCAGCGTGTGTTGCCGCCGCTGCCTGTGCATGTGGACCGTTCTCAGTTGCGCACTGCTTGACTCTGGGGCGTCGCAGTCAGGGGGTAAAGAGCCCTAGACAAGTGCGCAGGGCAGATGCTTGTTACTCAACTTTTGCTGCCTTGGTTGGCAGTTTGGGCGCTGGACGGGAATGTATAAATGATGTATGAAGGTTTTGGAGTGCTTGAACAAGCGCACTAGGCCTTGCATCTGTACCATCATCATCATCAGCAGCAGCAGCAGCAGCAGCAGCAAACGCACGAGTGTGTTTCCTTGCTCTGCCTCACACTGACTGCAAGCAGGGTGGCTTTGCTGACACATGCTGAGCTGGCGCAGCACGTGCGTGCTCTATCTGATAACAAACTGACTAGGGACCGGGCCCTGGCTGATGAGACGGCGCGTCACTGGGACACGATCTGGAATGAGAGGTGGGCCATGTGTTGCATGCTGCGCTTAGGGGGTTTAAGAAGGAAGGGGGTGGCGAGCTGTGCTGCCTGAAAATCCTGTCTCTTAAGTCCAATGGGCAGGCCAAATTTAGCACGGCGAGCACCTAGTACACAGTTGCACGCTGTTTCTTGCCCCAAAGCAATGCTTCCTGATCGATCTTTGAGGAGTTGCTTTGCCACTCAGACTCCTTGCTTCGTCACTTCCAGGCCTGAGAATCGGTGGCTTTTGTGCAGTACTCAGTGCTGCATCATACTATTGTGTCTATCTGCTGTTTGTGTCCACAAATCGCAAGTCCCGCCAAAGTCACGCGGCCCCAGGCGTATCGCTTTGTCATTGGTTTCAAGCTCATTGATTGCAGTTCCAGTGCTCGTGTTTTTCCAAAAGGAAGATGCCTATGAGCCACGTGCTCATGTGTATGCTCTGCTGATTCAGGCCACTTGAAGGCTGCATGCCATACTTGCTACACTGCTCTCGTACAGCGATGCGTACTGTCCCAAGTGTCGATGCATCGGCCTCCTGTTCAGATGACGCATATGAATGCCTGTCGTTCGCCAGCTCAATGCTAGCCCTTTGGTTGTGCGCTTGTATGTTCGCATATGTGGGGTGTGGACTTGTGGTGCAATGTTTTGAGTCGCAGACGTGCACACCTTGACATGCTTGACTTTCCGATGCTTGTGTGTGGCATATGTGTGGGCCAGTAGAGCACGCGCACTCACATGCACACATACTCCAAGGAGAGGGCACTGAGTTCGGGGGAAACCCTGCGCAGGTACGACTTCTTGACCCGGGAGCGGGAGGTTGCAGCGCTGCTGTCGCTCACGCCTGAGGATGTGCGCGCATGGTTTAGCGCCCACTTGGACGCGAGCTCGCCAAGCCGCCGCAAGCTGGCGGTGCATGTGCTGCCTCGTGCCGCCGGCTGCCCTGCTGCTGCGCCCCCGCCCAAGCTGCTCGAACTGCCGCTGCCATTGCCAACACAGCCTGGCGACCACAGCAAGGACAGCCATGAGGCTGGCCTTTCACACAAAGCCGCGGGGCCGCAGGTGCAGAAGGGGGGCCAGAGCAATGGGAAAGGGCCAAGGGAGGTGGCGGGCCAGGAGGAGGAGGGCAGCAGAACATGGCTGGTGCCTGATCTTGTCCAGCTGAAGTCAAGCTTGCCGTTGTGGACGCTGCCGCGTGCAAGGCTGCCGCCGCAATGCCCGCAGTGATGTGTCACCATAAGCAGGCGCGACCTTGGATGCAGGTGATGGGTGCACCCGCTTCGGGTCAACGGAGTGCATTTTTGGAATGCACCGTCACCACGCCTTTTTGGCATTTTTATCGTCTTCCAACCATCGACCAGTGTTCTTATTAAGCACGACGCGTCGCCAATTTGCTACACTAGCGTCTATGTGACGTAGACGCAGCGACTCCCAGCAGCTCTGCATCTGCTCTCCCTGTGCAGCCAGCTGGCGACAGGATTTTTCTAGGGAACACCCTTGTAGCCAAATATTGATTTTTGTTTATGAAGCGGGAGTGCTTAGGAAGTTTTGGGCCAATGCCCAGCCTTTCCTTGCACAGCCTGCTCCTGCACAGCCTGCCCCAGCTCAGCCTGCCCCCTCTCCAGCAGCAGCAGCAGCAGCAGCAGTAGAAACAAATGCCTCCCCAAAAGCAACAACCCCAGCTGCTGATGCAGCTTGTGCAAGCAAATCTGTGGGGGAGCAGCAGCAAGGGAGCAGTCCAGACTGCAGCAGGAGACACTGAGGGGCCAGCTGCTGGGCCCAGGATGTGCAGCCGGGAGGGGTAGGATGCGGAGACAAGGCATCCAGGTGGGCGCAAGTTGGGTGATCTCAACAGAATTCCTGAGTTGGAGAGGGAATAAGCTGCTGAAGTGCACACTTCGTGGATATTGGCTATGGGCTGTGCTACTGTGTGCCATGCTCATGGATGAAGAAGCAGGATGTGCTGGTTCAAGTGCACAAGAAGGATGCAGTCAATTCTCATATAGGCACAAACAAGCAAACACTCCAAGCAGCAGCAGCCTGTCACCATCTCTGATAGCGATGACTAGTCAGTGTACAGTATGAAGTTAAAAAAGTTAAAAAGGGTTAACTGCCAGCCAGATCGTTAGGCTGATTGGTTTGTTGCTGGTCTTCGCCAGCCAAAAAAGTCCATAATGTCCGAAATGAAATGGCAGAGTCTATTGTGCCGTTGAGAAAGAAAATCAAAGACAGTCTGACTAGGCAATGCATGTGGAATATAAGGGGCCTCCATGGAAAAGGATTGGCAGAAAGGGAAGAAAAGGAAAGAGCACTTTCTTCTGAGAGAGCATACAAACAAGTCTTGACAGTGGAAAAGAACATGCACCTCATTTTGAACAGCAGCACAGGAACACTTGTCACAGTGGCCATTTCCACCACGCCAGATGGAGGATTCCACCGCGAGAGTATGAGCTCGCA
>LKMJ01006940.1_pt1 | contig 10664 bp, 10 predicted proteins | sample 643391 | NCBI WGS metagenome assembly LKMJ01 (sample SAMN04112250, study PRJNA286221) | soda lake metagenome | biome: soda lake; feature: Kulunda Steppe; material: water; isolation source: sample PL-Br10 brine of Picturesque Lake | place: Russia: Kulunda steppe | collected 2010-07
AAAATATAAGCTATCCAATGGTGTGCTCAGGTCAGGAAACGGTGTGGTGGATGCAAAGTTATGCCTTAAGAGGCCTATTTGGCCACGTTTGCCTAAGAAAGGGGTGACCCATTGGTGGGGACGACCTAGAGAAAGCAACTTACAATGTAAGTTACAGGCAATATTTTGTCTCTCTGTTGTGCTCATGTTCCATAATAGGCAAGTATATAAGGACCTAGCTTTGGCTATTGTCCTCCAGCAACGGAGCCTACTAGTGATTTGCTTTGATGGTGAACTTGAGAGATTTGACACAATGCCAAAGAGGTCACATTACATGTATCTTTTTCTGTATCTCAGACAGCTGATTGATAACTCCACAGTGCAAGTTCCACAGTGCAAGTACAGCAAATCCATCAAACTTGTAAAGTCGCTGTCATATCAGTTTGTTTACCATATACATTTCCACATTTGAAGCGTAGACATGAAGCAACAAAAACTCTGTTGACACAGGCGATATATGACTAGTACATCAAATGGTGCCAAGTGCCTGCACGAAGCTGCTGCTCAAATTAATGGTTGAATTGCTCCTCCTCAGTGGAGCCCTTGAGAGCTGTAGTGGAACTCACGCCCTCGGCTACAATCTGCAAGACCGGATACACGTGCAGGATAAACGAGTAAGAAAAATCGATGCATTTGATTAAAAACGCACACCAGATAGACTTGAAAGTAAAATGAGTTCATAACCCCCGGGTGGCTGGGTGTGCAGCAGGTGGAAGCAGGGAAGAAGGTTAAACTGTGCAGACTCCTACATGATCCCTCTTCTTGACATTTTTCTTGTGCCCAGGCCTATTTGCTTAGTCAAAATATCTACAGTAGAGACACGGCTGTTAGATGCAAAAACTAGGGGAGAGGGGTATCATCTGGAGGAATGTTGGTTAAGGTAAAAAAGGTAATATGTCAAATGCATAGTTCATGGCAGACAACCTTGCAGGTCAACATAACTTGTCATCAATGTCAAGCCTCACCACAGCTTCTGATGTTTCTCTCTTTTATTTGCTGGTCATCTGGTCCCAGTATTTTACTTTTATCTCAAGACATCAAAGAGTCTGGCTGGCCGGAGGTGCGCAGTTTGTTCAACTGATAAATGTTAAGACACATCTTGGAAAGATTTTCAAAGAAATACAGTCGAGATCACTTGTTCTTTACATGAAGGAGGTGCCACTGCTGGCATGAACTTGTGAGTACACATCACTCAGCACACATTTTTTGGTGAAGAAGCATACCTGCGCCATCAGATCAAAGTAGCCTGTGCCCACAAACTTCTGGTGGGTGGTGGCCCTGTAGCCGTAGCTCTCTTGTGTAATCTCTTGCTGTTGAAGCTCCGCGTAAGCAGACATACCTGAGGTGGCACATGAGGAAGCAGCATTCGTTGCGAAATAATCACTGATCCCGCATGTCTATCTGCAAGGCACTTTCCCTCTACCCCTCAACATTATCATGCGGGGGAAAAACATTGATTTACAAATAAGAACTTATTTCAGGCATCCCATGTGCGCGCACCATTCTTGGCATAAGCATGGGACAGTGTGAACATGCCATGGTTCAGGGAGTGGAAGCCCGCCAGTGTAACAAATTGGAATTTGTAGCCCAATTCCCCCAGGCGAGACTGAAAGGTTGCAATTTCACTGTCTGAAAGCTTCTTCTTCCAGTTGAAAGAGGGGGAGCAGTTGTACGCAAGCAGTTTGCCTGCGTGCACAGGCAACACCATGGCCTTGCTGAGTGCATGCATAGTGACTTCAGTAACAAGACATTGCATCCTAGATGCCGCATACAAGGCAGGGCCTCTCTGCCAGACTAAAATTTGCATCAAAGAGCAATGTTAGTATAATAACACCCACCTGGGTACTTGGCATGCAGAGCTTCAGCAAAAGCTTTGGCCTCTGCAAAATTGGGCTCCCCGGTCTCAAACCACACGAGATCAGCGTAAGGCGCATAGGCAAGGCCACGTGCAATAGCTGCTTCAATGCCGCCCTTGCAGCAGTAGAAGCCCTCCGCTGTGCGCTTTCCTACAGTACACAAGGGCCAAGAAACACTGTCAGACTCTGTGCTGCGGTACAGATGTAGATGGTCAGTCCGCTGCCAGAGAATATGCCTTCACTCTTCGCAAGAAGAAGCCAGAAGCCTATGAGTTCCAGTAGAATCCCTGCAAGGAAAATCAACGTCTCCATGCAGCAGCTTCCTTTTAACTTCCTTCTCAAGCAACTGCATCTGAAAGGAAGAAATTTTTCATGCAAGTGAGGATGCTAAACAAAAAGGAGCAGGTTCTCCTCGCATCACTGAATCTCATGAAGTTTCTGTGGCTGGCCAGGTCCATGCACTTCAGCTCAACAAAAAAAGGGACACTGCAAGACAGACCTGTGCAGAAGGCACGATCACGCTGGTCAATGTCAGAGGTCAGCAGGTATGCACCCAAGGCATCAGTACGAGCGATGATGACAGTTGGCACATCAGCAACATCAGCTGCCAAGCGTGCTGCTGTGAGCTTCTGGATAAATTCGGAGGTGGGCACCAGCACCTGCAAATCAGGTTGAGATCAAGCAGTAGGTTTTTTGTAGAGAAGCAACATGGTGCACAGCAGCTCCAGCTTGTTTCACCACCATCACAAAATTGTAATCAGCCTTGTACTTCTGCAGATAATGCCTTTTGTTCCATTTTGCTTTCATTCTGAGCGGTCCTGAGTAGCTCACCTTGCCGCCCATGTGACCACACTTCTTTGCAGAGGCCAATTGGTCCTCCAGGTGCACGCCTGCGGCTCCTGCTTCAATTAAGGCTGAGATCAGCTCATAGGCATTCAAGGAGCCACCAAAGCCTGCAGCAAATGAGCCGGAGTGTCACATTGAGAAAGCAGGCCAAGCCAGTGCGCTAGGCAGCATCGAGGGTGGGGCCTACCCATCAAGATATGTTGTTTGTATTGGCAGCAAAATTGCACAAAAGCACCTTTGTGCAAGTACCTTGTAGGACAGTGAGCCTTAAAATGCGTGCCCTACACAAGTGGCGTTAAGGGCGACTGATGGAGTATGCAAGTCCATTTGTCTTACCTGCTTCAGCGTCTGCAACAATGGGAGCAAACCAATGAACATCACTTTTTCCCTCCGAGTGCTGAATCTGGTCCATGCGCCTGAATGCGTTATTAATGCGTTGCACCACCTGCAACCACAAAACAAGCATATACTCCGCTGAAGCACCAGGGTTGAAGTCAAGAATTAGTCCTCCCTAGTGCTGGCACTGCCATACATAAGGTTAGTGCCGTCATGAAGCTTGCAAGAAGACTTCAATCATTGTTGTGCTCAAATGCAAAGCCCGATAGGGCAGACAGGATTATGTAGCTTTCAACGCGGAATGTTTGCCAGCCACCCAACCTTCCCCCCTCAGCATTCCAAACCTTAGGAACAGAGTCACAGGGATAGAGGGACTGATCAGGGTACGTCTGGAGCGCCGTGTTTGCATCGGCAGCCACCTGCCACCCACTCAGGTAGATTGCCTTCAGGCCTGCAGGGCACAGCTTGGATTGTTCATGTGTTTGGGCACACTTGCTTTCTAAAAGCTCCTAATTGGTACATGAAATACACTGTCAGAACTGAACAAGAGCAACCGTGAAGGAATAACCAAGTCCTGCAGACTGGTATGCAGCTCCTGAAAAAAATATTGCCTGAGATTATATGACTTGCCTTTTTGCATCAAGCATCAAGCAAAAAAAAGAGATCCATTGGGCTTGAGATGCTCACAATTGTAATTGCAATCAGCTAGTGCGTAGGCACGAGAGGAGGGGCAGCAGAGCTAATCCTCCCTGCAGCAAGTGCTAAGCTTCAAAAGCACAAGGTCAAACATGTGCTGGCCGGCTGCTTTGGCAGCCCGTGCCACTTTAAAATTCAACTCTGACTTGCAACTTCCCTTGCCTTCTATCCAGAAGGCAACATCTTCTGCTGCGGCATCCAAGCTCTGCAAAAATGATACACGAAGATGCAGGGCTCACGAAGCAAGCTTGCGCCTTAAGGAGCACTCACCGCCTGCGACCTGCTGCACGGCCTGTGCGCCAGAGAGCGCACCCAGAGCGTGCACGTAGGGCTCACTATTCATCAGCCCCCACAGTCGCTCGGCCCCCATCTTTGCGAGCGTGTGCTCGATCAGCACGGTGCCCCGCATCTTGACGACATCAGCCTGCGTGTAGCTCCTCGACACGCCGTCGTACCTGTCTGCGTACTGGGAGGACATGATTCTACACGAATGATAAATGATTAATATGTATCGTATGTAGAAGGCGGTTAAGCCGACTCGACAAATAACAGTAACGACCAACTGTACTTGGGCCAGCATATACATCTAAATTTCTCAAATATTATCAAAATCAATTTCTTCATGGATCAATTTAAAGATGGAGCATTTGCAAGTCCTGCAAAGTTGTGCGTGTAAGCATGCCTAATCATCTGTGCAAAGAGCCCAGGATGGCCCCACAACAACGTGAATAACTAGGGCTCGGGTACCACAACAGGAGTACCGGAATATGAGATCGTACTAAGGCATATATCGATAGAGACCAGTCTTCTAGATCCAGGGTCACGCCCACTGACTTCTCTCGCACATCCTAATTGTACACTTTATCTCTTTATTTAACCACAGCCTCCTCTTGTTCCATGTCATAAACAGAGCGCAAGGACTGCATGAAGATATCCACAGCGCTTCCCACTGGCAAGCGTGTTGCTGAAGTGTAAGAAAGGCAGCTTGGTGTTTGGGGAGACTGAGAGGAGTCTGATGCACGGTCACATGGGAGCAAATTGACAACACACCAGTATTGGAAAGCACTTGCTTTTAGGCTTGCAACGTTAAAAGAATCGCAAACACTTACCTGAACATAAAGTAGCAGGTGCCTTGCATTGTAACCTTGAAGTCTTCATGGAAGGTCAATTCGCTAACTTGCAGCAGGATCTATATTAATGCCCAAAGCAAACATTATTTCGCTGATGTCAGTGCTGAGGAATTGCACATAAGGTGAATACAAAGGAATAGAAGATAGAGATAAAAGAAACAATAGAAAAGTCTAATCCAGAAGGGTAACCCTGTCGGCGTGCACTAAGGGAGGGGTTTGCAGCTGGTGCAAGCACCATGCAAACCCCACCATTAAAACTGCACCGCTCACCATGTCGGTGAGGTTCAGGAGGGTTCTAAATACTGTACAGATGCCTTTAAGGACAAGACTGATGCTTTTATAGGACAGAATGGATGCCTTCTTAGTATGTTAATGCACTGTGGGACAGTGTAATTGCCTTTGGAGAGCGGTACAGGTGGTTGGTTGAGGAGTTGGTTTGCTGGCCAAGCCTAGATACGGCACTGAAGTGAGCCATGCACTGGTCTCTGGGGCCAATGCAAGCACGCTGTCCACTGGCATCGGGGACCCCGACCAGGCAGCGTTGAAGCAGCACAATGTGTACTGACTTGGGGCAAGCCTTATGTGCTACAGAGGGCACAGTCACGGGTACGCTGCGTGCCCTCCGGGACCTGATCTGGTGCTAGTTGATGCAACCACGAGCCCTGCGTGCAGCAGGGCAGCAGACATTGGGAGAGGCAGCTGCATCAGTATCAACTGCAGCATTGATCTTAAATGACTCGGCACTACTCACCACTTTCAGCTATGAGGTGGTGTCTAGGATGCATATAAGCACAGTGCGCGCACTGTACGCGTAGTGTGGTGCACCTCATCCCACAGACCAAACCCTCGCTACCATTGCTGCTCTTTTGCAATTTCTTTGAAGCTCATTTTTTTGTTCATGTGGCGCTGCTTTGCTTGCCCCATGGGTGTGCACCTGCTGCGCCCTGCAACGCCCCGCCCCCAGCCAGCACCTCTTTGCCTGTGGCAGGTAGGGCAGAGGGCAGCAGGTGCAGGCAGGGGGCACCATGTGCAGGCAGGATTGCCAAGACTCTCCCAAAAGGCATCTGTACACTTCAGGGTTCTAAAATAAGTTGTTTGTCTTCTGCATTTTGTTTCAGCCGTCTCCTTGTGTTCATGATTTTGGTTGCACAATGAATTGAATGTGTATTGAGGTCTCCTGTACGTTCCAGGCCAAGCTTACTCAGGGGTAGCTCTAGATGACACTTACAGATGGCTTACATCTCTCAAAAAAGGAAATTATGCAAGCTCACTTTGTGGCACTGCTGTGCTAGTACGCGTTTCATTAACAGTGCTGTTTGCTGGCTCTTATTACTTGTACCAAGTAATCTGTCGCGCCCAGAGTATGCTGCAGACAAAGTAGCGTCATGGCAGGATAAACTAGTACTACTAGCAGTTGATGTTCTGATCGTATTTCTTTATAAAGTGCTTGATGCCTGGGGCTTTCTTCTGTGCTGTGTCATTAAGTTCTGACAAGGAGATTTATTTCTTATTGTATAGGGTGTCATGGAGTTGTTTCAGGCCGGAAATGACTAACAAGCCTGTATAGTCTGGCTGACAGATTGCCCCCAATGGAAAAAGATTAAACACTTAGCAACACCTACAATTTGGCCTTACAACCCTTCCCATCCCCCCACCTCTCTTCAACTTGCTTGCGTAGAGCTAGGGCATTTGTAAGGTGTGGACTTGGCTGCAGAGCAGATTCGCTCAAGCTGCCCTCATTTGGCAGGCACAGCTGTCCCTTGTCTTACCTCCTTCCTCACATGCAAGTGATTGATGGTTGATTATTGCAAATAATTACTAAACACTGTGTTCAGCAGGTAAGGTCCAGACACCTCTGTCCTCACTTGTTTAATCATTGCTTTCTGCCCTCGTTCAGCACTGCCTCAGGCTGCGGCAGAGTTACAGCTGTGCTACCTGATCTAGTCATTGCCTTTTTTCTTAAATCATCATGACCTGGCATCTATTGTGTATCAAACGTTTCCACTGCCAGAGTCATGTGTTGGTGGCTTTCCAGATGAAAGCCACCGGAGCTGCTTGGAGCTCTACAATTGCAGGTACTTGTGATGTTGTGCGTTGTCGTAAGCTGTGTTGCCGCTGTGTCATTTTTACAACCAAGCAACAACCTAGGCAAGAGGGAAAGCCAGCTTGTCCACCCAAAGCCTGCACGCAGAGGATCAAATCCAGGTTGCAGGCATGATAGGCTTTTTGCTGAATTGCTCCTTTCTGGCAGGCTGTCATGCCTGATAAGCGCTACAAATAGAAGTGAGTCGGTCGGACGAATACTTGAGCGATTGACAATATAGCCATCGCTGTATTCAAAGCATGTCCCGTTCTTGCATCTTACTTTAGGACATACTCGCAGTAATACCTTGCAAAGTCTGGAAGCAACCTTGTAACAAAGGGGGTTTGCCTGCCCCCTCTTGGATCTTCAAGCTGATTCACGCACACGGGTGCGGAATGGGGGTGCCCCCCCAATACCTCCTCGCTATCTGCACCTTGATCTCCCTAAGCATTTCATGAGGAATGTGAGCAGGTTTCGCTTGCAAGCTCATACTCTCGCGACGGAATCCTCCTTCTGACGCAGTAGAAATGGCCACTGTGACAAGTGTTCCTATGCTACTGTTCAAAATGAGGTGCATATTCTTTTCCACTGTCAAGACTTTTTGTGTGCTCTCTCAGAAGAAAGAACTCTTTCCTTTTCTTCCCTTTCTGCCAATCCTTTTCTATGGAGGCCCCTTTTATTCCACATGCCTTGCCTAGTCAGACTGCCTTTGGTTTTCTTTCTCAACGGCACAATAGACTCTGCCATTTCATTTCGGACATTATGGACTATTTTTTGGCTGGCGAAGACCAGCAACATACCAATCAGCCTGACGACCTGGCTGGCGGTTAACCCCTTAACTTGTAACAAAGACCCCCATAAAGAATTCCACCCAGGCCTTTGGGAAAACGGCATCATGATGGCAGTGCAAAAGTTAAAGTGTAGTTCAAGTACAGTGTGAAAATCTAAGCTTCAGCCGCGGAAGAGAGAAAGAGAGAGGGGCACACTTATTCAAACATTGACTTTTTTGCACTTTCACACAGGCAGTGCACTGGAAAGTCTGTTGAGACATCCGATGCCATGTTATGTTGAGTCAACACAGATCTAAATAGATTCCCCCAAACACGTGTTGCCCAACCGCAGGTTGGCATGCTACATGGCTGGTAATGCCAATTCGTGTATCTGATTGTGCGGGCAGCTGTGCATACTATCTGAACCTATATGAGTGTGAAAAGTGCTTGCTACTGGTACATAGATCAGTGCTTCCTGGTTAGAATGTTATGTTTAATGATAGGCATGCGAACGCTCGTGCATCTGTTAATAGGAAACATTACATCGTCTTGACAAGAAAAAGTATCTCAGGAGCATATGTAGCACATGCATTCATTGATTATTTTGATCATGAAATACAGCGATAAAACTCAACCACGTCTATCCTGTCTTAAGGGAAATCCTTTTACAGCCAAGGAGCTCAAAAGTAGCGAGCAACAGGAAAGAGGACACCGTCAGCACAGAGACAGCAAAATCCACATATCTGCACTCTGATTCACCACAAAATCCGAGGGAATGGGTGGATGTAGAACAATAAACATAGAGCATAAAACTGGCTACTTGTCTTGAGCAAGCGTAACAGACAAATTCGCTCATTCGAATGCCAAAGAATCAAGGATTGGCACATGCACTTTGACCAAGCTTTTGCAAGGCCGCATAGTTACACAAGCTTCAAAGGGTTAGACAAGCTTCAAGGATAATTGATGCCTTTGAATCTCCCTCCTGTCCATTGTCTGATACAAAAGCTTGCGGAACTGGCTTCAATCCAGGTGCCAGCCTCCTACATGGTCAATCGTCACTCATCAACATTGCCACAAATTCTGCCTGGCTGATCATACCATCTTTGTCAAGGTCAAACTCGTCTATCATGCCTTGGAGCTCCTCTGCCTGAATGTCTAAGCCCAGCGATTTGACAACCTGGAAAGAACAGAGAAAGGCACACCGATCAGGCAGTAGCCACATGATCCAACATCATGGTTGTCCTCCATGTCATCTAAGGAAATTCTAACAGTCCAAACGGTACAGTGACAAATCGGTGGTACAGTGACAAATTGTTTATTCTTATCATAGAACCACAGTCAAAAGAGGGAGACGGCAGCAAATCAATCAGTTCATTTTGCTCCGTTTGGCCCTGCCTGCAGACCAGCTAGCTGCACAATGCTTCCCTGCGCTCAAAGCCCCATCAAAGATAGCTGCAAATGAAAGCCATTTCAAGCTGTTGCAGGTGCAGATTGTATTCTTACATGCACCATGTTGGGCAGATCTTTGAGAGGCCTGGCCTGCTCCACTCCGAGGAGCCTGACAGGCCCTCCCCCGAGCCTGCAGCTCCTGCAGCTGAGGACCCCCCCAATCAAACCTCAGCAAAGGCTTGCCCCAACAGGTAGGCCAATAAGGTAAGGAAGTAAAGCTGGGGGGGCCACAAGAGCACGAGGCTCCGACACCAGCCAGCCATCCCCCTTGCATGGTGGCCAGGGCAGATCGTGCAAGAGGACTCATTGGGCAGGCGGTTAAGGAGCACCATTAGGAGCAGGATGGTGCATTACTGCAAGGACTTTGCACGGATGGACACTGTCCGCTAAGCTGAGCAGCTCCTCAGAAAGCAGGCACAGCAGCTGGAGCAGTGACTAAAGGGCATACAGAGCAGATCAGTGGCTAAGAAGAGCAGCAGGGAGGGAGCATCAGCAGCAGCTGAGCAGAAGAATTGCATACACAGGAGAATGTGCATGTGGGAGGATTGGGATGTTCCCAGTGAGCAGAGCGCGCTCCACCCTTTCCCAGAGCCAGGAATTTCAGGAATTTGTAATCACAGTACACCAAACGAAATTTCGCCGCCTACATGGTTCAGAATTAGAAATACGATGAGAAACGTGAAACAGCACCATATTATTGTATCCCAATCATACACAAACAGTCTATCGTAATGCCACAGCCAGCCCTGCCCAGCATAGATCCACTGTGTACTCATACACCACTGGTCCAGTGTGCAGAACGCAAGTTTCGTCCGCCGCTCCTCCAAGTTGGGGTCTCTTCAAACTGTATGATTTGCCGGGTTGGCTTGGTTTGGATCAGGGATGCAGACATCGATTTTTTTAGTTTTTTTGGTGGGAGCATATGGGCTGAAGTTCGCAATAGGGACAAATTGCCGAATAAGTACGAGTAACAATTCGGCGTTGCAGGGGGGGCACGACCCCGCTCAAGGACACTCTCTTGTCTGTCCCAATGCGATTTTGCATTAATCACAAAGAAAACTCATATAAATCAATGCAATTTGGCATCCCCTTCCTTGTGCTCCACACTAATCCTCGTCACTGAAGTCCCCCCAACACCTGGACTCCTAGGGCCTCCTCCTCCTCCTCCTCCTCCTCCTCCTCCTCTTCCTCTGAGAGCACCACCCAGGTCTGGTGTATTTCCTGAAGCTCTAGGGACTATGTGTTTTTTTGCCAGGTTGCTGTACAACCACACCAAGTCAGTGGCATGTTTAGTGGTCAGGCGGTTGCACTGCGCAGTGCTTGCACCTTGCACCCCCCTTCAACCTGGTCCCATAGGCACAAGAACAATAACCTGGTCCCATACAGGGCCCTTACATGGAGGCATTTTATGAATAATGGCCATTCAGGTCAGTTGGAGGGCAGGTTGGGGGGGGGGGGG